>Ga0082335_1003599_pt1 | contig 25134 bp, 28 predicted proteins | sample Subgrocontami58m_FD_72375 | JGI IMG/M metagenome (GOLD analysis project Ga0082335, IMG submission 72375) | Subsurface groundwater microbial communities from S. Glens Falls, New York, USA - GMW37 contaminated, 5.8 m (SPADES assembly) (version 2) ...
GAGCAGCCACTTCGCCAACGCGTTTTGCTCCACTTCTGGGAGTTTGGAAGCCTCCTCGAAGGCCTTCTCAAGCTGTTTGGTCATGTCTCACCTCCTATCCGGGTCAACGTGTCCTTCCTCTTCCAGCCATGCTAGCTCCCGCTGGTACGCAGAAGCCGTCTGCTGTAGAAACTTCTCGATGTCCTCAATCCGGGAAGAGGCATCGACCCAGTTTCCGAAAAAAAGCAGGTTGGGATCAATATTTGTCATGGCTGTACGCCTAACGCCGCGGTCAGCGGCCGGGATGCGAGCAACGCGAGCACGCGGTTCTCTGCAGCGCGCGGTTAGCCCGTCTGTCGTGCGAGCAATAGAAAGACAACCTGCATGACATGATAAGTGTCCTCTTCGAGTATCGAGTATGGTAGCTCGTTGAGAGTCACCGACCAATACTCCACGGTGTCCCCGCTCAGGGCGCTATGACACGCAGGGCAAGGGCTTGGACCTTTGCCTTGGCCTCCTCTGAGTTCTGTCCATATGCCAGCACCCCTGGCAGATCCATGACCTCCGCGATCCAGCGCCCGTCTTCCTCTTGTTCAACCTCAAGTCTGAAGGTCATGTTTGTCCCTTTCACCGACTTCAATTCTGAGCTAATCCCTGCGAGTTGGAAAGCCCTTAAACAGCCGTTTAACGGCAGGCCTCACCGGTCAACAAGGCGAGTCCGGTGGAGGCACTTGTTAGGCGGTCATGCCTGACTTGCATTTTTCGTAAATGAATTCTGGGTCCAGATCAACCCCACAGTCCCATTCTATGGTGTCGAACGAAACCCTCACCTGCCTGAATTTGCCATAATCCTTGATCCGCTCGAATATTCCGAATTCAAGAATCGGTTTCATGTCGAGAATGCCCTCTTCTCCATTATCAAAAGCAATCGAGAGGGTATAGTCTTCGTGTGGAGTAACTTCTTTCACTGATGGATACATTTTGTCGCTCCCCACTGCAGCAGTGCATCCTCTGTAAAGGAAACATCTATCGCAAGAGCCTCAATTTCGCTGCCAAAATGCTCATTCCATTTCCTTTCAATTTCTGACCTGTTCTCTTCAATCAGCTTGGCGGCGACCTCGACTTGCGTCACGAAAATACCCCCGTGAACCCGCCGCCCTATTTCTTCCGAGGAGGCTGTTTCAAAAAAATAATTCCAGTGCCTCTTTGAGGTTATCACGTGCCTGCTCAATAGTATCGCCCTGGCTGGCGATGTCGAGCTCAGGACAAAGAGATACGTAGCCATCGCCTTCTCTCTCTATGATTGCAGTAAGTTTATGTACCATGTTGCCTCCCGTTGCCATCCATCCTACGGCCATTATACACCCAACGACTTGGAGCTCAGCGGCGAGCCGGGGAGCGGCTTCACCTTAATTGGAACAAAGTTCCTTGACATTGCCTCCGGCAAAGTCATAAGCTAAGTTTATGGACACCCATGGAGGTAAATTGGATGTGTAAGACTAACCCCATAACCCAGGAGCATATCGATACCTGGAAGACCAGCCTGCTCAAGCGGCTCTCCAACCCGGACCTGAGTCCGGAGCAGAGGGGTCTAATACAGGCCCAGTATGACTACATTGTCAACAACGTAAAGGAAAGGGCCGGCACGCCGGGGACTTAGAGGTCTGGGAATCGCTCCCTCATTACCCTCAGCAACCCGGCTACACTCTTGGCATCCCGGATCTCGCCGGTGGCAATGAGGTGAGAGACCTGTGAGAGGTGGGTAGTTACCAGCTCGATGTCTTCGTCGTCGTCCGCAGCCTTTCGGCTGGGCTTGAGTTCCGTGGCCAGGAAGAGGTGCAAGTATTCGGTCAGAAAGCCGGGAGCGCTGTAGAAGCCTCCTAGCTTCTCCAGCTTGCCGGCCTTGAAGCCTGTTTCTTCCTGAACCTCTCTTCGCGCGCAGTCCTCGGCGGTTTCCCCCGGGTCCAGAGTCCCGGCTGGAAGCTCTAGCAGGTTTTCTCCGACCGCCTTTCGGAACTGCCTCACGAGCAGCACGTTCCGTTGCTCATCTACGGCAGCGATGACCACGGCCCCCCGGTGCTCGACGATCTCCCGCTGGCTGGTGCGCCCGCCGGGAAGCTCCACGGTGTCAACGCGCAGCTTGAGGATTCTGCCTTCATAGACCCTTGTGCTAGAGATGGTGCGTTCTCGCTCCATGTTACCTCGCCGTCTGGGCAAAAACTGTGGCCTGGGATGCTTTCGGCCGCGCCGCCAAGAGGCTAGCGCCAAGTTGCGTAGAAGGCCGCACTGATCGAGATTCTTCGCTGGTGCTTTCAGGCCCGTGCGCAGGCATAAAGCCTGCGGCTACCGTTGAGCTCACGTAGCCTCGTCCGGGCGTCCCAAAGTGATGCGGATTCCTGCAATCGAGCACTAGGCTTCGCTTTGCTGGCAGCGACAGCGCAAATTTCAACGCCTTTTCCTCCCACGACTTCAGGGCTGCCTCCGTACGGTACCCGCCATGCCCAAGGTATACCATTCCCTTCATGGGGCGGCCCGTAAAATCCATGGGGCGGACGTGCGGCTGAGCCAGGGCCTCTTTACACTGTTCCGGCCCGACGCGAAGCATCAGATCGTCCTTGACCACTCTGCAAAACATGTTGCCGTTCAGCATGAAGGCCAGCCCGCCGAACATCTTCCGCTCGCTAAGCCCCTCTCGCCCGGCGATCTGCCGCCGCACCCTCCCCGTCAACTCCTTGTCGTAGCTCACGGCCACTCCCGTCCTTTGCTCTGTTGAAACGGCGTGCCTCCGGGAAGAGATGAGCTTCCCGATGGGTTTCAGAAGGTCCGGCCTGCCGCCTCTTGGCGGAGGAATTGAACAAGTAGTTCGGCGCTGCGGGCCATGGCCGGCACGTTCTGGGACTCGGAGGTGGCATGGGCGTCTCGATACCCGGTGGCCATGATGATGGTAGGGATGCCCCTCTCGTTGAAGACGTTGGCGTCGCTGCCGCCCCCGGTGGAGGCAAGCAGCAACTGCATTCCGATGGCGCTGGCCGCGTCCACTGCCCGGCGCACGATTGGCGCCTCGGGAGGAATAGCATAACCGGTGTACGCCCGGGAGACTTCTACCTTCGCCGTTGCTCCCAGGGCAGCAGCCTTTTCCTGAAAGGTCTTGGCCATTAGATCGGTCTGCGCGGACAGCTTGGACGGGTTGTGGCTGCGGGCCTCTGCCTGAAGCCGCACCTCCTCCGGCACGATGTTGCGGGCGGTCCCGCCGTGGATGATTCCAATATTGGCCGTGCTCTCGGCGTCCAGCCGTCCCAGGGGCATCGCCGCGATGGCGTTGGCCGCCGCCTGGATGGCGCTAATCCCCTTCTCCGGGCAGACTCCGGCGTGGGCAGCCCGGCCGCGGATGGTCACATCCAGCGAGTTCTGGGTTGGAGCCTGCACCACCACGGACTCCACCGGGTCCCCGTGGTCCAGGACCAGGGCCCAGGCGGCCCCCATCCTGCTGATATCCAGTGCCCGAGCCCCTTCCAGCCCCACTTCCTCCCTGACGGTAAAGGCTAGCTCCAGGGGCAGATGGGCCAGGCCCTCTTCCCTCAGGGTTTCTACGGCCTCGAGCAAGACAGCTACCCCTGACTTGTCGTCTGCGCCTAGAATAGTCGTGCCATCACTACGCACCCAGTCTCCTTCTACTACCGCCTTGACCCCCCGGCAGGGAGGCACATTGTCCATGTGGGCGCAAAGAAGCAGGCGAGGCCCTGTCCCTGGCAAGGAAGCCAGGACGTTACCGGTTTCGTCGGTCCGGGGATCCATGCCCAGCGACCGGAGCCTTGCCGCTATATAGCGTGCCATGGCCTCCTCCTCGCCCGAAGGGCTATCTATGGCGACCATTTCCAGGAAGGTGCGCAGGAGGCGAGAAGGGTTCATGCGTTTGAAGTCCCTTCTGGCTCGTAGACCATCGCGACCTCTTCACAGTTGGGGAACTTGGCGCACCGATAGCACTCACCCCATACCTTTCGGGGCAGTTGCATCACGTCTATCTGCCGGAAGCCAACGCGTGCATAGAAGCCCTGCTTGTAGGTCAGGCAGAAGACGTGCGGGATGCCCAGGTCCCGGGCCTCGGCCAGGCAGGCCTCGGTCAGGATCCTCCCTAGGCCCTGGCCCTGGTCCACCTCCCTGACAGCCATAGCCTTGATCTCCGCCAGATCTTCCCAGCTCACGTGAAGGGCCGCACAGCCCACCAGTTCATCTCCGTCCCTGATAACGAAGTAGTCCCTGATGTGCTCGTAGATTTCGCTTAGGGGGCGGTGCAGCATCTCCCCCCGGTCCGCGAAGTAATTCACCAGCCGGTGAATTTGGGGAGCATCGCCCACCCTGGCCTTTTCTACCTTGACCTGTAGTTTTGCCTGCCGCTTCATAATTGGCGTTGCTCCTTGCTTGAGCCGGCTGGGGGGACGCCCCCCAAAGGCCCCCGGCCTCCGGCGTGTTTCATAATAGGTGTTGCTCCTTGCTTGAGCCGGCTGGGGGGACGCCCCGCAAGGCCCCCCGGCCTCCGGCGTGTTTCATAATAGGCGTTGCCCCTTGCCCGAGCCGGCTGGGGGGACGCCCCCCAGAGCCCCCCGGCCTCCGGCGTGCTTCATAATAGGTGTTGCTCCTTGCTTGAGCCGGCTGGGGGGACGCCCCCCAAAGGCCCCCGGCCTCCGGCGTGTTTCATAATTGGCGCTACTCCCTGTACTTGAGCCGCTGGCTCAGGACGCTGTAATAGTGTGATCTGGGGTCGAACCGCAGAAAGCGAGTTACCTTGTCGCTGCGGCGGACCTGTACGATATCGCCGTCTTGGAGAGGCGTGTCCGTTTGCCCGTCTACTGTAAGAGTTGCCTGGTCTTTCGTCAAAACTTGAAGCTCCAGGGAGACCGTGGCCGGTAGCACGAGAGGATGGCTTAGGGAAAGATGGGCTGCTATGGGGGTCAGGAGGATCCCCTGTACGTCGGGGTGCACCAGCGGCCCCCCAGCCGCCATCGAATATCCGGTGCTGCCGGTGGGTGTGGCCAGTATCACGCCATCGGCCGTAAAGGTCGTGAAGTAATGGCCGTCTATGCTGGCCCGGATGTGAATAATGCCGGGTTTCATCCCCCGGCCCACCACAATGTCATTAAGGGCATGCTGTTCCGGTCCCCTTGACGCCGGTGTTGACGCCAGCATCATCCGGTCCTCAACCCAACCTTCCCCTGCCAGGAAAGCCTTCATCTTGTCCACGGCTTCCTCTGGCTCAACTTCCGAGAGAAATCCCACCCGGCCCAATCTCACTCCCAGGATCGGCGTTCCCTCTGACATGACCGTCCTGGCCGCCCGCAGGATCGTGCCGTCCCCTCCCAGGGCGACCAGGAGGTCAGTGCCTGGGGCCAGTTGACGGGCCTCGTCTTGATCCCAGGCGGAGCACGCCCAGAAGGGCGATCCTAGAGACCGCAGGGTGCGAGACATCTCTTCGGCCAGGGCTCTGGCTCTCGGCAGCTCCGGATGAAAGAATAGGCCGATCTTTTTCAATTCCCTTGCCTCTCAGTGGGCACCGTACTATCTAGCGCCTCGTCGAGATCGATCCTGGAGCCGGACCGGTCCAGCAGGAGGAAGAACTCCCGGTTCCCTGCAGGCCCCAGGATGGGGGAAGCAGTCATGCCTCGTACCGTGAGTCCCATGTCCAGGGCCCAACGACAGAGACGCTCCAGGACGGCCCGGTGCACCGCCGGGTTGCGGACCACGCCTCCCTTTCCCACCCGCTCCTTGCCGGCCTCGAACTGGGGTTTGACCAGGGCCAGTATGAGGCCCTCTTGCTTCAAGAGATTCAGCACCGGCGGAATGACCTTCTCCAGAGAGATAAAAGATACGTCTATCGTGGCCAGATCGGGCGCTTCAGGCAGATGGGTCAGGTAGCGGATATTGGTACGCTCCAATAGGATTACTCTGGGGTCCCTGCGCAGGCGCAGGTCTATCTGGCCGTAACCTACGTCCACTGCATAGACCCGGCGGGCTCCTCTCTTGAGGAGACAATCCGTAAAGCCGCCCGTGGAGGCCCCCACGTCCATCGCCACCCTGTCCCGAACATCTAAGGCAAAGGCATCCAGTGCGTGGGACAGCTTAGTACCTCCCCGGCTGACGTATGGGAGCTGCTCACGCAGATGAATGGGGGCGTCCTCAGGCACCAGGGCGCCGGGCTTATCCAGCACCCTATCACCTGCCAGCACCTGGCCGGCCATTATCAGGGCCCTGGCCTTCTCCCGGCTTTCCACCAGTCCCCGCCTAACCAAGGCCAGATCAACCCGTTCCTTGCCCATGCTTGCCGAGGATAGAATAGGTTGCGGCGTATGAAAAGTCAAGCTGAAGCCCAAAGAAAGGTGTGGCGTTGGGTTCCGCGCAGGTGGCTCGGAAAGAAAGGTCTGCCGAATGAATTCGGCGCTAGGCGAATCATAACGCCGAATTTAATCGGCAGACTCGACAGACCCAGCCTGATCATCGCCCCCCGTTGTTGCGGCGCCCCGCGAAATTCTGCATCGCACGCCTCGATCAACAATTGAACACCCGCCAACTTCCTGTTATAGTCATGAAGAGGCGTTACCGAAACGGGAGGCTCCATGAGCGATTATTATTTCCAGCGTCAGTGCCGTACTCCCTTCTCCGAGGCGTATGTTATCCTGGGCGATGGGGACAAGCGGATTGGGCACGTCGACTTGCACTATACTCAGAGTATCGTCTACGGCACACTGACCGTGGATAACGACATGAGCGAAGAGGATGTCCTGGAGCTGATCGAGATCGTAGACGATGACCTGGTGGTTTCGGCCGATGTGCCCCGGGAGGATTTCGTGGTAACGGTCTATAAGGGCATCGAAGCCGGGGTATACAGCGACGACATCTTTGACCAGGGGAATGGCAACGGGGGAACGTAGCGGCTCTTCAGAGAGCTTCGTCCCGGCTCGCCATGACCGGCGCAGGGGCCTCCCTGTTAGTCCCGGCAAGTCTCCGGCTGTAGATCGTCAAGGCTCCTATTCCCAGGGTAACGCTGAACCATAGGGTGCAGAAGCGGATGAGGAGCGTGGCCACCACCGCTCGATCGGGGGACAAGCCCAGTAGCACCTGAGACAGCCCGGCAATGCCTCCTTCCGCTACCCCTAGCCCTCCCGGTATCATCACCAGAGACCCAGCCAGAATCGAAGTGTTGAGAATGAACGCCGCCTGGGTCAGGACCAGGGGGTGCGCCGCCAGGCCCATCCCCAGCAGGATTACGTAGAAGGCCATGGATTCCGCTCCCCAAGAGACAAGCCCCAACCCGATGCCTACTGCCAGGCTGCGGGGCCGGAGCAGGGTCTGGGCGCTGTCTAGAAAGTCCTTGAGGTGGTGGGCTCTCGTGGACAACAGCGGGAGCTTTCCCGCCAGGGCCAGGAGAAGGTCTGCCAGAGGTCGATACTGAACGGCAACCACCAGTAATGCCGCCAGTCCCAGGACTGCCGCTGCCACCTGCCAGCCGGACTGGGTCATGAGAAGGCCTCCGCTGGCCAGGACGAGCATGGCTACCGCGTCCGTCAACCTTTCCACCAGCACTATTGGCGCTGATCTGCCGAATGGCACCCCCCTGACCTCCATGAGCAGGTAACTCTTCAACCATTCCCCAACCTTTCCCGGCGTCACCACCATGGACATACCGCTGAAGAACATCAGGAAGCTGTCGATGACAGGGGTATCGCCCGCGCCGATAAGGTTAAGGTAGAAATGCCACTTCACGAAGCGCAGTATGTAGTTCACCAGAGTGAGCCCCAGTATCAGCGGGATGAGACCCCACTGGAAAATGGCGGCGGCCTGGCCGATCTGGGCAAAGTCGCCGTAGGCCATGAGGGCCAGAACGACAACCAGGCCCATGATCAGCGAGATCAAGAGCCGGCCCCGCAGCTTGCTCAGGGAAACGTTGTTAGCCATCAGCACTCAGTCGGCCATCAGCCGGGGGGTGGGGGCTGGGGATGTCCCCCCCAATTCGCCGCATACGACGCCGCTGGCAAGCCGGGGGGCATGGGGGTGTCCCCCTCACAATTGCCCCATACGACGCCGCTGGCAAGCCGGGGGGCATGGGGGTGTCCCCCTCACAATTGCCCCATACGACGCCGCTGGCAAGCCGGCGGGCATGGGGTGTCCCCCTCACAATTGCCCCATACGACGCCGCTGGCAAGCCGGCGGGCATGGGGTGTCCCCCTCGCACTTGCCGCAAACGACGCCGCTGGCAAGCCGGGGGCTGGGGGTGTCTCCCCGATTCGCCGCATATGACGCCGCTGGCAAGCCGGGGGGATTGGGGGGTGTCCCCCCCATCTTCTCCCCCTCGAGGGGTGGGGTGGGGAACGCCATGGCCAGCCTTAGCCCCTCTCAGCGCCCGAAGGAGCCGCAGCTATGCGGTGCTCGGGGCCTAAACCGAAGGAGGGCCGGATGGCCAGGAAGACGAAGGCGCCGACGATGGCCACTGCGGCGCCTAGATAGGCCCCCCCGGCGAACGAAGTGGTTACATCCTTGATGAAGCCGGTCAGCCAGGGTGCGATCAGCGAGCCCATGAAGTGAATCGTGTTTGTTAGGCCAAAGGCGGTACCCAGCATCTGGGGAGGCACCATCTCCGGAATCATGGCGTAGGCAGGCGCCCAGGCGCCCCAGAAGAAGAAGCCGGCCCAGAAGACCAGGAAGGCCAGTAGCATGGGGTGAGCTTTCTCCTGGATCGCCAGCCCTATCAAAGCGACGCAGGCCCCTGCTAAAAGCATCTGCCCGGCTATCTGCGCCTTACGTCCCTTCCCACGCCTCACCATCCAGTCGCTAAAGAATCCGGCCAGCAGGAGACCCGGGACTGCGGCAAAGCCCATCAGGCTGGAGAAGGTGGAGGCCAGGGCCAGCTCTTTGACCCCGATCTCCTGGAACATGGCCGGCGTCCAGGTGCCCAGGACCCAGAGCACGTAGTTGGCCGTGATCCCTCCCACGCAGTAGAGCCAGATATCCCGCTGTTGAAACAGCTTGCGGTAGGGAACGCGCTCCTGGGCCGTCGCCGGGCCAACCCGAGGGGGTTCCTTCACGACGCGGGCGAGAAGCACGGCGGCGATAATGGGGGGCACCGTGTAAAGATAGAAGACCCAGCGCCAGCCCAGGGCCTGGGCGATGAACCCCGCCAGCAGCACGCCGAAGGCCATCCCAATTCCCAGGCCGGTGAAGGAAATACCCTGGCCGATCCCCATTTTCTCCCGCGGCGTATAAGCGGCGATGATCGGGCGATCATTGCTGAAGAAGCTCCCTTGGGCCAGGCCGGTCATGAATCGAAAGGCCAGAAGCCATGCGAACGTGCGGGCAAGTCCGGTGAGCAGGGAGGCGATCCCCCAGCCCAGGGTGGCCAGGACCACAATGACTTTCTTCCCCACCCGATCTCCCAAGTGGCCGGCCGGCAGTTGCATCATGGTATAGGAATAAAAGACGGCTGTGGCCAGGATCCCGGCCTCGCCGTAAGAGATACCGAACTCATCCATTACGGGGATGAGCACCGGCGATAGCCCGCTCCGGACCATGTAATTGGTCACCCAGCCGAAGACCATCACCAGCCAGATCTTGTGGTAATACTTCAAGCTACTTCTTCAAACCCTGCCTTTTCCAAAGTTCTAAGGAGCCGCTTGCCCGAAAGGACGGGCAAGCTAGCCACCGATGGCGACCTCGAGTGGATACAGGACTATCTCGCTGATGTACAGAACGTCCGCCTCCTCATCGTACTCCCAGTCGAGGTTCTCCTTCTTCTCCAGTATCCTCAGGGCTTCCACAAGCTCGTCCTCCTTGCCGAGGGCTTGTTTGAAAAGTATGAAGTCAGAACAAGGAGCAGTGCTTAGTAGCTCTGAAACAGCCGCCCCCACTCCGTCTCCAAGGCTTTCGCCACCCTTCGCTTGCCGACGAAGCGGTACCAGTATTCGTTGAAGTAGATATTGGAGGCCATATAAGACCATGGGGCAATAGGGCTGCGCAGAAGGAGGCGCTCCAACGGCTTCAGGGGCCCGTGATAGATGAGCTTCTGCCCCCGGCTGGCAAAGGTGTCCTGGCTGCCATCGAACTGCCAGTTGACGCCGGAGATATCCTCTCCGACTATTTCAATCTGGGACGGATCGCCGCAGCCCAGGCCCTTCTCATGGGCCAGGCGGATGAAGTCCAGCGAGAGGGGGTCGAAACCCATCATCTTGGCGGCGATGGCATCGATAGCCACCTGATCGGCGCTGGCCAGGAGGGCGTTCTTGATGTGGGGACGCATCGCCCGGGGGCCGGGGCCGTCGCCTGCGAAGGTACCGTCCGTAACCGCGAAGATGCCGGGGTGGATGTCCTTCTGAATGGTCAGGAGGTCGACCAGGGTCTCATGGATGACGGAGTGGGTCCAGTGGCGGTTATCGTTCAGCAGGCCGCCGAAGGCATTCTTCATGGCCCCGGTTATGGTGGTGAAAACGTGCGTCTTCATCGTGGGCAGGTGCACGATATTGCGGCCCGGAAGAAAGTCCGGGAAATGGATTCCTTCAGGAAAGACCTTATCCAGGACCAGCAGAGGCTCCTTGGGCTCATACCTGAACCACTGCACCGGAGGCTCGTACAGGTAGACGTTGGGGACGCCGTACTTATCGGACACCACTTTGTGCTTGTTGTTGACCTCGCCGACATGAGCGTCGACCACCACCGTGCGGTTGTGGGCCACCTTGAGGTCCTGATAGCCTCCGGCCTGCAAGGTCTTTATCACGCCTTCCAGTTGCCACGGGGTAGTGGAGCAGGCGGGGAAGAAATGCTGCCAGGATATGTTGGCCTTGAGTATGGTCTCTTTGCCTTGGGGCAAGTGGGACTGGTAATCGGCTAGCTCCATCAAACGACCGATATCGTCCAGCACCCGCGACGGGCTGGTGAAGAGAACGGCAACCTTGGAGCGGGCAGGCATCATAGGACGCACGTGGCTTCGTTCAACGCAGAGAGCGCAGAGAGCGCAGAGATTTTCCTTGTTTTCTTATCTTCTGCCCTCTCTGTGGCGGGAGCGAGGAAATACGCCTACAGGCTGGCGAATCCCGCTCATCGTCGCAGAAAGCGCGGACAAACGCGAAAGCCATCAAGGAAGGATTCTTTGCGCTCTCTGCGCTCTCTGCGGTAAAGAGCCCCGGGCTGGTCTGCTTGAGCACTATGTTGCCTTGCGCCGCAGGGTAGCGAGGGCCGCCTTACGGATATCCTCCGCGGTGAGGCCATATTTGGCCAGCAGGTCGTCCGGCTTGCCGGACTCGGCGTAGGTGTCCCGCAGGGCCACGAAGCCCATGGGGGCCGGGTGCTTCTCTCCCAGGACCTGGGCCACCGCGCTCCCCAGGCCGCCGTGGAGGAGGTGCTCCTCCGCCACCACCACTGCCCCAGTCTCCCGCGCCGCCCTCACCAGCGCATCCTGGTCCAGGGGTTTCACCGTAGGCATGCTCAAAACGCGGGCGTCGATACCCTCTCGCTCCAGGGCGGCCGCCGCCTCCAGGGCCGCCGCTAGCAAAAGGCCGTTGGATACCAGGGTCACGTCCCTGCCTTCCCGCATGACCACGGCCTGGCCCAGGACGAAATTATAGTCCGGCGGGTAGACCACGGGGACCTTGGGCCGGCCGCAGCGGACATAGAAGGGGCCCGGCGTAGCCGCCGCCGCCCGGATGGCCTGGGACGTCTCTATCTCATCGGCGGGTACTACTACCGTGAAGCCAGGCAGAGAACACATCAGGGATAGGTCTTCGATAGACTGGTGGGAGGCCCCGTCCTCCCCGACGCTGATCCCGGCATGGCTGGCGACCACCTTGACGTTAACATGGGCCTGGGCGATGGAGACGCGTATCTGGTCGAAGCAGCGGCTGGTGGCAAATACCGCGAAGCTGCTGGCAAACACCGTCTTGCCCGAGGCGGCCAGCCCGGCGGCGATCCCTATCATGTTCTGCTCGGCCAGCCCCACATTAAAGAAACGGTCGGGGAATTGCTTGCCGAAGGCGTAGGTCTGGGTGGAAGAAGACAGGTCAGCGTCCAGGACGACGATATTGGGGTTCTCCCGGCCAAGCTCCACCAGTGTTTTGCCGTAGGCCTCCCGGGTGGATGCGCCCAGAGGGAAAGCGGCCATTAAGCCAGCTCCTCCAGGGCCCGGGCCACCTGTTCAGGCGTTGGGGCCTTGCCGTGGAACTCGTTGTTGTTCTCCATGAAGCTGACTCCCTTGCCCTTGACAGTGTGGGCGATGATTACAGTGGGGCCACCCTTGGTGGAGCGGGCCACGTCCAGGGCCTCCAATAGCTCTGGAAAGCTGTGGCCGTCCACCTCCAGGGTGTGCCAGCGAAAGGCCTTCCATTTGGCAGCCAGGGGGTCCAGGTCCATGATAGTGCAGATCAAGCCGTCCAACTGGCAGCCGTTATTGTCCACAATAACCGTCAGGTTATCTATCTGGTGATGGCCGGCGAACATGGCCGCTTCCCAGGTCTGCCCTTCCTGGCATTCGCCGTCGCTGAGCAGGGCGTAGACCCGGTAGTTTCGCTGGTCCATACGTGCCGCCAGGGCCATGCCCGTGGCGATGGAGAGGCCCTGGCCCAGAGAGCCGGTGCTGAACTCGATCCCTGGGGTCCGCTTCATGTCGGGGTGGCCTTGAAGCCGGCTGTCCACCTGGCGTAGGGTAGAAAGCCATTCGATGGGGAAGTAGCCGGCTTCGGCCAACGCCGCGTACAGCGCCGGAGCGCCGTGGCCTTTGCTGATGACGAAACGGTCACGGTCGGCCCATTGGGGGTCGGCGGGATTGTGCCTCATGGTCCTGAAATAGAGTGAGGTCAGGATCTCCACCGTAGAGAGAGAGCCGCCGGGGTGCCCGCTGTTGGCCCGCCCGATCATGGTAACAATGTGGCGGCGCAGGATCCTGGCCATCCGCTGGAGGTCTTCCACGCCGGGGGCCTGGTCAGTCGTCAAAGACGTAGAAGCCCCGGCGTCCGCCAACTGAGCCGGGGCCTGGGGATTAGACATAGACACACCCCTAACACTTGCAGAATGAAAATCGCCCCATGGTTCCGAGGCGATTATAGCGCAGTCAGGCCTGGTTTGTCTATTGGACGGCCCCCGCAGTCCGCCTTATGCACGTAAATCTGCGTCGTATTGAGGTTCGCGTGGCCCAATATTGACACGCCGCCCTGCTGGTGCGAGAGTAAATACGAAGCACACACGGACCAAGGTGGTCGGGCAGTACTGCAATATCCTGGCGTCTCCCTGAGATCTGGCGGCTGAGCGCGCTCGCCGGCGCAGCCGGAACTTCGCGACGGGGATCGACTTACGGACACGAATATGGGGATGTAATAAGCATGATAAATAAGAATTTGTCATTCGATCTGCCCATACCCTGGAAGCAGAAGAAGTTTGAAACTCCGCAGATAGGGGCTATCAACTTTCTGGTCGGACCGAACGGAAGCGGCAAATCAAAATTCGCAGAAGCGTTGCGTTCACATCTAGACAACCCACGCATGCTTGGAACGGATCGACTCAGTGGCATGGAATAGACCCGTGCGCTGAGCAGCCTTTTTGGGGACCATTTCGCAAGCGGGCTTGCCAAGAACCAATTCAGGCATTTCAAAAGCGCAGGCCAACAAGGATCAGGAATCGATACGATTGTGCTTCTAGAAGAGCGATTGGATCTCCGCATCCAGGTCGAGGCGACTCTCAGCCATCTGTTCAATCGTAAGATCGTTCTCGATGGGGACTCTGGAAATCTCGTCGCGCGGGCTGTGCTTGGCGAAACCGGCGATTCTTATAGGCTGGATCGCGATGAATGTCACGGGATCAAGGAACTGCTGTCCTCCTGACGCATTTGTACAACGACGAGCATCCGTATCTGATTATCGATGAACCGGAACTCAACCTGCATCTCCAGTATCAGGCATTCTTCATGCAAGAGGTTCGCAAGCTCGCAGGCGATCCAAGTGCAGACAAGAAAAAGAAGGTTATCTTTCTGGTCACGCACTCCCCTTTTATCCTCGATTTTCGATCTATCGAGGATGTGAAGTCCGTTATTTCATTCAATCTAAACCACTCGATTCCCAACCACATTCTCGACCTTGATCCGGTGGCGACAGCGAAGTTATCGACATTGGTGCCACGATTGAATGTGCACCACAAGCGACTATTCTTTTCCGACAACCCGATCTTCGTTGAAGGTATTCTCGACGCTCAGCTCGTGGGGACAATGCAGGAAGCGCGCGGCGTATCAGTCGCTGGGGCGGGGAGTTGCATTATCGACGCTGGTGGCTGCGAGGAGGTGAATCGCTATCTGGACTTATGCATAGCCTTTGGCAAGAGTGCCTATTTCTTGTACGACCTCGACAGCCTGTTTGGGGGCAATCTTCGAGCGTGTGTGAAGGACGACGGTTCGGTGCAGAGCTTCTTGGCAACAGCGGGTGTAGGAAGCGACTTTTCAAAATATTGCGGAGAATTGGATAGGAAGTTGACGGCCGTGATCGATCGACTCCTTGCAATCAATCCGATACCGCAACTATTGACTCGATTGGTGGAGTTTCTCAATAAGCTGGGGCCGAGAGCACAGTGGGGCGCGAAGGATTGGTCGAAGTCCCGCGTGTCTGTGATGACGGCGATTAGCCTCAATCGGTCGGCCATGATCGCGGCTGTATCTCAGATAGATATTGAGGAGATCGAGGGACGACTAAATCAGATTGTGATCGCGCTAAGACAAAGAAACGTCATTCTGCTGCCCGGCGGCACGTTGGAAAGATACTTGCCCAAGTACGCTGGGGACCACTACGAGCTTACAGACGACGCCAAGCGACAAGCAGTTGGGAAGGAGGTCGAGGAAATGGCGAAAGCTATGACGGCTGCTGAGTTGGCGGCTAGATACGGGGAGTTGTATGAGGCAGTGTGTGCGTTGCCGTCTAAGGCAAGCGTAGACGTGGAGCGAGTTCTTCGCGACTACTTAAGCCAGTACATCCATGATCTACAAGTTGCAGTCGTGAGTAATCCGACTTGGCTGCGCGATCAAGTCCAAGCGCACCTGAATAGGATTCAGCGAGCAACAATCAAGGTCTTTTCTGTTCGGGAACTGAACCGAGGACCACACAAAGAGTTCAGCGCCGTTGTTGCAATTGCTGAAATGCTTGGTCAGAAGCAAAGGCTCGTGCGTGTGAATCACCAGACCAACGCGGGCATGGGCGACTTCAAGATCGAATTCGCTTAGTCCATCGGAAGACACATGCCACCTAACAACGGCCTTCAGGCGACGCGCCGAGTGCGGCGCGCGCCTGAAGCCAGACGTTAGGCAGCAGCCGAGCCGGAATACGGAGGAGTGTGAAGTGCCGGCCCGATCAATCCAGCCGCGAGTTATCTACGCCAATATCGTCCGAGACTGCGAGGCGGCATGGAACGGAATCACTGCCTCGCCGAGAGGCGACACAGGGCTGGGCAACGTCCGGTTCGGATTCATGGGGACACTTCTTCTCCCCCATTCCAAATCCCCTGACACGGCCTCTGCGGCCACGTCTCCTCGGATTGGTCCGGTAAACCGAGACGTGACGCCAGAATGTTACCTTTCATGGGTCTACCATGACAGCAAGGGGCAGATGTTGCAGGATAAGGCAACCTCCGAGGGGCCTATGCGGAGGAAGACTTGGTGCAGCGCTCGCTCGTGAATGTGGAGATTGACCCCAACTACCGTTCACAACTGCGGGGTTTGGGCTTTCCGGTCGAATCGGTGTAGCAGCTCGATCCTTCGAGGCTTCTTTGACAATGGCCTTGCCCTGTGTTATAAACCGCTTACCCACATGGTGGTTCCTGACCTCTGGCGAGAAAGGGGTCTAAATGGATACGGTCGTTCTCCAGATGGTTAGCTCCCTGGTATCGGCGTCTATCTTATTCCTGTTCGCCTCCGGCCTGACCCTGGTATTTGGGGTCACCCGCATCTTGAATATCGCCCATGGCACTTTCTACATGCTGGCCGGCTTCATCGCCTTCACCCTAACCCAGGTTACGGCGAACTCCCCGTTTAAGTTCTGGATAGCCCTGGCCGCCGCCCCTTTGCTGGTGGCAGCCCTGGCTGGTCTCGTTGAAGTGTTGCTGCTTAGACGCATCTACGGTAGGGATGTGCTCTTGCAGGTGCTCCTCACCGTAGCGCTTATCTTCGTCTTCGGCGACCTGATACGGTTATTCTGGGGCCTTACTCAGAAGAACGTCCCGTTCCCGGTCCAGTTGATGGGAAGCATCTCCCTGGACGGAATGCGGTTCCCCATTTACTATACCCTGGTGATGGGCACGGCCGTCGCCATCGGGTTGGCGATGTGGTATGCGCTGTATATGACCCGCTGGGGTATCCTGCTGAGGGCAGCAACCCAGGACAGGGAGATGACCAGCGCCCTGGGCATAGATGAGAGGCGCCTGTTCTCCGTGGTCTTCGTGGTTTCCTGCTGGCTGGCAGGGATGGCCGGGGTTTTGGCGTCTCCGACCCTCAGCGTAGCGCTGGGAATGGATATGCCGGCGGTCATAGAGGGGTTTGCCGTCATTGTAGTGGGAGGCTTGGGCAGCCTGCCTGGGGCCGTCTTCAGCGCCGTGCTCATGGGCTTCGTCAAGGGGTTCGGTATCCTGGTGATCCCGCAGTTCGCCTTAGTGTTCGTTTTCGCCCTGATGGCAGTGGTCCTCATAATTCGCCCCTGGGGGCTGATGGGGAAGCCAGAGGGTTGATGTACTCTCTGCGCGGTTGGAATCCTTTGGCCGAAGCATCGCGCCGGTGGTTTACCCTTGCCGCGGGTGTGGCCGTTCTCGCATTGGCTGTACCCTGGTTCCAACCAGGCCCATATCTCTTGTACGCCATAGATATCTTGATCTTCATCCTCTTCGCCGTGAGTCTGAATCTGCTGGTGGGACAGACCGGCATGGTCTCCTTCGGCCATGCCGCTTATTTCGCCATCGGCGCGTACTGCGCGGGAATCCTGGTGGTCACGGCGGGCTGGAGTATGCCGTGGGCCTTCCTGGCCGGTCCCCCTGTCGCAGCTTTCGCCGCATTCCTTGTCGGCCTCTTCTGTGTACGTCTGACCCATGCCTACTTCATTATGCTCACACTGGCCTTCGCAGAGCTTATCCATGCCGTGGTCTGGAAGTGGCGGGAGGTAACCGGGGGTGACGATGGCCTCTTAGGGGTCCAGACCATGCCTCCCTTTGACACGCCTCTGGGTTACTACTATCTCACCCTGGTAAGCGTGACCATCTGCCTCATCCTCCTCTATTCGATATCCCGGTCTCCCTTCGGCCGTATCTGCCGCGCCATCAAGGACAACCCCCGGCGTGTGGAGTTCATGGGGATCAATGTAGCCAGGCACAAGCTCATGGCCTTTGTCATCGCCGGGTTTTTCGCGGGGGTTGCGGGCGATCTCTTCGTGTTTTTCAATCGAGGCGCCTTCCAGGGGATCGCCAATTGGCTAACCTCGGCCCAGGGCCTGGTTATGGTTATTCTGGGAGGACCCAATTACTTCGCAGGCCCGGTGGTCGGGGCTATCGTCTTTAAGCTTCTGGATTCAGCCGTTCCCAAGTTTACGGAGTACTGGTTGCTGGTATTGGGCCTTATCTTGGGGGCAACGGTGCTGCTTATGCCCAATGGCATCGTGGGCTTTCTCTGGGGGCGGCGCGCCAGCCGAGATGGCCATGGATGACACCGTAATAAGAACGGTGAATCTTTGCAAGGACTTCGGCGGACTGCGAGCCGTCGACCGTGTGAATCTGAACGTCAAGCGGCAGGAATTCAGGGCCATCATTGGCCCCAATGGGGCTGGCAAGACCACCCTGTTCAACCTCCTGACAGGTTATCACCGCTCGAGTTCCGGAGAGATCTTCTTCCAGGAACATAATATAACCCGGCTCCCACCGCACCGGGTGTGCCGGCGCGGCATAAGCCGTACCTTCCAGATAACCAGCATCTTCCAGAACTTCACCGCTTTCGAGAACGTTCAGGCAGCAATCCTGGCCTATGAGAAGAGGACCATAGACCTGGTCGTCCCTGCGGCCGGTCTGTTCAGGGAAAGGACCGGACACCTGCTGGAGCAGGTGGGCCTGGAGGGACAAGCCCATAAGCTGGCGAGCACCCTCTCCCACGGAGACCAGAAGAGACTGGAGTTGGCGTTGGCACTGGCCGGCCAGCCCCAGGTCCTCCTCCTGGACGAGCCTACGGCAGGAATGGCTGTCAAGGAGAAGCCTCCCATCGTGAAGCTGGTCAGCCAGGTGGTAAAGGATAAGGGACTAACCGCAATCATGATCGAACATGATATGGATGTCGTCTTTTCAGTAGCGGAGAAGATTACCGTCATGCATCAGGGAAGGGTGATCGCTGAAGGAGAACCACAGGCTATCCGTGCCGACGAACAAGTGCAGGCTGTCTATCTAGGAGGGGAGGTTCATGCTGAAGGTAGATCGCCTGGAGGTTAGCTACGGGAGGAGCCAGGCTCTCTTCGGTGTGACCTTGGAGGTCCAGAGTGGTGAGGTCGTAGCTCTCCTGGGTAGAAACGGAGCGGGTAAGAGCACCACCATCAAGACCATCATGGGGATCTTGCAGCCCACTCGCGGGAGCGTCAAATTCAAAGGGGAAGAGCTGGCGGCACGGCGGTCCTGTTTCATCAGCCGTCGCGGAATCGGCTACGTGCCGGAAGATCGGAGAATCTTTCCTGAGCTTACCGTACTGGAGAACCTGGAGGTGGGCCGCAAGCCGGCGCAGACCGGCTTTGCTGTGCATTGGGACCTGGACGGTGTCCTCGAGCTATTTCCTCCTCTAAAGGGCCTCCTGCAGCGCAAGGGCGGGAGGCTTAGCGGCGGAGAGCAGCAGATGCTGACCATCGCCCGTAGCCTGATGGGCAATCCGCAACTACTCCTCTTGGACGAGCCATCCGAGGGACTGGCGCCCCTGGTTATACAGATGCTAGGGGACCAGATAGCCCTCTTGAAGCGGGAGGGGTTGACCATCCTCCTGGCAGAGCAGAACTTCTACTTTGCCAGCAGAATTAGCGATAGAGCGTACGTTCTCGACATGGGCGAAGTCAAGTTCCAGGGTTCCGTGAAGGAGCTGCGGGAGCATCCTGAGGTAACCAGCTCGTTTCTCATGGCCTGAGGCCGGGGCAACAAGTCTCAACCTGCGGCGATCGACAACCTGCGGCGATTCGCCACCGATTGCGTCAATGAAAAATGTTACTGAAGGCATTCGTTGCCTCAAGCGAGTCCGTACTATGTTTTCAGCGCCGCCTCCACTCCAATCAGGGCGCCCAGGGCAGGCAGGGCATACCTCCCCGTTCCGGAAAGGGGTCCGGAGTTGCGGTCTGCTTTCATTGCCAGGAGGTCCTTTGACCAGGGCAATTGGCTACGGCCCTGTCCTCCTCCTGATCCTGTTATCTGCCGCGCCCTTCCTGCTCGTGCTCGGGCGGCCTACTCCCCGAGCGGCCCTGGCCGTCCAGGCCCAGGCGCCGGCCGACTGGCCCGCCTTCGGCCACGACCCGGCCCATACCGGGTACAACGTCAACGAGAGCACCCTTCAGCCTCCCCTGATCCAGAAGTGGAGCCTGCCTGTGCCGCCGCACTCGTATTCTTTCAACGACATATCTCTGGCCGTCTCCGATGGGACCGTCTACATAGGGAACGGCCTTCGCGCCGTCGATGCCCAGACGGGGGCGGTCAAGTGGAGCCGCCCGGACGTGGAGCGATACGTGGCGGTATCCAACGGTGTGGTCTATGTAACTGGGGGGGGTTCGGCGCGGTGACGGCCCTGGACGCCCAGACCGGGGCCACCATCTGGCAGCAATTGGACCTCTGTCCTTCGAACGTCTCACACCCGGCGGTGGCGGATGGCCTGCTGTATGTGGGGGACTTGCAAGGAAATAAACTTTGCGCCTTCGATGCCCAGACGGGGGCCCTGAGATGGACTTTCGCCGCCTCTGGCCGGGTCGACTCCTCCCCGGCGGTCTCAGGTGGGCTGGTCTACTTTGGCAGCTTCACTTTTGCCGGTGAAGGTGGCGCCCTCTATGCCCTAGACGCTCAGACGGGCGCCCTCAGATGGCAGTATGTCACAGGGGCGGTCACCCCCAGCTCGCCATCGGTGGCCGGCGGGGTGGTCTACGTGCCGTCCCGGGACGGGCTCCTGGCGCTGGACGCAGTGACCGGCGCCCTCAAATGGAGCGCCGCCGTCGGCCCAGGCTCGTGGTCGACGTCGGCCGTCGCCGAGGGGACCGTCTATTATCAGAACGCAGTAGGTACGGTAAATGCCCTGGACGCTGCAACGGGCGCCGTCAGGTGGAGCTTTGACACCACCAGCGGCGACAACATCCCGGCACCGGCCGTGGCCAATGGCGTGGTCTACGCCAGGAATTACGCCCTGGACGCCCAAACCGGCGCAGTGAGGTGGCTGTGCCAATGCAACGGCACACCCGTAGTAGCCGGTGGGACGTTGTACAACTCAACAACACAATCGGGGGATGTCGTTTTTGCTTTCCAGAACGTGCGATCGACGGCATTCTTCCCCCTTGTGCTCCGGGGCGCAGTAGCCTGGTAGGTTCACCCAAGGCCGGCGCCTGAACCGCTGCGACCCCTTCCGCCGTTGCTCGATGCCAGCGACCCCTTGTCTTTGAAGCGCGGGGACCGCTCCGCCCCAGCTCGGCGAGAGCCATCGCATGCGGAGTCGGGGCTAGGCGCTCCAGGGGTTGCTCTCCCACATCCGTGGTGACTTTGAAAGACCCTGAATACCGCCGAAGTACGCGGCAATGCGCGCCACGCCTCAATAAGCGACATTGACAGCAACCCATACTTATGTTATAAACGGCTCATTCACGCGGTGCCATAAGGTTGTCTAGTGCTGGGCGCTGGACGCAGGAAAGGAGTGACCAATGCGCCTTTTAACGGCCCTCGGCATCATCCTGGTCCTCATAGTTGCCGGTTGTTCCCCAGCAGCGACACCAAGCCCGGCGCCGCCAAAAGGCGTCTCGACTCCTGCGGCGGCAGGCGTGACTGCTGCGGCGGGTGGACAGCCTATCAAGATCGTAAGCCTCAACTCCACTACCGGCAGTCTCGCTTTCTCCGGGTCCCGCGGCCACCAGGGCGCCACTTTCGCGGTGGACGAGATCAACAAGGCGGGCGGGGTCCTGGGCAGGCAACTTGCCCTGACCATATTGGACGATAAGACCGACCCACAAGAGGGCGTGAAGCTATTTCGTGAAGCCGTCGCCAATGGCGCTGTCGCCAGCATCGGCCCATTCGCCAGCGCCGTGGCTCCTGCTGTCGGTCAGACAGCATTAGAGCTGAAGACGCCCGTCCTGCTCCCCGGGGCCTGGACCCGTTTCCTGACGGAGGAGTCCGGCCACAGGTACGTTTTCCGCATAGCGACCAACGATCGGGTTTTTGCCAGCGCTACCGCTGAGGAGGTGGCCAAGAAATCCTATACCCGCTTCTGCACTATCGGATTCGATTTTGCCTACGGCAGAGATATTACTGCCAATACCATGGGCGCCCTGAAGAAGTTGAAGCCCGCTGTCACCGTCTTGCCAGGTTGCGAATTCTGGCCCAAGCTCGGCGACGCGGACTTCACCCCTTACATCACGGCGATGATGAGCCAAAAACCTGATGCGGTTCTTTTCGGGGGCCTGGTAGCCGACGGCGTGACGGCGTTGCTGAAGCAGGGGAACCAATTTGGGCTGTTCAAGTCGATTGGCGCCGTTCACCCCAGCCTGGGGATGCCTCTTAACAACTGGGCGCTAGCCAAGGAAGACGTAATCGAAGGGGTAATCACCGGAGGTGGCTATCCCTTACCGCCCGTGGATACGCCGGCAAACAAGCAGTTCTCCGACCAGTTTCGCGCCAGGTTCAACGATTACCCGATGGAGACCAGCGTGGAGAGCTATTATGCTGTTAAGACGCTGGCCAAAGCCATACAGAAGGCGGGGACGGTTGATAAGGAGAAGATCATAGATGCCCTGGAGGGCATCACCGTGGACCTGCTCACTGGGCCTACGGTCACCATTCGCCCCTTCGACCATCAGAGCACACAGGGGTGGTTTATGGGCGAACTGACCTGGAACGACCAGTTGGGCCATGCGTCCATGAAGAACATGCGCTATGTGGCGGCAGACCCCTATCTCCCTTCCCAGGAGGAGATCCAAAAGCTGCGCACACCTGCCAAGAAATAGACTCTCCGAGGTTATAGGGGATGGCAGAGTACGCAATATTAGGCAAGCCGACACCTCGTGACGAGGCAGTGCCCAAGGCTAAGGGGGAGGTCAAGTTTTCCGTAGATGTAATGTTGCCGGGCATGCTGTACGGCGCGATACTGGCGAGTCCCCATGCCCATGCCAGGATAACGAGAATTGATACCACGAGGGCAAGCAGACTGCCGGGGGTAAAGGCGGTCATAAGGGGTACGGACCTCCCGGACCGGGTCAAGCTCCCCCTTATGGGTCCTCCCTTGCCCGGCGATCAGTACGCCGTGGCCAGGGACATGGTGCGCTACGTGGGCGAGCCTCTGGCTGCTGTAGCTGCCGTAGACGAGGATACGGCAGAGGAAGCTCTGGGGCTCATCGACGTAGAGTATGAGATTCTCCCCGCCATTTTCGACGCCGAAGAGGCCATGGAGCCGGGAGCTATTCAGATCCACGACCATTCGCCGCGGAACATTCCGGCAACATCTTTGAATGAATACGGCGACCTGGAAAAGGGGTTCGCTGAGTCCGATTACGTACGTGAAGATACCTTTCGGTTCAACCGGATTGCTTATAACCACCCTGAGCCGCAAAACGCTGTGGCCAGCTTCGATTCGTTCTCAGCCAATCTGACGGTATGGGCCTGCGCGCAGTCTGCCACAGGGCTGCGGAAAAGCCTGGGATATCTATTGGACATGCCCTGGCCCAAGATCAGGGTCATCGGGCCGTTCGTCGGCGGCGGGTTCGGCGGCCGGTCTTTTGTCTCCTCCATTTACGTGGCTGCCTCGGCTCTTTCCATCAAAACAGGACGTCCGGTGAAGATCGTGAACTCCCGTGAGGGGGAGTTTTGCCTGGACTGGCATGCCAGGCACGATACGATCATCAAGCTGAAGACGGGGGTCAAGAAGGACGGGACCCTGGTGGCCAGGGATGCTGTGGCCATATACGATGCTGGCGCGTATAAAATCACTATGCAAGGCCCCCAGCCACAGGCCTACGCCGCCTGTATGCACGTACCCTACGCCGTCCCCAACCTGAGGCTCAAGGGCATTGCCGTCTATACTAACAAGCAGCCCGTAGGACCTTTCCGGGGATACGGGCAGTATCCAACTCTCTGGGCCTGCGACTTGCAGATGGACCTGATCGCCAAAGACCTGGGGCTAGACCGGCTCGACATCAGGTTGACAAACACTGTAAAGCCTGATACCGTAACCCCCCTGGGCTTCCCCATAGGCACGTGCGGCGTCAACGATTGTCTCCAGGGTGTAGGAAAAGCCGTTAAGTGGGAGAAGCGGGGTAGGAGTTCTGCCGGGCCGGGCAAGGGATTCAGCACTTCCTGGTTTGCATCGCCGACTTGGGGAGGCAGCCCTGACAACCCACTGGCCTCTCTGGTCAGGGTCAACTCGGACGGCACTGCTGACCTGATACTGGTGGGTACCGACAGCGGGTCCGGCCAGTATTCCACTCTGTGCATGATGATAGCCGAAACTCTAGGGATACCTCTTGAGAGCGTCAGGAGGCTCACAGGAGACACGGAGTATTTCCCCAACGAAGAGGCCGGCCTCTTTACCGTCACAGTGGCCGCCTACGGGGAACCCGTTAAGCTTGCCGCTGAAAACGCGAGGCAGGCGATTCTGGAGGTGGTTGGGGACAAGCTGGAGGCGAACGTTCAAGACCTGGAGTCCAGAGATGGAAGGGTCTATGTCAAGGGAAGCCCCGACCAGGGTATGCCCTTTGCCGAGGCCGCACGGCTGGCCACAGCCGCGAAAGGTCCCATAGTGGGCCGGGGTGAGACCGTCCAGTGGGGATACCAGAAGTATGGGGTCCAGGGGATGGTGGAACGGTACGTCAAATTCTCCTTCCCCGGAACGGCTCCCGGGATGAGTTTTGGGGCGGCGGGAGCGGAGGTGGAAGTCGATAAGGAGACCGGCATCGTCGAAGTGCGCCGCCTGGCCCATGCCTATGATGTTGGATTCGCCGTAAACCCGCTGGGTGTGCAGACACAGCTAGAGGGAGCGGCAATCCAGAGCATGGGGGGCATCTTGACGGAAGAAGTGGTAAGGGACAAGACCGGCCAGATCATGAACCCTTCCTACACAAACTATGGCTTCACCACGGCTTTGGATATACCTCAGGTTGTCCCCATCATCGTGGAGGAGGTGGACTCTGTCGAAGGCGAGCGCGGCGCGGGGGCCTTCGGGGCCAAGGAGCTGGGAATGGGCGCCCTCTGCGCCTCCGGAGGCGCCGTGGCCAGCGCTATTTACGATGCAACCGGTGTGATGCTAACTGAGCTTCCGGCTACGCCAGAGAGGGTGTTGAAGGCGCTAGAGGGCAAGAAATAGGGGGCGGGCGGAGCCGCTCTCCACTGCAACACTTGTAGGGGCGGGTTTCAAACCCGCCCCTACTCCGGCGGTGCCCCATTCGCAGGAGCCGGGTTTTTCAACGCGGAGATCGCGGAGAGCACAGAGACGATGGAAGGGTATACCGCGTTCTCCGTGAGCTTCGTGGTTTGGCAAGGAGCACCTCTCGCGTGGCACGAGGCAGCGTGGCACTGAGGGTCGTTGCGCATCAATAGCCGGGGTTGTCCTCAACCCCGGCGGTGCCCCATTCGCAGGAGCCGGGTTTTTCAACGCGGAGATCGCGGAGAGCGCAGAGACGATGGAAGGGTTTACCATGTTCTCCATGAGCTTCCTGGTCAGGCAAGGATCACCTCTCGCGTGGCACGAGGCAGCGTGGCACCAAGGGTCGTAGCGTATCAGTAGCCGGGGTTGTCCTCAACCCCGGCGGTGCCCCATTCGCAGGATCTGCGCTCGTCCCCGACACCGAAGGGCCTAAATCGGCTAGGGAGCCTATTCTATGACATGTTTCAATAAGACCGTTTAGGCGTATTCGTAAACGGGCGCCGTTCTGTCCGGCTGAGGGGCCGCCTGCAGGAGGGACTCGATACGTCTTA
>Ga0082335_1003600_pt1 | contig 25134 bp, 25 predicted proteins | sample Subgrocontami58m_FD_72375 | JGI IMG/M metagenome (GOLD analysis project Ga0082335, IMG submission 72375) | Subsurface groundwater microbial communities from S. Glens Falls, New York, USA - GMW37 contaminated, 5.8 m (SPADES assembly) (version 2) ...
TGCAGGGGGGGGGCGCCGCCGGCCCCTGCCGACGCGCCATTGAGCTTGCCGGGCTTCGCGCGGGCCAGCGCCAGCAGCTCTGCCACGTTCGCGGCAGGCAGATTGTTGCGTACCACCAGCAGCATCGGATTGATGCCGACCGGCGCCACCGCGACGAAATCGGTGCGGATGTCGTAGGGCACGCTGCGGCTGAGGGCCGGCGCGATCGTGGTCGAGCCGTTCGACCCCAGCATGATCACGCCGCCGTCGGCGGGTGCCTTGGCGACCGAGGCAGCCGCGATCTCGCCATTGGCGCCGGCGCGATTCTCGACCACGATCGCTCGCTTCAGTCGCTCGCCGATGCCCGGTGCGATCAGGCCTGCCAGCAGGTCGTTGGGTCCGCCTGGTGGAAAGCCGACGACGAGACGTAGCGGACGATCAGGGAAATCGACGGGTTGCGCGCGGGCCGACGCCAGCGGCGCGGTCACAAGTCCAGCAATTGCGGTGCGGCGGGAAAGCTTGATCATGAGAGAATCATGGTAGGCTTGTCGCAATCAGGGAGGAAATAAAATGCAACGTAGAACTTTCGTGAGCGCAGGCACCGCCGCGGCACTTGGCACCTTGGCCGGGTTGCCGGCCTGGGGCCAGAAGATCAGTGGCGATGTGCGCATCCTATGCGGATTTCCACCGGGCGGCACCGCCGATTTTCTGTGCCGCATCCTTGCCGAGGCGGTGACGCCCGAGATCGGCCAGAAGGTGATCGTCGACACCAAGACGGGCGCGAGCGGTTTCATCGCCAACGAAATCGTGGCGAATTCACCGCCGGACGGCCGGACGGTCGGCTTGGCCGCCATGGCCGCGATGTGTGTTTCGCCGGTGATGCCCGGCCAGAAACTGCCGATCAATGTCGACACCGACCTGACGCCGATCGCCAACATCGCCGGCGTCTACAACATGCTGGTGTTCGGCAAGCACGTGTCGTTCCGCACCGTGCCGGAGCTGATCGCCTACGCCAAGGCGAACCCCGGCAAGCTCACCTATGCGTCGGCCGGCAACGGCACATCGCAGCATCTGGCGGGCGAACTCTTCAAGAAGATGGCAGGGGTCAATATCCTGCACGTGCCGTATCGCGGCGGCGCACCCGCGATCCAGGACATTGTCGCCGGCAATTGCGACATGATGTTCGGCAACATGCCTGAGTTCCTGGGCCAGATCGGCGGCGGCGGCTTGATCCCGATCGCCTTCGGCTCGCCCCGGCCCTCGCCGCTCTTTCCTAACCTGCCGCTAATCTCGAAGTTCCTGCCAGGTTACGAGGTGGTCAACTGGTTCGCCGTCTTCGGATCGAAGAACTTGCCTACCGACCTCGTCATGCTGTGGAACAAGGCGCTGCGGGCGGCCGTCGCCAAGCCCGACATGCAGAAGCGTTTCCTCGACAGCGGCATGGACACGATTATCGGGTCGCCCGAGGAGCTCAAGGCAACGATCGTGGCTGACCGCAAGAAATGGGCGGCAGTGATCCAGGAAGCCGGCATTCGCGCCGACTGATCGGCAAGTCATGCCTCTCGCTCGCACGGTGCGCGGTGCGCTGCACTACGACATCGTCGATCAGGTGGCGCCGTGGCAAACGGCGCCCAGGCAGGCGGGGCACGAGCCGATCCTGTTCCATCATGGCATCGGCGGCAGCGCCGAGTTGTGGGCGGGCTGGCGGCCGGCGCTGGCCGACCGCTACCGGCTCGTCACATTCGACATGCGCGGCTGCGGCCGGTCGCATGTCCCGGCGGCGAACTTCAAGTGGTCGCTCGACCTGTTGGTCGATGATCTGTTCGCGGTTGCCGATGCAGCGAGCATCCGCCGCTTCCATCTGGTGGGTGAATCGATCGGCGGCACGGTGGCGTTGGCCGCGGCGCTCGCCCAGCCGGCGCGGATCGCCACGCTCACCGTCAGCAACGGCGCCCATCTGGGCGCCTCGATCCAGCGCGTCGAGGCCTGGCGGCGCCAGCTCGACGAAGGCGGCGTGAAGGGATGGTCCGACGCATTCATGCCCGACCGCTTCCACCACGATGCGCTGTCGCCGGAGCGCCGGGCCTGGTTCGCCGAGCAACAGGAAAAATGGCCGCGCGACTCGATCCTCAACGCGCTCCGCGTGCTGATCGGGACCGACCTCACGGCGCGCCTGGGCGAGATCCGCTGCCCGACCCTGCTGCTGCATCCCGACGGCAGTCCGTTCATTCCCGTTCCGATCATGGCTGAGTTGCACCGGCATCTGCCCAATGCCGAGCTGAACGTCATCGGGCGGTCGCGGCACGGCCTGCCCTATTCGCACGCCGACCGCTGCGCTGCCCTGTTGCGCTCTTTCCTCGACTCGCGCCGGGCGGGCTGATAGCACTAAGTTGTCAGACAACTATTGGATGGAAACAATGAGACGTGTACTGGCCGGCGCCGCGGCGCTGGCGATCGCATTCGCCGCCGTCCCGGGTTTTGCCCAGGAGAAGCTCACCGTGTGGTGGGTCAAGGGCTTCTACAAATCCGAGGACGACGCGCTGTTCGCCGCGATCAAGAAGTTCGAGGCCAAGACCGGCGTGAAAGTCGATCTGTCCCAGTACGCCGTGCAGGATATGATTCCGAAATCGGTTGCGGCGCTCGAATCAGGTTCGCCGCCCGACATCGCCTATTCCGACACCTACGACGTCCAGGTCGCAGGCAAGTGGGCCTTCGACGGCAAGCTCGAGGACATCTCCGATGTCATCGAGCCGATGAAGGACCGCTTTGCGCCGGTCACGATCAAGACGGCCTATCTCTACAATGACAAGGCAAAGAAGAAGGCTTTCTACGGCTTCGTGCTGAAGCAGCAGACACTGCATATCCAGTACTGGAAGGACATGCTGGCGACGGCGGGCTTCAAGGAAAGCGACATTCCCGGCACCTGGAAGGAATACTGGTCGTTCTGGTGCGACAAGGTCCAACCGGCCTACCGCAAGGCCACCAACAGCCGGGCCTATGGCATCGGCAGTCCGATGGGCGTCGAGTCGACCGACTCGTTCCAGTCGTTCCTGAGTTGGGTCGACGCCTACAACGTCAAGCTGGTCGACGATTCCGGCAAGCTGCTGGTCGATGACCCCAAGGTCCGCGCGGGCCTGATCAATGCGCTCCGCGACTATACCGACGTCTACACCAAGGGCTGCACGCCGCCCTCGTCGACGACCTGGAAGGATCCCGACAACAACGTCGCCTTCCACAACAAGACGATCGTGATGACGCACAACTACACCATCTCGATCGCGGCCAAGTGGCTGGACGACGCCAACAACGAGCAGCTGACGCCCGAGCAGCGCACCGCCGGCCGCAAGGCCTACGACGAGCTGATCGCCACGGCGGGCTTCCCCAAGAAGCCGGACGGCACGGCCATGGTCTATCGCACCGCGGTGAAGGTGGGCGTGATCTTCCAGGACTCCAAGAACAAGGTGCGGGCGCGCGAGTTCCTGAGGTTCCTGCTCGAGGAGGAGAATCTCCGCCCCTACGTCGAGGGCGCGCTCGGCCGCTGGTTCCCGGTGACCAAGGTGAGCCAGGAGAGCCCGTTCTGGCAGGCCGACAAGCATCGCAAGGCGGTCTACGACCAGTTCAAGGCTGGCACCCTGCCGTTCGAGTTCACCAAGAACTACAAGTTCACCATTCTCAACAACGAGAACGTGTGGGCCAAGGCGATGAACCGCGTGGTGAGCGAGAAGGTCTCGGTCGAGAAGGCGGTCGACGAGATGATCGCCCGCATCAAGGAAGTGGCCGGCAACTGAGCCTTCTCGCCTAGAGTACGCGTATGACGACGACCACGATCGAAACAGCGGCCCGCCGGGAGATCCCCCGGCGGGCCGGTTTTGCGCTGTCCGAGAAGCAGGCCTGGGGCCTGCTGTTCGTGGCGCCCTACGTCGCCATCTTCATCGGCTTCGTGCTGTTTCCGGTCGGCCACAGCTTCTGGCTGGCGCGCGACCCGCAGCTCTACGTGCAGCTCGCCGCCGATCCGATCTTCCTGCGCACCGTCGTCAATACGTTCATCTTCCTGGTCGTCGCCATCAACGTGAAGATGGTGCTGGCGCTGTTTCTGTCCGGTTTCTTCACCCACAAACGCTGGTGGGTGAAGGTGCTGGCGGTGCTGTTCGTGCTGCCGTGGGCGGTGCCGTCGATCCCGACGATCCTGTCGGTGCGCTTCATGCTCAATCCCGAGTGGGGCGTGATCAACACCCTCATCTTCCGCCTGACGGCCGAGGACGGGCCCAACTGGCTGAACGATCCGGCGCTGGCGCTCTCGCTCTCCATGCTGGTGCACATCTGGAAATCGCTGCCGTTCTGGACGCTGATCCTGCTGGCCGGCCGCCTCGCCATTCCCGGCGAACTCTACGAGGCCGCCTCGGTCGATGGCGCCGGCGCCTGGCATTGCTTCCGCTACATCACCTGGCCGTCGATGAGCACGCTCTACGTCACCTGCACCCTGCTCTCGATGATCTTTACCGTCGGCGACTTCAACAGCGTCTACCTGCTGACCGGTGGCGGACCGGCCGATCTCACGCACGTGCTGGCGACGCTCGGCATCCGCTACCTGCGTCTCGACCAGATCGGGATGGCCATGGCCTCGATCGTGTGCGCGCTGCCGCTGGTGCTGCCGCTGGTGTTCTTCATGATGAAGCGGCTCTCGAAATGAGATTGAGGAGGGCCCTGCGCGGCATTGGCCTGGAAGCCGGCCTGCTTCTGATCGGCATCCCGGTCCTGCTGTGGACGCTGATTCCGATCTATCACATGTTCCTGTTCGCGATCTCGCCCAAGGATGCCGCCTTCTCGGGCCAGCTCTGGCCCACCAATCCGACGTTCCGCAACTTCGAGATGGTGATCGGCCAGAGGCACCATTTTCTCTATCATTTCTGGCTGCAGATGTGGAACTCGCTGGTGATCTCGGCCGGCACCGCGGCGATCACCCTGTTCGTCGCCACCGCGGCGGCCTTCGCGATCAGCCGGCTGCGCATGAAGGGCGGCCGGCTAGTGATGAACCTGGCGCTGCTCACCTACTTCATCCCCGCCGCCTTCCTCGCCGTGCCGATGTACAAGACCATGGGCATGTATGGCCTGCTCAACAGCGACTGGTCGCTGGTGCTGGCGATGGCCACGCTGTCGTCGCCCTATGCCATCTGGATCCTGCGCCAGGCGTCGGACAAGCTGCCGGTCGAGCTCGACGAGGCGGCGATGATCGACGGTGCCTCGCCATTCCAGCTCTTCCGCCTGATCTACCTGCCGCTGATGGTGCCGTCGCTGATCGCGGTCGGCACCTATGCGCTGCTCCTGGCGTGGAACGAGTATCTCTACGCCTTCTTGCTGCTGTCCAAGGACACCGCGATCACGCTGCCGGTGGCGCTGGGCAACTTCCTGTCGGCCGACGACTCGCCGTGGGAACTGCTGATGACGGCGGGCTTTCTCTACGCTCTGCCGCCGGCCGCGATCTACTACGCCTTCCGCCGCTACATGTCGTCGGGGCTGACGGCCGGGGCCGTGAAGGGTTAGCTGCGCTTCTCCAGGCTGGCCATGAAGGCTTTCAGCCGTGGCGCCCACTTGGCGGCATCGAGACCCGAGGCGGAGTGACCGAAGTCGCTGTCGATCTCGAAATAGTCGGCACTGACGCCCGCCTCCTTCAGCTTCGCCATGACGCCGGGTGCGATCGAGGGCGGGAAGAGCTTGTCGGTGCGCGACAGGACATAAAGCACCTTGGCCTTGATCTTGGCGAAGTCCTTCTCGGCGTCGAAACGCACACTGGCGCGGCGCAGCACGACCAGCGAATTGCCGTCGAACACCTTCGACCAGGTCTCGGCCCGCTTCACGATCTCGGCCTCGCGCGTGGCCTTGTCGGGGAATTTGCCGGCGAGCTGCTCGTCGATGCCGTAGCGCTTGAGCGTCGCCACGCGCATGTCGGTCAGTACCCTGGTGATGCCGCCATTGTCGTAGTAGTTGCCGCCGTTCCAGTTCGGGTCCTTGGCCAGCACGTCGATCAACGCCTTGACCGAGGCTTCGCCGCCCGAGCCCTTGGGCGCGCTGACGACGACGACAAGCCCGTCCATGAAGTTTGGATAGGTGACGCCCCACTGGAAGGTCTGGTAGCCGCCGAACGAGGGGCCGGCGACGGCGACAAGGTGCTTTACGCCGAGACTGTCGAGCAGCGCCTTCTGCGCATTGACAATGTCGACCAGGGTGATCGTGGGGAAGTCCGGACCGTAGGGTTTGCCGGTCCTCGGATTGACCTGCGCCGGGTTGGTCGATCCGTAGGACGAGCCCAGCATGTTGGATGACACGACGAACAGCCGGTCGGTGTCGATCGCCTTGCCGGGTCCCACCAGGCCGTCCCACGAGCCTTCCGCGCCGTTTGCGGCGGAGCGGCCCGCCATGTGCTGGCTCGACGTATAGCCGTGAGTCAGCAGTACGGCATTACGGCCGTCGGGCGCCAGGATGCCGTAGGTCTCGTAGGCGATCGAGACATCGGGCAGGACCGTGCCGCTTTCGAGGCGGAACTCCTTCATCTTGAAGACGCGCTTTTCGATGTTCACGAGGGCTCCCTGGGCATGGGCACCGGTCGCGACGAGGAGCGTCGCAGCGGAAAGAGCGCCAAGCAGCGGACGACGCGACAGAGACGAGGTCATTTGCTTCTCCCGGGCTGGCGAAAGAGCTCTAGGCGCGAGCCGGCTGCAGCACCGGCACGGCGATGGCGCGAGCCGCCAGGCGCCGGCGGTCGGCTTCGGGCCGGATGAACAGCATGCCGATCAGGCCGCCGGCCAGCAGCAGGCAGCCGTTGACGGTGAAGCCCTGCTCGTAGCCGATCAGCCGGGTCGCGGCATGCTGGATCATGGAACCCATGACGAGCGGGGCCACGACGCCGGCCAGCGTCACCACCGACGTCACGATGGCGAGCATCGCCGCACGTTGGGGCTGCGGCGTCAGTTCACTGACGATCATCGGGATCACGACATAGATCGTGCTGCCGATCGCCGTGCCTACGACCAGGAAGGCGAGCTTCAGTTCGGGCGAAGGCAGGAGGGAGATGAAGGGCAGGACGCAACCGCCGAAAGTGACGGTGGCTGCCGCGAAGGCGCCGCGGCAGACTCGGCTTGAGACGCCGGACCTCCTCAGGCGCTGCGAGATCCAGCCGCCGCCCAGCACGACCACCATGCCGAAGATCCAGGGCAGGATGCTGAGATTGCCACCGACCTTCTGGCTGTAGCCGAGACCGTCGACCAGGTAGGAGGTGAACCAGGTGAGGCCGAGCGCCAGGCCCCAGTAGCTGGCGAAGCCGGTGCAGCAGACTGCCACGATGCTGGGGCAGGTCAGGAGATAGCGGTAGGGCACGCGCTCGCCGGCGGCGGCGCCGTCGGCGACCGGCGGATCGACCAGCGTGCCTTCGCGTCCGAAGAAGAACCACAGCACCGTCCACATCAGGCCGACGATGCCGAGCGCGCCGAACGCCCAGTGCCAGGAATAATTGACGATGATCCAGTTGAGTGCGGGCACGGCGATGATGACGCCCAGTGCCGAGCCCTGGGCGATGATGGCCGTGGGCATGCCCCGCAGCGAATCGGGAAACCACTTGTAGATGGCGTGGGTGGCCACGGGACTGGCCGGCCCTTCGCCGGCCCCCAGCACGATGCGGCAGGCGATCAGTACTTCCAGGCTGACGGTTCCCAGCATCGGGAACTGCACCACCGACCAGACGATGGCCATGATCAGAAGGGTGTGGCGGGTCTGGACCCGGTTGGTGACGAAGCCGACCAGCACCGCGGAAACGGCAAACAGGAAGAAGAACGACGAGCCGATGAGGCCGAACTGCTCGGGGCTGAGCTTCAGATCCTCCATGATCGGCTTGGCGGCGAGGCCGACCACGACCTTGTCGGCGAAGTTGATCAGCATGAAGAGGAAGATCAGGGCGGTCATGCCCCAGGCCCCTTTGAGGGGGCGGTCCTGCTGTGTCACGCGGCGTTACTCCCAGGCGCCCTGTCAGTCCGGGCGCTCGCGGCCATCAGACAGGAAGCGGGCCGGCCGCGTCAAGGAACCAGGGACGCCAGGCGCCTGCGGTCGGCCTCGGGCCGGATGAACAGCAGGCCGATGAGGCCGCCCACCAGCAGCAGGCCGCCCAGGATGGCGAAGCCGCGGTCGTAGCCGGCCAGGCGCGTGGCGGCGTCCTGGACAACGACGCCCATGGCGAAGGGGGCGATGACACCGCCCAGGGTGATGACCGAGGTCACGATGGCGAGCATGGCGGCGCGCTGTGCGTGTGGCGTCAGTTCGCTCACGACCATGGGAACGACGACATAGATCGTGCTGCCGATCGCGGTGCCCACGATCACGATGGCGAGCTTCACCGCAGGTACGGCGGTGAAGCTGATGAAGGGCAGGATGCAGCCGCCCAGGACGACGGCGGCGGAAGCGAATATGCCGCGACTGACACGGCTCGAGACGCCGCGCGCCTTCAGTCGCTGCGAGATCCAGCCGCCGCCCAGCACGACCACCATGCCGAAGAGCCATGGCAGGACGCTCAGGTTGCCGCCGAGGGTCTGGCTGTAGCCCAGGCCGTCGACCAGGTAGGGCGTGAGCCAGGTGAGGCCGAGGGCCAGTCCCCAGTAGCTGGCGAAGCCCGTGCAGCAGACTGCCACGATGCTGGGGCAGGAGAGGAGATGGCGGTACGGTATAAGCTTGCCCGCACCTCCGTTCGCGGCGACCGGCGGGTCGACGAGCGTGCCTTCGCGGCCGAACAGAAACCAAAGGCCCGCCCACAGGAGCCCCGCGAGGCCGAGCGCTCCGAACGCCCAGTGCCAGGAATGGTTGACGATGATCCAGTTGAGCACCGGGACGGCGATGACGACGCCGATGGCCGATCCCTGGGCGACGACGGCCGTCGGCATGGCGCGCAGCGAATCGGGAAACCACTTGTAGATGGCGTGGGTCGCCACCGGATTGGCCGGGCCTTCGGCGGCGCCCAGAAGGATGCGGCAGCCGACCAGCACCTCGAAGCTGACGGTGCCCAGCATCGGGAACTGCAGTATCGACCAGAAGAGCGCCAGGAGCAGCAGTGTGTGCCGGGCCTGGACGTGGTTGGTGACGAAGCCGACCACGATGGCGGCGAAGGGGAAGACGAAGAAGAATGCCGACCCGATCAGCCCGAACTGTTCCGGACTGAGCTTGAGCTCGTCCATGATCGGCTTGGCGGCGAGGCCGACCACCATCTTGTCGGCGAAATTGATCAGCATGAAGAGGAAGATCAGGGCCGTGATGCCCCAAGCCCCATTTGCGGGCCGGTCCTGCAGCGTCATGCGGCGCTTCTCCTCGATACCCGTCGATCCGCACGGGTCGCGTCATCGGACAGGGGACATAGTTGTCGCGTCAAGGAACGACAGCCTGGTAGAATGAAAAAGGAGCGCCGAGAGGCGCTCCTTTCCACGATCGGTCCTAGAAAGGCTACTTGATGAACGGGCACTTACCGTCCTTCATCGGGCGGAACGCTTCGTTGCCGGGCACGGTGGCCAGCAACTTGTAGATGTCGTCTTTGCTCTTGGACTCGGCCGGCGACTTCACCTGGAACAGGTACATGTCGCGCTCGACGCGGCCGTCCTCGCGCAGCTTGCCGTTCTTGGTCATGACGTCGTTGATCGGGATCTCGCGCATCTTGGCCATGACGGCCTTGGCGTCGTCGGTGCCTGCCGCCTGCACGGCCTTGAGGTAGTGCAGGGTCGCGCTGTAGGCGCCCGCCGTCAGCATGCTGGGGATCTTGTCGCGCTTGGCGCGGAAGCGCTTGGTCCAGGCGCGGGTCTCGTCATTGAGGTCCCAGTAGAACGACTCGGTCAGCACCAGGCCCTGCGCCACTGGCAGGGTGAGCGCCACCACGTCGGTCGAGAAGACGAGGAGGCCGGCCAGACGCTGGCCGCCCTTGACGATGCCGAACTCGTTGGCCTGCTTGATCGAATTGATCGTGTCCTGGCCCGCGTTGGCGAGGCCGATGATCTTGGCTTTCGATCCCTGAGCCTGCAGCAGGAACGAGGAGAAGTCTTGAGTGCTGAGCGGATGCCTGACGCCGCCCAATACCTTGCCGCCCGATGCCACAACGACCGCCGTCACATCGCGCTCGAGGGCGTGGCCGAAGGCGTAGTCGGCGGTGAGGAAGAACCACGAGTCGCCGCCGCCCTTGACGATGGCGCCACCAGTCACCTTGGCCAGCGCGTAGGTGTCATAGACCCAGTGCGCGCCGGTCTCCGAACAGGCCGGGCCGGTGAGATCGGCCGAGGCCGCACCGGTGTTGATGTCGATCATGCCCTTTTCCTGGGAGATCTTCCGCACCGCGAGCGCCACCGAGGAGGTGCCAAGGCCAACGATCATCTTCACGCCATCGACGTCGTACCATTTGCGGGCAATCGCCGCGCCGACGTCGGGCTTGGTCTGGTGGTCGGCCGACAGGACCTCGATCGGTCGGCCGAGAACCTTGCCGCCGAAATCATCGACCGCCATCTGCACGGCCTCGACCTCGCCGAGATTGAGATCCGCATAGACACCGGAGAAGCCCTCCGTGACGCCGATCTTGAACGGCGCGGGCGTCTGGGCCTGCGCGATGGCCGCTAGTCCCACGGCAGTCAGCCCGACCACGGCTGCGACCGCGCCGGCGTACCGGACAGTTGTTCCGAATTTCATCACTCTCTTATTCCTCCCAGCAACGCTCCCCGTTGCGATCCGGGAAATGTAGCCGTCGGGCTTGGCCGACGCCAGTGCTGGACAGGCGCGCCAAGCTCCGATTAATTCGTTTCACCGCAAGGGGGGCGGATGACCGAACAAGAAACAATCCTCGAGGCGAACGGGCTGACGAAGGAGTTCAAGGGCTTTGTGGCGGTAAAGAACGTGGATCTGTGCGTTCGCCGCCATACGATCCATGCCTTGATCGGGCCCAACGGCGCCGGCAAGACCACCTGCTTCAACCTCCTGACGCACTTCCTGTCGCCGACTGCCGGGCGCATCCATTTCAACGGCCGCGAGATCACCGGCAGCTCGCCTGCGGCCATCGCCCGCATGGGGCTGGTCCGGTCGTTCCAGATCTCCGCGGTATTCCCCCATCTTTCGGTCCGCGAGAATGTGCGCGTGGCACTCCAGCGCAAGCTCGGCAACTCCTTCTATTTCTGGCGCTCCCAAAAGGTGCTCGACCGGCTCGACCGGCGTGCCCTGGAACTGGTCGAGTCGGTCGGTCTCAGCGCTTTCGCCGAGCTGCCCGCAGTCGAACTGCCCTACGGCCGCAAGCGGGCGCTCGAGATCGCCACCACGCTCGCCCTCGAGCCTGAGATGATGCTGCTCGACGAGCCGATGGCCGGGCTCGGCCAGGAGGACATCAAGCGCATCGCGGCCCTGATCCGCGCCGTTGCAAAGGATCGAACCGTGCTGATGGTCGAGCACAACATGTCGGTTGTCGCGGACCTCTCCGACACCATCACCGTGCTGGCGCGCGGCGAGGTGCTGGCTGAGGGCCCCTATGCCACGGTTTCGAAGGAGCCGGCGGTCATCGAAGCCTACGTCGGGACCGGTCATGGCTGAGACGCTCCTCAAAGTTGAAGGTCTTCAGGCCTGGTACGGCGAGTCGCACATCCTCCATGGCGTCAGTTTCGAGATCGGCCATGGCGAACTGGTGACGCTGCTCGGCCGCAACGGCGCCGGCAAGACGACGACCTTGAAGTCCGTCATGGGCATCGTCGAGAAGCGCTCGGGCTCGGTGACGTTCGAGGGCCGGCAGCTCGTCGGCCATCCGTCCAACGAGATTGCCAGGCTCGGCATCGCCTATTGCCCGGAGGAGCGCGGCATCTTTTCCAGCCTCAACGTCGAGGAGAACCTGCTGCTGCCGCCGGTCGTGAAGCCGGGCGGCATGAGCCTGGCCGAGATCTACCAGCTCTTTCCCAACCTCGAAGAGCGCAAGCGCAGCCAAGGCACCAAGCTGTCGGGTGGCGAGCAGCAGATGCTGGCGATCGGCCGCATATTGCGCACCGGCGCCACCTTGCTGCTGCTCGACGAGCCGACCGAGGGGCTGGCACCTGTAATCGTCCAGCGCATCGGCGAGATCATCCGTCAGCTCAAGAGCCGCGGCTTCACTATTCTGCTCGTCGAGCAGAATTTCCACTTCGCCGCCACCGTCGCCGACCGCCACTACGTGATGGAGGACGGCCGCGTGGTCGACATGATCGCCTCGGCCGATGTGCAGCAGAACATCGGCAAGCTGCAAGCGTACCTGGGGGTCTAGGCGCATGTTCGAACTTTTAGGCATCCCTCCTCAGGCGCTGTTCGGCCAGCTTCTGCTCGGCCTGATCAACGGCGCCTTCTACGCCATGCTGAGCCTCGGTCTCGCCGTGATCTTCGGCATGCTGAACGTGATCAATTTCACGCACGGCGCGCAGTACATGATGGGCGCCTTCGCCGCCTGGCTGATGCTCACCATCCTCGACATCCCATTCTGGGTGGCGCTGGTGCTGGCGCCGCTGGTGGTCGGCCTGTTCGGCGTGGTGCTGGAGAAGGTGATGCTGAAACGCATCTACCATCTCGACCACCTCTACGGCTTCCTGCTCACCTTCGGTCTGGCGCTGGTGATCGAGGGCCTGTTCCAGTGGAAATGGGGCTCGTCCGGCGCGCCCTATCCGAGCCCGATCCCGGGCGGCACCAATCTCGGCTTTATGTTTCTGCCGACCTATCGCGGCTTCGTCGTGGTGGCGGCCCTCGTGATCTGCCTCGTCACCTGGTACGGCATCGAACGCACCCGGCTTGGCGCCTACCTGCGGGCGGCGACAGAGAACCCGACCCTGGTGCGGGCCTTCGGCATCAACGTGCCTCGGTTGATCACGCTCACCTACGGGCTGGGTGTCGGCCTGGCTGCCCTTGCGGGCGTCCTAGCCGCACCCATTCAGCAGGTCTCGGCGCTGATGGGCACCAACCTCGTGCTGGTCGTGTTCGCCGTCGTGGTGATCGGCGGCATGGGCTCGATCATGGGCTCGATCGTCACTGGCTTTGGCCTCGGCCTGGTCGAGGGCCTGACCAAGGTCTTCTATCCGCCGGCATCCAATACGGTGATCTTTGTCGTCATGGCGATCGTGCTGCTGGTGAAGCCCGCCGGCCTGTTCGGGCAGACGAAATGACGGCGCAGCGTGTCATAGGCGTCGCACTGCTGGTCGCTGCACTGGTGGCACCGTGGGTCGCCTATCCCATATTCCTGATGACGGCGCTCTGCTTTGCGCTGTTTGCCTGTGCCTTCAACCTGCTGCTGGGCTACGTCGGGCTGATGAGCTTCGGCCATGCCATGTTCTTCGGCATCTCCGGCTATTTCTTCGGCCATGTCGTAAAAGCCTGGGGCATGGCGCCCGAGGTCGGCATCCTGGCGGGCGTGGCCGGTGCGGCCGTTCTGGGCGCCGTCACCGGTGCGCTGGCGATCCGCCGCCAGGGCATCTACTTCGCCATGATCACGCTGGCCTTTGCCCAGATGATCTACTTCATCTGCATCCAGGCCCCCTTTACCGGCGGCGAGGACGGGCTGCAGGGCATCGTCCGCAAGCCGCTGCTCGGCGGCCTGATCCCGACCAAGGACGACCGCGTCCTCTACTACGTGGTGCTGGCGATCTTCCTGTTCGGCTACGGCACGATCTACCGCATCATCCATTCGCCGTTCGGCCAGGTGCTGAAGGCGATCCGCGACAACGAACAGCGCGCCGTGTCGCTGGGCTACGAGGCCGACCGCTACAAGCTCCTGGCCTTCGTGCTGTCGGCGGCGCTGGCGGGCCTTGCCGGTGCCACCAAGGCGATGGTGCTGCAGTTCGCGACGCTGACCGATGTCAGTGCCGCGATGTCGGGCGAGGTCGTGCTGATGGCGCTGGTCGGCGGGCTCGGCACGATCATCGGCCCGGTCGTCGGTGCCTTCATCATCATCACCATGCAGAATTACCTGGCGGCCACCGGCGAATTCGTACTGGTCATCCAGGGCGTCATCTTCGTGGTGATCGTCATGGCCTTCCGCAAGGGCCTGGTCGGCGAGCTCACCGACTGGTGGAAGTCCCGCCGCCCGGCCGGCTGATCGATGGGCGCACGCAGGCGATGGGTCTGGCGGCTGGCCCCCGTGCTGGGCCTTGCGGTCGCCGTCGCCTTGGCCGCCGGCGGTTACGGTTCCCTGCCGCCTGGCGCGGCGGGAGTGCTGGCTATCATCGGGCTTGGCGTGCTGACGGCGGCGGTGTTCTCGTCCGTCCATCATGCCGACGTCATCGCCCACCGGCTGGGTGAGCCCTACGGGACGCTTGTCCTGACCGTCGCCGTCACGGTGATCGAGCTGGCGCTGATCCTGTCGATCATGCTGGCCGGCGATGGGCAGCCGACGCTGGCGCGCGAGACGGTGTTCTCGGTGATCATGGTGGTGTGCAACGGCGTGGTCGGGCTCTGCCTGGTCGTCGGGGGATTTCGCTACGGCGAGCAGGGGTTCCGGCTGCCGGGTGCGAATGCCTATCTCGTCGTCCTGATGCCGCTGGCGTCGCTGGCGCTTCTTCTGCCGACCTACACGACCAGCGCACCGGGCCCGTTCTATTCACCCGTCCAGCTCGGCTTCGTCAGCCTGGTGACATTGTTGCTCTATGGCGTGTTCCTCTACGTCCAGACAGTGCGTCATCGCGACTACTTCCTGTCGGACACAGGCGACGCCGCGTCTGACGATGGCGGTGCAGGAGGGCCGTCGATGCGCCAGTTCTGGGAGAGTGTCGTCCTGCTCACCGCCGCCCTTGCCGCCGTCGTGCTGCTGGCCAAGAGCTTCGCGGGCGCTGTCGAGGGCGGGGTCAAAGCGGTGGGCGCACCGGTCGAGGCCGTGGGGCTTCTGGTGGCGCTGCTGGTGCTGCTGCCGGAAACCCTGGCGGCGCTGCGGTCGGCCCGTCGCAACGAACTTCAGAAGAGCCTCAATCTCGCCCTTGGATCGTCGCTGGCCACGATTGGCCTCACCATTCCGGCCGTCAGCGCGCTCGCGCTCGTGCTGCATCAGCCGCTCGAACTTGGCATCGACATGCAGGATACGGTGCTGCTGCTGCTCAGCTTCGCCGTCAGCCTCGTCACGTTCGGCGGCGGACGGACTAACATACTGCCGGGCTTCGTGCATCTGGTCCTGTTCGCGACCTTCATCTTCCTGATTTTCGTTCCATGATGCCGGGCAGGATACCGGGCAGGCCGGCGGCCTTGCCCGCCGCCGCCATTCGCGCGAAGAACGGCTGAACCAACCAGGGGAAATGCCTGCCATGACCGAGAGCGTCGACGACCGGATCTTCGCCGAACTGCGCAAGATCGACACGCCCACCATCACCAACGTGGTAGCGACCTATCCGAAGAATCCGCTGTGCCTCGGGCTCTACAATCCCTGGACCGAGAACTGGTACACGGACACCTCGATCCGCTGCATCTATCCCGAGATGGGCGCGATCGTCGGCCACGCCGTGACCTGCGTCTACGGACTGCCCGACCCGAACTATGCCGGCCGGCTTTCCTTCATGGACGTGGTCGATGCGCTCGATGCGATGAAGAAGCCGACCATCCTGGTCATCCAGCAGAAATGGCCGCCCGAGCTGATGAACAAGGCCGGCCTCGCCGGCGAGATGATGATCAGCTCGATGATGGCAGTGGGTTGCGTCGGCATGCTCTCGAACGGCCCGTCGCGCGACGTCGATGCCATCCGCAAGCTGAACTTCCAGCTGCTGCTGGGCGGCGTGACCGCCGGTCACGGCGAGATGGCGGTGCAATCGGTCAATGTCCCGGTCTCGGTCGGCGGCATGGACGTGGCATCCGGAGATCTCATTCATATGGACGAGAACGGGGCGGTGAAGTTCCCGCCGCAGCATGCCGCCGCGGTGGTCAAGAACGCCCGCGCCATGCTCGACGATGAGGCGGCTAGGCTCGTGCTCCTGCGCAAGGCCAAGACCGCGGCCGAGGTGCGTGCGGCCTCGTCGGGTGGTGCCTACACGCCGAAGAAGGGATAAGGCTTGTCCGTCGGCAGCGACAGCCACGCGGCCTCCAACCGTTCCGTGCGCTGGGGGTTGGGGCTCAGGCTGTTCGCAATCCTGACCCTGCTGGGGGCAATCGCCGTCCTTGTCACCGGCATCCTCGGCTATATCCGGGCGCGCGACGCGCTGGAGCAGGCGATCTACAGCCAGCTCACGACGGCGCGCGAGATCAAGGCCCGTCAGGTCGAGACCTATTTCCGGAACATCCATGCCGAGCTGCGCCTGCTCGCGACCTCCAAGATGGTGGTCGAGTCGGCGCGAGAGTTTCGCGTCGCTTTCAACGAGCTCGACCGCGAGCCTCTGGCCGACGGGATTCGTCAGAAGGTGAGCGACTGGTACGGCACGCATTTCCTGCCGGAAATCAGCCGGGTCCTCGGCAGGGAACCGCCGCTGGCCGACTATCTGCCGGTCGGCTCTGGCGCCGACTACCTCCAGTACCATTACGTTGTGGCCAACCCGCATCCCGCCGAACGGCGGCGCCTGCTCGACGACGCCGGCGATGGCAGTCGCTACAGCAAGCTGCATGCCGTCTATCACCCATTGATGCGCGCAGCCGCCACCACCCTGGGCTTCGATGATTTCATGATTGCCGACGCCAAGTCGGGTCGCATGATCTACGGCGTCGACAAGGAGGTGGACTTCGCCACCTCCACCCAGATCGGACCGTATCGCAAGACCAACGTCGCCGCCGCCGTCGCCCGCTGCGCCGGATCGGCCGACCGGTCGGCCGTCTGCCTCGAGGACTTCGGACTGTACGCGCCGGCCGGTGGGGAGCCGACCGCCTTCATGGCGGCGCCGGTGATCGACGAGGGAGTTGTGATCGGGGTGCTGATCGCGCAGTTGTCGAACGATGAGATCGACAGGGTCGTCACCGGCGACCGGCGCTGGACTCACGAAGGCTTCGGCGCCACCGGCGAGGCCTATCTCGTCGGGCCCGATTATCTGGTGCGATCGGCCCCGCGGGCGTTCTACGAGAATCGCGACCACTACTTCGCGGAACTGAAGGCGGTCGGCACGTCGGAGGCGGAAATGGCCACGATCCGCCGCTTCGACACGCCGGTTCTGATCCAGCGAATCGACACCAAGGCCAGCCGGTCGGCCCTGGCGGGCACCGAGGGGACCGGTGAGATCATCGGCTATCGCGGGGTGCCGACGCTGGCATCCTGGGGGCCGCTCTCGATCCCGGGACTTAAGTGGGCGCTCATCGCCAAGATCGACAGCGCCGAGGCCTTCGCGCCCGTTTACCGGCTGCGACAGGACCTGGCAGTCGTCGGCGGCCTCGCGCTGCTGGTGGTGATCGCAACCAGCGGCTGGCTGTCGCGCGCCCTGCTCGGGCCGCTGCGCGACCTGACCGCCGGCGTGAAGCGCTTCGCCGCCGGCGACTACGGCGCCAAGGTGGCGGTGCGCAGCCGCGACGAGATCGGCCAACTCTGTGTCGCCTTCAACGGCATGGTCGACGAGCTGCGCGAGAAGAATACGGTGATCGAGGGCAAGAACCGCGAGAACGAGGAACTCCTCCTCAACGTCCTGCCGGCGCCGATCGCAAATCGGCTGCGCGGCGGCGAACAGCGCATCGCCGACGGATTCGCCGAAGTCACCGTCGCATTCGCCGATCTCGTGGGCTTTACAGCACTGTCCTCGGAAATGCCGCCGCAGGAAGTAGTGACGCTGCTCAACGGCCTGTTTACGCGCTTCGACGTGGCGGCCCAGGAACTCGGCATCGAGAAGATCAAGACCGTGGGCGATGCCTACATGGCGGTCTGCGGCCTGCCCGTGCCGGTGGCCAACCACGCCGAACGCATGGTGCGCATGGCGATCCGCATGGTCCACATCACGCGCGAGCATGCGCTGGAGCACCAGGTCGACATGAAACTCCGCGTCGGCATCAACAGCGGCCCCGTGGTGGCCGGCGTCATCGGCAAGAGCAAGTACATCTACGACCTGTGGGGCGACACCGTGAACCTCGCCAGCCGGATGGAATCGGGCGGAGTCCCCGACTCGGTCCAGGTCACACGCCCGGTCTACGAGAAGCTGAAGGGCCTGTTTGCCTTCGAATCGCGCGGGGCCATCGAGGTCAAAGGCAAGGGAAGCGTCGAGGCCTGGCTGCTGAGGCTCTAGCTACCGAGGCCTCGGGTTGCCGCGGTTCGGGGCCATCGTGACGCATCGCCCTTGTCGGCCATCACTCTTGTCGGCCACCGTCCGTTCGCGCACATTGCGCCGAGCGAAGCGCCCAGCCCGGAGATCCATTCGTGCCGAACCAGTCCGCCAAGATCGAACTCGCGGAGCTGCTGATCAGAAAGGCAGGGTTGATCCGCGCCGTGCGCGATGAACTGGCCAAGCAGGGCGTCGTTTACTGGAATGGCTTGACCGAGATTCTCGACGCCATCGATCGGGCGCGCAGCGAGGAGTCCGGAAGGGGCGCCGCGTGACGCTGGGCGGGCTCATCCTGATCTACCTTGCCTGTGGCGCGGCGACCTTGCCGATCAGCATCGTGGCACTGCGGTTGTTCGTCTCGCTGTCGGCGCCCAAGGGCGAGTTGCCCCAGGTCGATCGCGTCTTCGATCGGGCCGTCGATGTGTCGGTCTTTCTGTGGATCGTGGGCGGCCTGGCCTTCTATTTCTGTTCCGCGCACATCGAGCGCCGGAAACCCTGCAGCGAGCAGCGCACCAATCAGCTGACAGCCGAATGCCGCCGGCAGCTCGGCGCCTCAATCGCCCCGGTGGATGCGGATAGCGAGATCGCGCAGGCCATCGCGCGCGCTAATTCGAGCGGCTGAGACGTCGGGCGGCTAGTTTGCCCCTTCGCTGCGGGCCAGCAGGACATAGCGCATGGCCTTGTCGTCGTTGTCCTTCATGATCGCCGCCGTGACCTGCGGGTCCTGGAAGGGGTTGGTCACGGCGATCAGTCGGTCGGTCTCGGGCATGCAGGACAGCGCAACGGCCTTGGCAATGGTGGCCACATCCGATTCGCCGCTGACGGGCGGGGCGGCGTTTCTGGCAAGGCAGGCGTCGCGCGCCTCGTACGCAGTTTCGATCCGCCCGGACAGCCTCGGATCGCTGTAGCCTGCGCCCTTGAGCACAGAAGCTGAGTGGCAGGCGCCCAGCGACAGCGCGAGAACGGCCAAACCGACGGGAGTCGCCAGGGCGGCCAGGGTCGATCGTCCCCGGAAGTTCATCGTTGCGCCCTCAGGACATACAGCGCCGCCTTCCGGTCGGTGTCGGAGCGGATCGCCTCGGCGACCTTCGGATCCTTATCGAGGTTGCTGGCCGCGATGAGGCGGTCGGTCTCGGGCGCGCAGGACAGGGAAACGGCCTTGGCGATGCTGGCGACGTCTGTATTGCTGCTTTCGGCGGGGACGGCATTCTTGGCGAGGCAGGCATCCCGGGCCTTGTAGAGCTCCTTGATCTGGTTGTTCCTGATCGGATTGCTGTACTCGTTGCCCTCGAAGACGTAGTCGCGGCTGCAAGCCACCGAGGACAAAGCGAGAATGGCCATTGCGCCTCGCATTGACAGTCCCAACAATTTCATCGGCTGCCCGCTCACGCTCGTTCCGCGATCCAAGTCGTTGACAAACTGGCGGACCCGGCGAGATTCGAACTCACGACCTCTGCCTTCGGAGGGCAGCGCTCTATCCAGCTGAGCTACGGGTCCAGCGCGGCGGACCATAGCGGAGGGTCCCGGATGGTGCAACGCGGCGGAACCCCCCGATTCCGGTGCCGGTACAGCCCCTCTACCGGTCAAGAATTGTGCACAGGCATGGTCAGGCGGTCGACTTGATCACAAACTTGAACGAACGTCACAAGACTCATGAGGCGGTGCGGAGGTCATTCTGTCAAATGGAAATGCCTGCCGTTGTGACACCGTTGTGACACGACAGGGAGAGGGTGTTGACGCTCGGTCGTGTCGCTCAGTCGCGACGTTCGTCGCGTCGGAGGGGGGCTTGCCCTCTCGCGCGCATGAATTGACCGCTGAAGGGCGGGTTAGCCCCTGAGCCTCCGATGTGACCAGCTTTTCCTTCCGATGCCCAGGGGCTCCTAATGCCTCCCTACGATGGGCTGAAGGCGAGGCGGTCACGCAACCAAGCGCGTGGCGGCATGCGCGTTCTCACTTTTTTTCGCTTGCTTTCCTAATAGAAATCTGATAGATGTAGACAGTCGGCGCAATATGCCGACGGCAAACACTTTTTAGCTGCGGGCGATCACCGTGGCTTTTTTTGTGGGCCGCAGGGTGATCCTTGCGGCTCTTTTTTCTGAGGGCCACGGATTGAATTCCGCGGCCCTTTTTTGTGAGCCAATGGAATTATCCCAGCGGTTCGTATGGTTGTGAGGGCGAGTGTTCTCACAACTATTTTTCAACTCGTTAAAACACAAGGAGCACTATGACTAATATCGACAACGCGACTACCCATCCCGTCCTTAAGACGCGAATGAAGAACGACTACGTAAAACTAAAAGAGGGAGCTTATCCCCACCGGTTTGAGGAACAAGTGGAGAAGGCCATCACGGCCGTAGCTACGGACAATCTGCGGGCCACGAAGATGGTCCGCCGAGACAAACGGTCCCGCGCCTACTTGCTAACGATGGGCTTCGACAAACGAAACTGGTGGTTCGAAAACAACTACATCCCGCGAGGCGAGGTAGCTGAATTCGACAACCCCGAGGACGTGATCAGCGTGCTCCGAACGATTCTCAAAGCTGCAAGGGATGGAGAGTTCAACGGAGCACTAGAGGCGCTTCGCATTCAACGCCAAGCTCACGCCGATACGATGCTTGATGCAAAGAAAAGATGTGGCTTCCATCGGCTCCCGAAGCCAAAGGTGCAAGCATTGCTCCCGGCTCCGGCGCATCAGGCCGATTCTCCCGATATGTCGCATCAACACCAGTAGAATGGCGTGGGAAATCCTCTCAGCAAACTTCGTTTGCCCGAAATGCGAGAGGCGAGGTGAATGTGAATACGAGGAACCGGACTACGCATTCATGCGAGTCCGATTCAATATTCGGAGCATCACAACGGGCTTCAACCTTAGAAGCAATTTTGAGTGGTTCAAGGTTGAGAATATCAAGTGCGATGAGTGCGGAGTTTCCGCACAATGCCAGACAGCAATAAAGCCAGCCTGAGAAGGCTGGCTTTATTTTTGACCTCAGGGCCAACGCTGGGTCGCGACGCTCGGTCGGGCTGTTGCGGTCGTCACGACTGAGCATTCTTGCGCTTGCTGCAGTAGAGGCATGGACTCGGGAGCTTCCAGTCTCGTTTGAACCCGCATTTCCCGGATGAACCATTGAACTGAGCCAATCCGAATCCATTTGAGCCATAGGATTCAGCGTTTTGTTTGATTGGATTGAGGTCGAAGATGGTGCAGGCAGCGGGTGAAGCACAATCGGACGCTTTGCGGCTCGATTTCGACCGCCGCCTCAAGCTTGAGTTCCACGGTTCGAGTGTCACCTCCGATGCCGGCGCTTGCTGGCCTATCGCGAACTCGATGACGCACTCGGGCTGATGGCCATCGCGGAGCAACATCTGCTTGACGGCCGCACGGGCCGGAACGGGCGGCATGATCTGGTAGGCATGCTGCGCCAGTCGGTATTCGGTCGGCTTGCCGGATACGAGGACGTCAACGAAGCTGACCGATTAGGGCGTAATTCTGCGATGCGCTGGATCGTCGGCGGCAAGGCCGTCGAGCGCGATGTGGCCTCGACCAGCCAGATGGGGCGGTTCGAGACCGAGGTGCTCGTGAGTGACGAGAACCTTGCCGCGCCCCGTCGATCACGATCCGACGATACTACGCCAGCTTCCGCTATCAGGCGCAGAGCTGGGCGATGCCACGACGCGTCGTCGCCAAGGTCGAGTGGCACCCCGGCGAGCTTTATCCCCGCGTCGGCTTCATCGTCACCAATCTGTCCCGACCAGTGGAACGGGGGTCGTCGCCTTCTGCAACATGCGCGGGACGTGCGAGCAATCGATCAAGGAAGGCAAGAACGCGATCAAGTGGACGCGCCTTTCATGCTGCTCGTTCGCCGCCAATCCGGTGCGTCTCCAGTTGCACGCGCTGGCCTACAGTCTCGCCAACTTCATGCGGACGTTGGCCCTGCCAGAGGCGGTCGCGCATTGGTCGCTGACCAGCCTGCGGGAGAAGCTTGTGAAGATCGGGGCCAAGGTCGTGCGCCACGCCCGCTATGCCGTCTTCCAGATGGCCGAGGTCGCAGTGCCGAGAGAACTGTTCGAGAAAATATTGCGGCTGATCGACGGGCTGCGACAACAACCAGCTCCGACGTAGGACTGAACGGGGCGGATGCGTCGTCACCACGGGAGGAGTGCGTCTGAATGACGAGGGAAAGGGGCAAATCGATGGATCAAAGCTCGTTTTGGACGGTGGACGCGGCCGGGGGCGCCGGGAAAACCGCACAGGCCGCTCATGGCTTCCCCGAAACCGGGCAGAATGATAGTTTTCACACCGTCACACGGGTTCATATGGGGAATGTCGGCTGAACTGTCCCGATTCGGCGGGCTCCCGAAGCGGACGCCAACCGGCGATGTCCACGTGAAGACTGGCAATGGCAAGGATGTCGCACAGTGAAGGCCATTCTGAAGGCCGTTATCAACAGCATGCACAGACGCCTCGCGCTGGCGCCGAAAGCCGTCGTTCGCTCCTACATCGGTCTGCTCTCGTCGATCAGCCGCCAGCTGCCTGGCCGTTTGTCCGGGCACATCCAGAGCGCGGTGAGCGGCTACACGATACCGTGGAGCCAAAAGGAATTTGCGCCCCGCACCGTGCGGGTCGGTAGCGCGACGACGATCCGCCTGGCGCCGCATCTCGGCGAGTTCGACGAATGGGCCCTCTTCTACAAGCACATGAACTATGAACAGGACGTGTTCGAGTGGCTTGAGCAGAACGCGCCCGAGTCCTACGACATCATCATCGAGATGGGCGCGAACGTCGGCGTCTACACCTGCTTCTTCGACGAGCTGATCAAGCGGGCGCCGGCTGCACGCCTGAAAGAAGTCGTCGCCTTCGAACCGTCGCAGGAGGCCTATCGTCGGCTCGTCAATAACCTGTCGGCGAACGACGCTGATGCGGTGCGACCGTTCAATGCCGCGGTCGGAACGTCAGCCGGATTCATGTCGTTTTTCGAGCCGAAGGACCACCTCACGAACGGCTCGTTTATTAAGGAGTTCTCGCAGATATTTTCGGACGATGTTGCCGAACGACCCGTGCTTGCCGTGGGTACTACCGATCTCGCTTACTTCCTAGAAGGACGGCAGTACCCCCTCATAAAGATGGACGTCGAGGGGTACGAGGCGGCGCTGCTGGCGGGAATGCAGGACCTGATCGCGGCCCACCGTCCGGACTTCCTGATCGAAGTGCTTGCCGCCGCACCAGAGGAGATCGAGGCCATTGAGGCGCTGCGCCCCTACCATCGGGTGCTGATCGGCCGCGAGGGCTTGCAGGTCCACCCTCGCCTGTTCGCCAGTGACAGCAGCCGCGACTGGCTTCTGATTCATCCCGATTCGTTGGCGCGGTTCCCAGCCAAGCCGAAGGCCGAGTAGGCATGCCTAGCTTTGCTCAAGGCGCCGCTCTGCATGCCGCGTGTATTCAACGTCGCGGTCCGCATGAGGGCGATCAATGAATTGCGACGCCGATCAGAATCTTCTCTAGTCACATACTAGCGCCGGCCAACAGGTGCATTCCCGAATCGCGGCGACTGCGTTCGATACGTCTAATGGCATATTCTTGTGGGCAAGAACTTCTAGGTAGTGCGCGATGCCCGCCCGTTCTTCGGGCGTGTGGTCTTCTTTTTTCATGTATTGGTCTTTCATGCGGCTTCGCCGCGAGCGTCCTCTATGAAGATCGCTCTTGATGGCGTCGAGCCATCGCGCTCTAAGCATCTAGAGCCAGCTCTTGTGAGCTAAATTTCAAATTCGCCCTGTGTAGCGCGTGGCGGATGTATGCAGGATTCGACTGAGAATCGAAGTCCTGATAACCGCCCCGTCATCCCAGGGGGCGCGACCTCTCTGGTCTAGTAACGCTAGCCTTAACAGCTAGGAGACCAAGTTCGTAAGCTGGCTCAACTAATACACCCAGCTCTACTAAGTGATCGGCCCATCCCCCCTGCGTGGCAGCGATCAGGCGTAGGTACTGCCGGTATTTGACTTTTGACCCCGTGCCAAATCTCCAATGGATTCGAGTCGTTCTGATTTCGGCTAGTACCTCGTCGCGGGCGGCTATGGCGTAGATCCGCTGGGGAGGAGTGCCAGGCGCGATCAGGGCGTCGCTGGACGATTCCGCAAGTTTACGCGAGCGGGGATCGCAAAGCAGGGTGACAACTTGGACATTAGTTGGCTGCGTGACGGTGAAATAAAGTCAGATGAAGATTTGACTGAATTGAATGACATTGCGGCTGCCATAGCGCGGCACCTCCGGGCGGCGCTTGCAGAAATCCAAGTTGTTGAAGCCGAAGTTGCTGGCGCGGGGGAGTCTCAAAGTGACGACCAAGGGTAGCGCCACTGAAGCACTATCCAACAGAAGTGCATCATTCGAGGAGTTGAGAGACGGAGATGCGGAATGGTAGCTGGGGCAAGTTTAGAGAATTCTAGTCTCCCTAGCGACAGATTGGCCAATTCGGTTCGACGCAGACAGTTGATCCGAATTACTTCGACGGCTGCACCGCGTTTTGCAACGCTTACGGTCGTAGCGTATCGCTGCAGCAAGTTATCCACAGTGAGGGTGCGTAGGGGACGCGTGTCCACGACGCCATCGCTCCGATCTTGCTTAGCTTCAATTGATCGAGCCCAAGCCGTGGCATCGGCCTGATAGGTGAAAGTGCGAGAGAGGGGCGGTTGGCCCTGCCGCCTGATTTGGACTTGCCATTTTCCAGAGCGCTTACGAATTGTCGCCATCGTTGATCCCACTGTGACACCAGTGTGACCGAACGCTTTCGTAAGTGATCTAAGAGCCGTAAAACCCCGTAAATACAGTGTTTCTGTACTCACGACCTCTGCCTTCGGAGGGCAGCGCTCTATCCAGCTGAGCTACGGGTCCAGCGCGGCGGACCATAGCGGAGGGTCCCGGATGGTGCAACGCGGCGGAACCCCCCGATTCCGGTGC
>Ga0082335_1003601_pt1 | contig 25133 bp, 18 predicted proteins | sample Subgrocontami58m_FD_72375 | JGI IMG/M metagenome (GOLD analysis project Ga0082335, IMG submission 72375) | Subsurface groundwater microbial communities from S. Glens Falls, New York, USA - GMW37 contaminated, 5.8 m (SPADES assembly) (version 2) ...
CCCTTTCAGGGACCAGAACTAGTCCCCGGTTCACGACTTCGTGGGGCATTTTATTGTTAAGGCTCTTTCCGCGGAAGATAATAGTGCCATCGGTCACCCTGGCATTATCTATGCCCAGAAACCCGGAGATAGCTCGCAGAGTGGTAGTTTTGCCAGACCCGTTTACACCTAATAAAGCCACGATGCTTTTCTCTGGCACCGATAAAGACACACCCTGAACAGCGATGATGCTGCCCTGATAAACCACTTCCAGCTTATTTACTTCCAGAAAGGAATTCTTTTCCAATATCGCCTCTATTTATTGCTTTGGAAATTGTCTTAGTATCAACAAAAAGGAGTCTTTTACTCCGGGTTTTAAACGGGGTATTATTTTTTATTTGAACATACCTTATGTAACTATCTACCAAGCTATTTGGTTGTCGTTGGCGCCCGATGATATTTTAACGGCCACATTTCAAAATAGGTCCTTAGCTTGCGCCACAGGGCTACAAGCCCCCCCGGCTCCAGGATAAGGAACATTGCCACCAGTAGACCGAAAGTAGCAAACTGAATAGCAAAGAAATACGCCTGAAACCTGGGGGGCACATTTATCCAGTGAAACAGCCCGTCCAGAAGATAGGGCGTCAGTGTAATAATTATCGCTCCGAAGAATGAACCCAGGATGGAACCTATGCCCCCAACTATTATCATGGCAATGTAAAAAATACCTACCCAGATAGTATATTCTTCGGCAGCGGCAAAATTCAGGTAATAAGCGCCCAGCGCTCCGACTATAGCAGTAACGCCGGAGCTAAAGGTGAAGGCGAGTATTTTGTAGTAAGCAACATTTACCCCTAATGCGGCTGCGGCGATATCCCTGTCTCTTATAGCCATCCAGGCCCGGCCAATGCGTGACCTGACCAAGTTTATACAAACTATTGTTACTAATATAGTCACGGCAAGCAGGAAATAAAACCATACTTTGGAATTTTCCAACTTAAGGGGGCCTATAGTCCCTACGGGTACATTTATACCCGAAATGAACCCGGCTCCAGACTGGTAAAGAGATACAGTGAGGGTGACAATATAGTGAATGGATACTGTACTCAGGATAAGATAGACAGCTCGCAATCTCAGGGCGGGTAGACTTGCCAGCAAACCCAGAAGGGCGCCCACAACCCCGGCTACAGGCACAGTCACCCAGAAGGGTGGAGGAGGGTTGAAGCTAATTACCAGGGCGGCCACTGTAAACCCTCCAGCGGCCAGAAAGGCAGCGTGGCCTAACGAGATAAGGCCGGTATACCCAGTTAGTATGTTTAGCATTAGAGCACCGATGCTGGACAGAAGTACCAGATTCCCCAGATGTATGTAATACCTGGGCGCAAAAAATGGAAAGGCCACAACCGCCGCAAGCAAAATCCCCAGCCATAACTTACGGAAAGGGGTATCGAAAACTGCCATATCTTTCTGAAATGAAGTCTTAAAGTGACCTGAGCCCGGCATTTATACCCTCTCTATTTCTTCCTTAGTTCCCCAAAAACCCCATGGACGGGTGAGGAGCACAATAAGTAGCAATATCATAGGCGCTGCCATGCCAAACTTGGGGTCGAAGTAGCGCATAGCTATATTTTGCGAGAATCCTACGAGGAAGGCGCCAGGGATTACACCCTTCAGGCTATCCATACCCCCTACCAGGGGAACGGAAAATGCCGCAAGTCCCACCACTCCTATTTCGGGGGTCAGGTAGTTGTTTGCCCCATAGAGAATCCCACCGAGGCTCGCACTCAGGGTCGCGAGGCTCCAGGAAAGGGCGAAAAGGAAGTATATATTAATCCCTCTCTGTGAAGCCAGAAGGGGAGCTTCGGCTGAGGCTCTCATGCGGAACCCCAGCTTGCTGCGTTGGAAAAAGGTGAACAGGAAAATCAGGTAGACAGCCGCGCTACCGATAATGGCCAGATCAAAGGTAGCCAGCGTTGCTCCCCACGGCAAAAGATGAGGTGCGTTTTTAACGTTAAAAGCGGTTGAAAGATAACGTAAATCAGCGCCCCAGACCAGCGTGGCTATTCCCCGTAACAGGATGCTCAGCCCTATGGTAACGATTATGGCCGAATGGAGTGGTTGGCCTATCATGCGGTACATTGCTAGGAAATAGATAGCAGCCCCTACAGCGAAGCTGAAAAACAAGGCTATAGGGATTGCTATCCACATATTGCCATTTGTCGGGGATGCCAGCATAAAGGCGAAATACCCTCCTACCATCATAAGTTCGCCATGTGCAAAGTTGAGCACCCGGCTGGCGCGATAGACAATAACAAACCCACTCCCCAGAAGGGCATAGAGCGCTACGAGCACCATGGTGTTACTGAGGAATTGTGCCATATTACTTAATGTCCTTAAGTTCCTTGAAGGATGTCCTATTTTGCCCGAGTGGGTCGGAAACAAACCAGGGTCCCGTTCCTACCAGCTTATCGCCCTGGAACTTGTAGATTCGGAGGTTGTAGTTGCCGACATGGTCCGTAGGAGTCCATTTGAGCGGTCCCATGACGGGGCCGCGGTCGGCCTTCAGGTTTTGCATTACATTAACCAGCTTGTCCGTCGTTACCGGCCATCCTGTCTGTTTGAGTATCTGGGAGAATACTATCCCGTCATGCCAGCCAATCAAGTAAAGGGAGTTGACAGACGTAACGCCGTACTTCTGGGCGGCTTCTTTAAGCTCCTTGTGGGGTGCAAGGTCCTCCGAGAAAGGAACATAAGCGCTGCCGACGAATACGTTGGGGTTCCCTTTGTACTTCTGCTCTGTCGTCTCAAAGGGTACCGACGCCGACTGGTCGAGGACATTTCCCTTCCACCCTGCCTTTTGCAGGGCATCGAAAAGCATGGTTGAAAAAGCGCCCGGGCCGGTGTAGAAAACCCAGTTTGCGCCCCATTCCTGGAAGGCCTGGGCTACCGGCGTGATGTCTACCGTATCGGCAGGAACTATTTTTACCAGAGCAGGAATCCCCATGCGCTCGGCCTCTTTGGCCATATTCTGTATCTGCAGGGAAGATTGGGGGATTTGTAGCCCCAGAAGTCCCACTTTAGGTGATGGTGTCAGAGTCTTCATGATGTCCAGGTATACCCAGATAGACTGAGTGCCTATGCCATGGGATGCCAGATAGAAAAGGGGGTCCGGAGTTGAGGGCTGGGCCTCCTGCGGCGCTGTCAAGGTGAATACCACGGGGATATTGGCTCTCTTAGCCTCCTGCATAGTTGGTGCAAAGGTAGCAGATGTACTGGTATTGCGCACTATATGGACACCCTGGTCGGTGAACTTGCGCATGTTGGAGGCTGCCTGAGTTGGCTCACCCCTGTCATCCTGGACAGTCAACTCCACCGGGTGCCCGTTTATTCCACCGGAGTCATTCAACTTCTGCATATACAAACGGAAACCCTCGGCTTCGGGGCCAGCCGTTCCGGCGGCGGGGCCGGTCAGGGCGGCGGTCATACCTATCTTGTACGGCTCCCCCTTGGCCACGGGAGCGGCTGGACGACAACCTGTAAAAACCAGAACAACTATGGCTACTACTGATATGAGGACACGATATTTGAACATTGTACTCTCCTTATTTAATATCCTTGAGTTCTTTTCCGGTAGACCTTTTTATCCCCAGGGCGTCGGTCATAAACCATGGCCCACTGCCGGCGAGACTTTTGCCATCCCAATGATAGACCTGTGCGGAATAGTTGCCCACATGGTCTTGAGGTGTCCATCTTACTGGTCCCATAACCGGCTTGCGGTCAACCGTTAGATTCTGCATCACGTTGACCAGCTTTTCTGTAGTCACCGGCCAGCCTGCTTTGGTCAATATCTCTTTGAACAGGACTCCATCGTACCAACCAATCAGGTAAAGGGAGTTCACATTTGTGAAGCCGTATTTCTGGGCGGTCTCCTTAAGCTCCTTATGCGGTGGAAGGTCTGCGGCTAAAGGCACATAGGCGCTGGCAAGATACACATTGGTATTCCCCTTGTATTTCGTCTCGGTTGTCTCAGGTGGCACCCCAACCGCCTGGTCCAGAAGGTTTCCTTTCCATCCCGCCTTTTGCATAGCATCAAAGAGCATGGTTGAAAAAGCGCCGGGGCCAGAGTAGAAAACCCAGTTAGCGCCCCAATCCTGATAGGCCTGGGCTATGGAAGTCATGTCCACCGTGTCGGCTGGAGCTATCTTCAAAAGCGAAGGAATCCCCATACGCTGGGCTTCCTTGTCCATGTTTGTCATTTGAGCAGTCGACGCGGGGATTTGCATGCCCAAAAGTCCGATCTTTGGTGACGGATTGATGCTCTTCATGATGTCCAAATTCAAGAAAGGAGAGCCCATGCCAAATCCATGCGAGCCCATGTAGATGAGAGGGTCAGGGTTGGGGGGCATGGCCTCTGGAGGAGCGGTTAAGGTGAAAACGGCAGGAATATTGGCTCTTTTAGCTTCCTGGACAGTTGGTGCAAAGGTCGCAGATGAGCTGGTATTGCGCACTATATGGACACCCTGGTCGGTGAACTTGCGCATGTTGGAGGCTGCCTGAGTTGGCTCACCCCTGTCATCCTGGACAGTCAACTCCACCGGGTGCCCGTTTATTCCACCGGAGTCATTCAACTTCTGCATATACAAACGGAAACCCTCGGCTTCGGGGCCAGCCGTTCCGGCGGCGGGGCCGGTCAGGGCGGCGGTCATACCTATCTTGTACGGCTCCCCCTTGGCCACGGGAGCGGCTGGACGGCACGCCGTTAACAAAAGAACCACTATGGTTACTACCGCTATAAGGACACGATATTTGGACATAATATCCTCCTTACTTGATATCCTTGAGTTCTTTTACGCTGAATCTATTCTCACCTCTGGCATCGCTAACAAACCAGGGCCCTGTTGCAACCATAGTATTACCCTTGAAACTGTATACCCGGAAAGAGAAGTTGCCTACGTGGTCCTGGGGGGTCCATTTTTTCGGGGCCATAACCGGACTGCGGTCGACTACCAAATTTTGCATTGTTGCCAACAATTTTTCTGTTGTGACCGGCCAGCCTGTCTTCTTTAATATTTCAGTGAAGATCAAACCGTCGTTCCACCCAATTATGAAAAGAGAGTTTAAGTTTGTAGAGCCGTATTTCTTGGCGGCTTCTTTAATATCCCGGTGAACTGGAAGGTCATCTGAGAAGGGGGCATAAACGCTGGCAAGATACACATTGGGATTACCTTTGTATTTTTGCTCAACAGTTTCAAACGGAGTGCTCATAGCCTGGTCCATCAGGTTTCCTTTCCATCCTGCCTTTTGCATGGCATCAAACAGCATGGTTGAAAAGGCGCCAGGGCCGAAGTAATAAATCCAGTTAGCGCCCCATTCCTGAAAAGCCTGGGCCACAGAGGAGATGTCCACAGTGTCCGAAGGGACAACCTTCATCAATGTTTCTATCCCCATCCGTTTGGCTTCTTTGTCCATATTCTGTATTCCAAGTTGTGAAATGGGAATCGCAATAGCCAGCAGTCCTATCTTGGGATTTGGTGTGATGCTTTTCATGGCATCCAGCAACAGGAAATTAGACTGAGGGGACTGATCATGCGAAGCCATAAATACCAGGGGGTCGGGTGTGGGAGGCATTGCCTCCACCGGTGAAACCATGGTAGTAACTACCGGGATATTGGCCCGTCTGGCTTCCTGGATTGTAGGCGGAAAGGTGGCGGAGGGGCTGGTATTGCGCACTATATGGACGCCCATATCGGCAAATTTGCGCATATTAGAAGCTGCCTGGGTTGGCTCACCGCGGTCGTCCTGCATTGTCAACTCGACCGGACGGCCATTTATCCCACCGGAATCATTCAACTTCTGCATATACAAACGGAAACCCTCGGCTTCAGGGAAGGCTGTTGCTGCGGCCGGGCCAGTAAGAGCCGCAGTCATGCCTATTTTATACGGTTCCTTCTGGGTCGCCGCCGGGCGGCAGGCTGCAAACACGAGAACAACTACCACCAGTACCATGAATATTATACGATATTTTGCCACCTTTACCTCCTGTAATTTAATTATGTTTTGGCCAATTCAGCAGCTATGCGGGCTTCTTCATTCTGGCTATACATGGACTCCACCAGGTCCTTCATCTTCTCATACATCTTTTTCCTCTGCACCTTCCGCGTAGCTGTAACCGGATCGGTCTCGTCTTCCGGGTCCAACTCTTTGGGCAATATGCGGAAGACCTTCACCTGCTCCAACCGGGCTAATTTTTGGTTGGCTCTGTCCACCTCTTTAGAAATCAGCCTGAGGACATCGGGATGCTGGGCCAGACTTGCGTAGGATGTGTAGGTAATACTATGGGCCCTGGCCCATTCGGCAACCGTATCAAAATCTATCTCGACAAGAAGGCAGGGGTATTTCTTTCCGTGGCCAAAGACCACAGCTTCGCTGATGTAAGGGCTGGCTTTAATAGACTTTTCAATCTCAGAAGGGTTAATATTCTTACCACCCGATGTGACAATCAGGTCTTTAACCCTTTCAACAATCCGTATACAACCGTCCACAGTTACCTCTACCGCATCTCCCGTATATACCCAACCATCTTTCATGGCAGCCTTAGTGGCATCCTCTTTTTCCCAGTAACCTGCCATGGCTGCTGGAGCTTTAATCACCAGTTCCCCCTGTTGTTCCAGGCGGTATTGCACCCGCGGCATAGGTGTTCCGGCATTCCCCGGTTTGGAAAAGGATTTCCTCTGGGCCATACCCAACCCAAACTCTGTGCCGCCGTAGAGTTCCAGCAGATTTACCCCCCATGTATGCCACAAAGCTACAGTCTCGGGAGGCACCGGCGCAGCAGCCGTCAAGGCCAGCGTTATGTTCTTAAACCCAATTTTATCCAGAAGAGGGGTAAATACCAGCCACCTGGCCATCGTGTAGGCCAGGCGCGCGTTCCAGGTTTCCTTCCCCTCCCACCTCTGGGAAATATATCTTTTACCAGCCTGCATAGCCAAATGGTAAGCTTTTTTCTTTAACCAGGTACTGGACTCCATCTGAGCTGCCAGTTGGGAAGCATACTTTGTAAAAATCCGGGGAGGCCCCATCATTGCTGTCGGACCCACTTCAAAGACCGTCCCGGCTATAGTTTCCAGTGATTCACCGAAATGAGTGACGTAGCCTCCCAGCAACGGTAGATAGATATCCTGGAGCCTGCCTAACATATTAGCCGGGCTTAAATAGGCCACGGTTCGGGTTCGAGGATTCAAAAAGGTCTGCGGATAAACGGCAGCCAGCCCTAAATGGCCCCAGAGAAAGGCATAGTGTGAAAGCATAGCGCCCTTGGGTGGGCCGGTAGTGCCTGATGTATAAGCAATAACGGCTGTATCCTCTGGTTTGCGCCGGGCAACCAACTCCTGGAAAAGTCCTGGTTCCGCCGCTTTCTTTCGTTTTCCCTTCTCTTCAAGGTCTCCAATGCTTATTAGCCTGGGGTCCTTGTAGAGGAACATAGCGCGGGTATCGGATACGATAATCTTCTTTAACTGTGGTAAATTGCCGCATATTGCCAGGATCTTGTCTACATACTCCTGGTCCTCTGCTACAAAAACTTTGGCTCCGGAATCTTCCATCAAGTATTGAATATCTACCAGAGAGCTGGTGGCGTATATCCCGTAGCTTATACCACCGGCACATTGAGTAGCCAGGTCGGCATAGGCCCATTCGGGGCAAGTATCGCCCATGATAGCAACCCTATCCCCGGGCTCTAAACCCAGCTCTACCAGCCCAAGGCAAAGGTTCTCTACATGCTCCTGGTACTCCTGCCACTTAACTTCCCTGTATATCCCCATTTCCTTTACCCTGAATGCCGCCTGCTGCGGCGTGCGCCGGCACCGCTCTAGGAAAAGAGCCGGAAGGGTAGTAGCGGAAAATCCAGCCAGTTTACTCCATGGCTGGTCGTGAGGCAATCCAGTTTCGGCTATTGAGGGGTTTTGCTTCATAGAAAATTATGCTCTCTGGTATGTTGAGTTATAAATATTGGATATTGGGCAAATTATAGGCTGGCAGAAACAAGCTTGTCAAGCCCCTGTACTTTACTGTAGGTCCTTCCAGTCGGGCCCGGGGGTGTTTGTGTATTTGAAAGCATAGGTCTAACTATTCCTTTGTTGCTCTCATCAGGATGAGTTCAGTCTTGCCCTCCGCGGAGGCAATCCAAATCAAAGCTATATCCTTTTCACTATTCATGGTATATGCACCATTCTTAAATTGGGGAGTATCTAACCACTGAGTTTCTACCCAACCCTTGGCCGGCATCTGGCTCTTGTAGAAAACAGCGATCTTTTCAGCGCTGTCGTTGGTCTCATATGCACGGACATCAGCCTTAGCATAGCCCGCTGTCATCGGAAATTGCTGGCTGGCTTTTTGTACCTGCCGCAAGGACGGGTAGATGGGGATATCAGCCAAAGCCAGACCACCCACTGACGATGTCGTTTTCGTTGTCGTCGTTTCAGATGGAGTCATCGTTGTTGCCGGAGTTTGGGTTGCCTCTCCCTTCTTCGGCCCACAACCCACCAGACCCACGCCGACAAAGAGCGCCACGATTACGAGTAGTAATAACCTTGTCATTTCTTACCTTTCTCCTATTATTTGCCTTTTGGCCCCCGGTTTCCCGGAGGCTGCGTAATTATCCCTTACTTACGATGTGTATTTTTTAACGTCCTTGAAAAGCAACTATTGCGCCCTCATATTTCACCCCTATGATTTTCTCGAAGTTCTCGTTAGACAGACCCACCCCGGTTATTTCTATCTTCGCATTACCTGTCGCGCCGCTTTTACCCCGGAACTCAAGATTGGCTAGAACACCCCTGACACCCGGCGCCGTTGTTTCACCCTGCCGCGCTAAAGCGTAGACGATTGTGCCCCTGTCGTTATCTATTTTTTGCGCACCTGAAATCGTTTTTGGCCCCAGGGCTTCGCCAGGTTGGATGCTTAACGCCTCCAGTTTTGTGGGATCAAAAGATACTTGCACTTCAGCAGCGCTAACACCCCAACCCGCAGGAATTACTTCTATGCCCACCTTAATCTGGCCCGCCTGCCCAACGGTCTGGGATTTAGGGTTAATGAATACGGACCCCGGTGTTCCGCTAGCAAGCTCGGGGGTAGGAATGGGTGACTGTGTTCGTTGCGGGACCGCAGTCTGAGCCGGTAAGGGCGCCTGCGTTTGTTGTGGGGTGGCAACCTGAGTGGGCAGCGGTGTCTGCGTCGGAACCGGGTTAGCAGGCTGACCAGTTTTGCTACAGGATATATTTACCAACAAAAGCATCAGAGCTATGATAGCACCAATAATCGCTAACCGATTATAGCTATTTCCCATAGTTGGCTCCAAATACGCCCAGGTCCCGGTAGTCTATTATACCGTCCCCATTCAGGTCGGCTCCATCGTTGAAATCCTTCTGTCCCCTTGAAGTCCCATAAGAGCCACCGAAGATTCCGAGATCTCGGTAGTCAACTATTCCATTACCATCTATGTCGCCCATCTTTTGTCCTCCAATAGTTATGGTTGAGCCTTTTATCTGGCTTACTTTTATGTCTAAACCCTTCGCATCTGCGATTCCCACCTTTGAAACCGAGACTTTATAATCTCCCGGACTTGCCTGTGACTTCACCCTGAATTTTATAATGGCAAGAGGATTCGATACAGCATAGCCGACTGCAGGGCTGCCAAAGTAAGCATTTCCAGAAGGTGGCGCGGCAGCCGAACCACCCCCGGATGGAACACCGTACGCAACGCCAGATGGCGGCGCGGCAGCCGAACCACCACCAGTGGTAGCCCCGCCAACTGGAACAGCTTCAGATGCGTGGTGGGCTGGCATAACAACACTACCAGTAGCAACGCTACCGGTGCCAACGCTGCCGGTAACAACACTGCCTGTACCAACACTGTCAATAGTAGCAGCATTGCCAACCGGTGCAGGTGGGGGAACTCCTAAAACACCAGCTATGGCATTAGCTGCAGTATTAGCTGCAGCAATTATTGTGGCAAGAATGCGGTCAGCTTCAGTAGCGCTCTGTGCTGTATCGTTTGATGCCGGAAGCGCAGCGGTTGGATCTCCACCTGTTACAGCACCGCCAGACGCAGGAAGCGCAGCGGTTGGATCTCCGCCCGTTACAGCACTGGCAGACGCAGGAAGTGCAGCAGTTGGATCTCCGCCTTGTGCGGCGCTGCCTGCAGGTGTAGCTCGAAGTGGGGGTGAGGTTGAGGGGGTCTGTGAAGTTGGAGCCGCAGCGCTGCCGGCGGCACGAGCCGCTACTAACCGGGCTGTACCGTTAGAATTGTTATATTCGTTCTGTACTACCATGGGGCTGACTCCAAATATATTTCCCGGTGTGATGCTGGTAATCTCGAGGACTCTGGCATCAAAACTTAGTGACAAATCGCCAGAACTTATTACCTGGCTTCCAGAGGCCACCCAAACTGACAGAGAGAAGACACCACCGGCGACAGGCCCCAACGCTTTTTCGGGAGTCGTGTAAAGTAGACTCCCGGAAGGACCCGGGACTGGCGCAGAACCTCTTCCGGGAGTAGAACCGGGAGCCAGTACAGCAACTGGCGCTGGTGCAGAACCAGTCGTTAGCGTGCCAGTTGGCATTGCCGCAGAACTCGATGCAGGGGTAGAAGCTGGCGCCGGTGTAGCAACCGGTGTTTGAATAGAACCTGGTGGGAGTGTAACCGTTACTGGCGCAGTGCCAAATACAGGGGTAAGCACAGGCGCACCAGCTTTCAGCGCCAGGCTATGAAAGTTCCTCCCGGCTATTGCCGTAACGCCTGTCAGACCGCTCACCTGAACGGGATTTACCCTCTGAGTAGTGGTATTATCGCCAAGCTGGCCGTAGTAGTTATAGCCCCAGGTCCATACAGTGCCATCCGACTTAACCGCCAGGCTATGCGACTCGCCTCCGGCGACAGCTATAACGCCTGTCAGACCGCTCACCTGAACGGGGGTATTCCTATTAGTAGTAGTAGTATCGCCAAGCTGGCCGTAGTTGTTATAGCCCCAGGCCCAGACAGTGCCGTCTGACTTAACCGCCAAGCTATGCGTCCCGCCTCCGGCGACAGCTATAACGCCGGTCAGGCCGCTCACCTGAACGGGGGCACTCCTATTAGTAGTAGTGGTATCGCCAAGCTGTCCTACAGAATTATCGCCCCAGGCCCAGACCGTGCCATCCGACTTAACCGCCAGGCTATTATCCTTGCCGGCGGCGACAGCTATAACGCCGGTCAGGCCGCTCACCTGAACGGGGATATAGCTCGGGATGAATGTTACCCCGATGCCAAGTTTACCAAATGCGTGAGATCCCCAGGCCCAGACCGTTCCGTCTGACCTGAGCGCCAGGCTATGCACGTTGCCGGCAGCAACATCTGTAACGCCGGTCAGGCCGCTCACCTGAACGGGGGCATTCCTGGGAGTAGTGGAAGTATCGCCAAGCTGACCGTAGTCGTTATAGCCCCAGGCCCAAACGGTGCCATCCGACTTAACCGCCAGGCTATGCGACTCGCCTCCGGCTACAGCTATAACGCCGGTCAGTCCGCTCACTTGAACAGGGATATACCTACTAGCAGTGGTATTATCGCCAAGCTGGCCTTTATCGTTAAGGCCCCAGGCCCAAACGGTGCCATCCGACTTAACCGCCAGGCTATGCAACCTGCCGGCGGCGACATCCACAACTCCACTAAGGCCGCTGACCGGAACGGGAGCCTTTTTGTCTCCGACGGTATTATCGCCCAGTCCGGTAGCGCCCTTAGAACCCCATGCCCACGGGCTCCCGGGAGCACTTACTGCGCCGCTGGAAGAAGTAGATGGCGGCGTGGTAGCTGGCACTGTAGCAGATAGCGTTGTGCTAACCGGTGCTAGCGTAGAAGTCGTCGTGGTAGTGGACGTTGTGGTAAGCGCAGGCACTCCGGCTTTAAACACCAGGCTATGAAAGTACCTTCCGGCAACGCCTGTAATACCGGCCATACCGGCCACCTGGATGGGGACCAAGCTGGTAGCACCGGTATTATCCCCAAGCTGGCCGTACTGGTTATAGCCCCAGGCCCAGACGGTGCCGTCTGACTTAACGGCCAGGCTATGTTTGTCGCCAGCGGCAATAGCCGTAACGCTGGTTAGACCGAGCACCTGGATGGGGATACGGCTGTCGGCGATAGTGGACCCGATACCCAGTTGACCCGATCCGTTACTACCCCACGCCCAGACCGTGCCATCTGACTTAACGCCGATACTATGCTCCTCGCCGGCGGCGGCTGCCCTAACGCCGGTCGTACCAAACACCTGAACGGGAATACGGCTGGTTATGGAGATAGCTCCGTTGCCCAGCCTACCCGACCCGTTACTGCCCCAAGCCCAGACCGTGCCATCCGACTTAACCGCCAGGCTATGAGCCTCGCCGGCGGAGACAGCCGTAATGCCAGTCAGGCCGCTCACCTGGACGGGGATTAAGCTGTTAATAACGGTATTATTGCCAAGCTCGCCTGAAGAGTTACTTCCCCAGGCCCAGACCGTACCATCCGACTTAACCGCCAGGCTATGCAGGCTACCGGCGCCAACAGATATAACACCATTCAGCCCGCTCACCTGAACAGGGACTGAACTGAGAGAAGTAATAGTAGTATTGCCAAGCTGGCCAGAAGAGTTACGGCCCCAGGCCCAAACTGTGCCGTCCGATTTAACCGCCAGGCTATGCAACCTGCCGGCGGCGACATCCACAACTCCACTGAGGCCGCTTACCTGAACAGGGATCGGGCTTTTGGTGTTTATGCCACTGGTATTATTGCCAAGCTGGCCAAAAGAGTTGCTTCCCCAGGCCCAGACCGTGCCATCCGACTTCAATGCCAGGTCATGCACGGCGCCGGCGGCGATGTCCACAAGTCCACTGAGTCCACCGACTGGAACAGGGATAAAACTATCTGAGGCGGTACCATCACCCAGTCCGGTAGCGCCCTTGAAACCCCATGCCCACGAGCTCGCTGCACCAGGCGAAGAGGTAGGGACGGTGGGCGGCGGCGTAGAACTTGGTGTTGGCGTAGAACTTGGTTGCAGTGTAACAGGTATTGACGCTGTACCAGATAGAATGGTAAGTGGCACATCAGTTTTAAGCGCCAGGCTACGCGAGTAGCCGGCGCCTATAGCCGTAACGCCGGTCAGTCCACTCACCTGAACGGGGGCAAATCTTACAGTTGCAGTATTATCACCAAGCTCGCCGTGGATGTTGTCGCCCCAGGCCCAGACCGTGCCGTCTGACTTGACCGCCAGGCTATGCAACGCGCCTCCAGCGACGGCGATAACGCCAGTCAGGCCGCTTACCTGAACAGGGCCTAACCTCATAGTATTGCTAGCATCGCCAAGCTCGCCTGAGATGTTTCTGCCCCATGCCCAGGCTGTGCCATCCGACTTGACTGCCAGGCTATGTGCGGCGCCAGCGGCGACAACCGTAACTCCGGTCATTAAGGCCACCTTTACTGGAATAAGGCTCTCGTATGGGGGGGCAGACCCGATACCGAGTTCGCCGTAAGAGTTACTTCCCCAGCCCCAGACTGTGCCATCAGATTTAACCGCCAGGCTATGCTCGTTGCCACCGGCGACAGCCGTAACGCCGGTCAGGCCGCTCACCTGGACGGGAACTGACTTGTTAGCGTTTAATCCACTGGTATTATTGCCAAGCTGGCCTCCAATGTTATAGCCCCAGGCCCAAACCGTGCCATCTGACTTAACCGCCAGGCTATGCGCGTTGCCAGCGGCGACAGCCGTAACGCCGGTCAGGCCGCTCACCTGAACGGGGATAAAGCTGTTAATAATGGTATTATTGCCAAGCTGACCGTCAGAGTTACGGCCCCAGGCCCAGACCGTGCCATCTGACTTGACCGCCAGGCTATGCGCAATACCGGCGGCGATGTCTACGACCCCATTGAGGCCGGTTACCTGGACAGGTACCAAGCTGTTATTAGGTGTATTATTGCCAAGCTGGCCTGCAGAGTTGTCGCCCCAGGCCCAGACCGTGCCATCCGATTTAACCGCCAGGTTATGACCACCACCAGCCGCGATGTCCACAACCCCGCTGAGGCCAAAGACCGGAACGGGGATAGGACTGTTTTTGGCAGTGCCATCGCCCAGTCCGGCAAATCCCTTAGAACCCCATGCCCACGGGCTCCCGGGAACACCCGCTGCGCCACCCGGTGAAGCAGTAGTGACGGCGGGCGGCATTTTAGAAGCCAGAACAGGCCCGGTCGTTATCGCTGCCACCGTGTTAAAGCTCAGGACCAGCGCCAGAATAGTCAAGATACCAGGTATTTTCCTTTTCATGTTATGAACCCCTTTTCTCTTTATTGAAAAACCGACTGCTAATGACACTGCCCGGCGCCATGGCTGAATCTTCTTCCTCAACTGTAGACATCCCCTTTCGATAAGATGAAAACGTTCGGTTGTTCACCAGTGTCACGACATCTCCCCGTAAGCCCGAACCGTAATCAGAGAGCCACCTAATTTGACATAATAGATTATTTTACACAGCCCTTATAGCAAATGTCAATTTGGCTTTATGCGGCCCCTGGGGCTTGACAGAAAAACTAAAGAGAATCATAATCGCCCCATAACAAAAAGGCTGTAAACAGCTTTTTCTAAACTAATAATTACAGGAGAGTTCATGATTATAGATACCCATCACCACTGGTGGCCCAAAAAGCATTTCGACGAATTGGAAAAATATGTCACCCGCAGGGGTGAAAAGGTGACCCGCGACCCCCGCGGCGGCGCTCACCTGTGGCGCAACGGAGTCCACCTCACAGGCCCCACCCCTCTATTCTTCGAGATGGAACACCAGCTTGAGCATATGGATGAAGCGGGAATAGATATGGCTGTCTTGCAGCTACCTTCATGGTCCGAATGGAACACAATGAAGATTGCGCCTTATATTAACAACTCCTGCGCCGAGATAGTAGCCAAATATCCAAAACGGTTCGTCGGCCTGGCCCACGTCCCCATGGAGGGTAAGGCCGCCCCGAAAGAGCTGGAACGGGCTATAAAAAACCTGAAACTGTGTGGCGTGGGAACTTCTACCCACTGGCACGACCAGCCAATAGACTCCGAGAAGTTCTATGGCTTCTGGGAAAAGGCCGCCGAGCTCGATATCCCGGTAGTCATATCCCCCTATTCCTATCCCGCTGAATCGGAACCCTTCTGGGGCTACGATATAATATTCAGCTATGCCCGTCTGGAAAACGTGCATCGCGCTATGATTAGAATGGTCTATGGCCCTCTGCTGGACAAATTCCCCACGGTGAAAATCCTGATGCCCCACCTGGGAGGTGGTTTCTTTGGCTATATCGGAAGGATCAATCCATCCTTCTCGTATTTCTACAGGGGAGATGTGGAAAACAGCAAACTATCGGATATAGAAAAACAAAAAGCTAAGCAGGTAGACAAGCGTTTTTCGCAGCTATACTTCGAATCTGCTCCTCCTCATTGGCGCCCTGTCGAGTTCAAATGCGCCTTCGATACTTACGGCGAGGACAAGATTACCCTGGGCAGCGACTATCCTGTTGGGCCGGATTTCTTACCGCAGGCAGTGGATTTAATCAAAAATGCTAATATCAGCCAGCAAGCCAAGAAAAAGATCCTTGGGGATAATGCTGTTAAGCTATTCCGCATTAAAAGGTAGGGGCAATTCATGCATTGCCACTACCGCATAAATCAGGAGGGACAAAATGGCTACCAAAGTCTCATCGCTTTTCGCCGGAAAAGTCCTGGCGGAACTCAAGAAATGCGGTATAACTCACATAGTCTGGCTGCCGCACAGCGAGAACAAAGCCATGTACGAGACTGTGCTCCGGGACGCTGGCATCACACTGGTCCCGGTATGCCGCGAGGGGGAGTGCATCCCGATAGCGGCCGGCCTGTGGATGGGAGGAAAGAACCCCGCCATAATGCACCAGAGCACCGGGCTTTTTGAAGCCGGCGACTCCATTAGAGGTCTGGCCCTGGACATGCAGCTTTCGTTGCTGATGCTCATCGGCGCCCGGGGCTGGCCTACGCCGGGTAGCCCCCCTTCACCATACTCCTGGAACGGGATAGACTCCGCCGCCACATACCTGATACCCATCCTGGATGCCTGGGGCATTAAACATCACCTCGTAACTAACGAAAACGAAACGGGCCAGATTACATCGGCCTATAAAGAGGCGCAAACAACATCCCGTCCCGTAGCAGTATTAATTGCTAAGGAGTAAATAGATGATAGATAGCATGGAAGCCATTAAGGTTATCTCAATGGCCCGCGGCGAGGCAATAGTTGTGACTACAATGACCGCCAAAAACGAATGGCATCAGGCGTCCACCCATCGTGAACTGGATTTCGGGATCAGCGGCGCTATGAGTAAGGCATCTTCGCTGGGTTTCGGATTAGCATTGGCGCAACCAAATCGGAAGGTTATCATAATAGATGGGGATGGCAGCCTGCTCATGAATTTGGGCAGCCTGGTAACCATAGCCAACATGGCCCCCGCTAATCTGATACACTTTGTAATTGAAAATGGCATTTACCGGATAACCGGCGGCCAGCCAACACCCAATTCCCGCAAAGTCAATTTCTCGGCATTGGCCAGAGACTCCGGCTATGCCCATTCCTATGAGTTTGACGACCCGGCCGCCTTCCAAGGCAAAATCAAGAACATCATGGAGCAACCCGGTCCGACCTTTGTTTGTTTGAAGTGCCCTTCTATCTCAGAAAGGTCACCCCATAAAAGCCCGGCCACATCCCCGGATAGCGTGCGGAAATTCCGGAAGATGTTTATATAGGTTTATTATGAAATAGGATAGCAAGTTCACACATATGTATCAAGCTGAACTACATGGCAAATTGCCATCAGAAACCGAAGCAAAAGAAGATATCCTCACATCCAATGTGTTTTCGTTTTTCAAATACGCTAGAAGAGATGTTTTTCTGCGACGCTGGCTACATTCAAGGCTAAACATTGAGATTAGTGATAGTGAGGCCGCAACAACGGAATTCAACTTTTGGCCCCGCTACGTGGACAATACTCAACCAGACGTCGTGATAATCGCTGGCAACTATTATTTACTTGTGGAAGCAAAATACCTCAGTGGATTCTCAGGAGAAACTAAGAATTTGAAATCCCAACTCCTGCGTGAGGTCGAAAATGGCATGCTGGAGGCAAAGAGCTATGACAAAGAATTCATTCTTGTCGCTATCACCGCCGATCACTATTTCAAACGCGACTTTTTTCGCGACGTGCCCCAAGAGTTAAAAAACAGACTTAAATGGACAAACTGGCAGTCAGTGGCTGCTTTTCTTGAAGAGACACTTTCGACAAATGTTGAGTTTGCCCTCTGGGAACGAGAGTTTGCCACGGACTTAGCGATGCTATTGGATCGTAAGAGACTTCGAGATTACCGTGGTGCCACCTCACTGAGAACGCCTTTGTTCTTGCCGAGGCGGGTAGAACGCATTTTCTTCGAGGCTGCAAATGCTCAATATCGTGGTGAATTCTTAGGTTTTGTCAACAGTCTACAAGTCACTGGAATGGTTGCCTCTACTCCAAGAATCATATTCATTTCTAAGCGGAAGAAGCTATTCGATTCCCTGTACCATATGCACGGCATCAGTATGCCAGAGAAATCATTGTTTTTCGATTTGGAGGCACAATTATGACGGATAAAAGCAATGTTATCGAACAAACTAAGGCCGCTTTCGACTTCATCGAAAGACTCTATGTCGAGACCTCATATCTTATCAAACAACTAGAAGGGGTACTGGCTAAGGAACCGGAAGCTTTCAATATAGGTAGGCCGGGGGGTTATGGTGTAACCACGAGCCGTTCTGCGGGATTGGACTCTGACAACGTGAGGCTATGGTTGATGACAAAGTTCTCAGTTTTTTTCATACCGAAAGCGGCAACCCACCTCGAACGAGGTCAAAGTGTTACGAAACTGGAACCGAACTTGAGAGTGCTGTATTTTAGGTTTTTACTTCACGGAAAAGACATTGTTGAACCCACGGCCTACGGTGGCGTTCTATTCAATATAGCAAAGAAATCAGCCGCGAAATGGATAACCAAATTCGAGCACATTATGGGATATATTGAGTATAACGATGGAAAAGTGTTCAGGTCTCTTGAAGAGATTGATTACCAGGATTCCTATATCAATCTCAGGGGCAGACTTGTCTCGACAAATCTCTTCGACATCAATGATAGTGAAGCAATTACAGACAAACTGATCAGACCTGGTCTGAGCCTATACCGGAACCGGACTTGAGCATCCTAATTGACCACTGTTAAGCAACTTGGTCAGTAATAATCCAGTAGCAACACTACGAATTATTAATGTTCACCGTTGCAAGAATATTTTTATGGCTCAACAAATTTAAGTCGGATTTCAAAAGTTGACACCAAAATCGAGAAATGGAGATTCGAATATGACGAACGAAAGAGTTGAAGAAGTCTTTGAAAATGTCGAACACATATCTTATCAGAAAGAACCTACGGGCTATAACATTGAAATAGGGCAACGCAGGCTACAAGTCCCTATGGCAACCAACTTCGAATGGCGCATGGAGCAACCCGTCAAGATTACTCATATGTACTTTGGAAACGAAACGAGAGAATACAATGACTTTTCATTCAAAATATCTTTTTCTCTCCCGTGTTCAGTGCGGATCCAGAATGTAGACGCACGATGTTATTTGTATGTTAGTCAACACACCGTTGGAGGCAGCGGAAAAAATATAGCGAAATAACGACGGGGAAAATGGAGGCGTAGTCAAGTATATTGCTAACCTGCCCCCCCAACAATCTGGTGGTTCTAAATAATCAAGTTCTTTTGGAAAAACCAAGATTTGTACCCCTACTTCACATATGTAAATGCCTGCTTTCGCTTGCTGCGGCTGCCATCGGCATTTATCACCACTATACCTAAGCATCCATTTCGTGTTTATTACAGAGTAACCCGCCTCACCCCATCATCCCTATAACCTGGTCGGTGGTGCGCATACGGGCAACGCGAGGGAAGATGCGCTTCATAAAAATGTCGTGGCAATCCTTGTTCGGAGAAATACAGGCATCTGTAACGATGACCAGGTTGTAATCCATATCCCTCGCTGAGTAAACAGTGCTGGCAATCCCGATTTCAGTAGAGCCGCCGGCGAGCACAATAGTGTCTATTCCTCGTGTCCGCAAGGAAAGCTCAAGGTGCGTTTGATGGAAGGAACTCCAGCGGTGCTTGGCTATGACATAATCTCCAGATTGAGGCTTCAGCTCATCAATAACCTCTCCTGTCCAGCTTCCCTGGGTAGGCGGCGGCATAAACCGCTGTGGGTGTGCCGGATCGGGCCACGGTTTACCATGTATATCGGTGTCGGACACTTGAGTAAAGCAATCGATGTAATCAGGACGGTGGTCGGCCTTGGCATAAAAGATGGGAATGTTTGCCTTTCTGGCGGCATTCATAATTTTGACACAGTTAGCCACAATCGGCTCCATTAGCCGTTGGCTGGCCTCATCGGCGCCACGGAAATATACATTGAGCATATCGAAGAAAAGGATACCCGTGCGTTTCTTATCTAAATTATGATAGGACATATTATCCTCCTGATTTATTTATGATTCGATTATGACAGGAATTGTAGAGTGTGTGTTGTGGGTTTGTCAACCACTATCGCCACCTTTAAACTTGACTACCGCATCAACGCCGATTAGAATAGGGCCATTCCTATGAAAATAGACACTTCCAATCTCCTCGCCCTCGAGGGGAGAGGATAAAAGGAGAGGGTGAACCCCGTACAAACAAAACACCCTATTCCTTCGTTAGACTCAGGACAGGCTCTAACCTTCTCCCCTAGGAGGGAGAAGAGACTTCCAGAGCATTTTCATCCTTTGTGGTGAGTGTTGTAAATACTCATGAAAGATTCTACGAAAACCACCTGGCCCCCTTTAATTAACGGGGGCGCCCCGATATATCGGGGCGGGGGATTTTGTTAAGGAATAAAATCTATCTCCGGGGACAAACAATCAATAATAAGTTACCCTGTTGGTTAGCTTTGCCTTGTTTGGATATGGCTCAAACTCAAAAAGGGAGGTTACAATGAAAAGGTTTATCAGTGTATTTCTTGCATCGGTAGTTATTCTACTTGGGGCAATATTAGCGGCTTGCGCTCCATCTACAGCCCCGGCTACTCAACCGCCCGCGGCTACCCCACCTCCGGCGCCGAAGGCTGCCCCCGTTGTGAACGCTGAGGAAGCCCGGTGGGCGAAGATAGTCGAGGCGGCTAAAAAAGAAGCCACAATAACCGCTTATAGCTACACCTGGGCAGGAGATATTGGACTAACTGTAGAACGGGCCTTTGAAAAACAATACGGCATCGACCTTCAGATTATTACAGGCCGTGGATCTGAGTTCACAGAGAGGTTAAAAACCGAAAAACGCATGGGCCAGATTGTCGCAGACATAACCGAGGGCAGCCCCGTGCACGTAAACAACATGAAAATGGCAGGGCTGCTTGCTTCGGTAACAGACGAACTACCCAGCCTTCGGGAAAGGGGCATATGGACGATGGAGCCTGCTGCCACAGATCCCCGCGACAAAATCAATTTGGCGTTCAGGATTATATCGTATACCCCTTACATCAACACCAAAATGGTCAAGCCGGCAGATGCCCCTAAATCATGGAGGGACCTGCTTGAACCCAAATGGAAAGGCCTTATGACTCTCACAGACCCTAATATCTCTCCTTCGACAATTCAGACAGTATTGGTGCTGATAGATAACAAAGCGTGGGATGAAGCGTACGTAAAAGCTCTTTACGGGCAGAAGCTGCGTTATATTCTGGGTGGGTTTGTTGAGGAGTTCAGGATTCTGGCAACGGGGGAAAGCAGCCTTATGGTTATAGGTTCGGATGCCGATGCCGACCGGTTTGCTAAAGAAGGGGCGCCTATCCAGGCTATAGACATGAAAGAGGGCGCCGTTGTTACAACAGCATCAGTGGCGGCTGTTGGTAACTCACCCCATCCCAATGCTTCTAAGGTCTTGATGAACTGGCTGTTCAGCCAGGAAGGTCAAAGTGTTGCCGGTAAAGCGCAGGGAAACAAAATGTTGAGGAAAGATGTACCGGATTTCCGTCCTGCCGCCGCCCAAACCCAGTTGACCAAGCCCTTCGTTATGACCAACGAGCAGTTGGATAAATCAGCCGAGATGTTCAAGAATAAGTGGTTCGACAAGCTGGTTGGACGATAAAAGCAAGTCTGGACGATTCTGATGAATCGTCCAGACTTTATATACACATTGCTCCGAAAATAAACTTTATTCCCCTCGCCCTAAAAGGGAGAGGTAAGGGAGAGGGTGAGTATAGCTGGACTGGCAAATCCCCCTCTCTTTAATTCGCTCCCCAAAGGGGCGAGAGGATTTGCAAACGATTATTTTCCTTTGTGGCGACACCTAAAAGGGGGATAGTGTATTCTGGAAGTGTAGACCCTTACTTCACATATGTAAACTTCTGCTTAAGCTCGTGCCGGCTGCCATCTGCGTTTACCACCACCACATCTACCAGGCCTGGCCCATGCTTGGGGGTCAATACTTCCAGGCTGGTTGGACTCTTGTTTACTATCGTGGCATATGAACCGCCAAAGACAACAATAACGCCCTGGCCGGAGAAATGGCTTCCGGTTATTGTTACCTTAGTATCTCCACCTATGGGGCCGGAGAGAGTGCTGATACTTTCGATCTTAGGAGCAAAGAAGGTAGCTTTGACCTCGTTGGAGAAACCGGCGCTTTCCTTATCGGTCAGCGTATAAGCCCTGATGGAAAAATAGTAGGTGACGCCATCAACGAGATCAGTCATCAGATATCTGTTTACGTTTCCGGCATTAACCACCTCTGTGTATTTACCCGGCGATGTTCCGTAGTAGATGCGGTATCCCCCGATGTAAGGTTCCGGGCTGCGCTGCCACGACAGAAGAATAGAACCCAGGGTTACCTTCAATCCTCGAGGGGCTTCCGGAGGCACCGGAGGTATTTCTACAATCTGGTTGCCATGCACCCCCAGGTCAGCCAGGCCTAACGATGGTCCCTGTCCCGACTCCACCTGGAAACGGAGCCAGAAGACTTTCCTGGTTGGGAAGGACACTTTAATGCCTGAAATGCCCGTTAGAGGGGTGTTCACAGGAACACTCGATCCATCGCTAAAGTAGAGGGTAGCCTTATCTATCCTGTTATCTCCGTAGGTTCGAGGGTATAGCACCACCTCATCTATGTCAACGGGGGCCAGCCAGTTAAGCTGCACCCAAGGAGTGGTTTCACCGTTGGATGCCCAGGTGGAACGCCCCTGCGCATCCGCCAGCTTATTGTCATTAATCCGCCAGGCGGCTGAGTTATAGGAGTCCAGGGAAGAAGAGGCAGAGGCAGTGGCCAGGCGTGCCAGGTTAGTCTTAGCCTCTTTGAGCGTCAACGGGAAGTTTATCATATGTCCCCGGTGACAGCCTATACAACGGGCCTCCGTTCCCGGCCGGAAATAATCATGGGTGGGGACAAAACTGGTAAACGAGTCCCCCTGGGGCGAAGTGAGAGAACGGGCTACGACTCCGGAAGCTGTCCGCATCAACCAGAAGATAGGCTTATCGGCGGGGATTGTAGCTATAAAAGAGCCATCGGGATTCACCGGCACGCTGCCAACGAACTTAGGCGGTTGCTTCCGCACCAGTGGGAAATCGTCGGAAGAGGTGAATGTCTGGCTGTCATCATAGAAGTCAACTGCTACAATTGAGCCGGCTAAGGGGGAAACAATCTCTCTGAAGTCCAGTGGAAGGTCGGCATAGATGTTGGAGTTCTTTAGCACTACCTTTGTGCCCAGGTCGGCGCCGGGGTCGTCGCTTATTAAGCTGGCACCCGGGACATCGGGAACAACTTTGGCAATGCGGGGATACGCTGCCACCGCATCCAGTTCATCAGTGCTCAGTCCGTCGTAAACCAGAGAGATATTCTGGAACTTATCGTCAGTCACATAAAGCCCGTAGTTGAACCGGGCTACAGTCCTTCCCTTGTTATCCACAGATACGCTGGATGTTGGGGTATACGAGAAAAGGATGCGCCCATCAGGGAGAGGTGTGGGCGATAGGGCATGGGCGCCCTCTAATTCGGTAGGGTCTCCAATTCCCTTGATATCGTTGCCGTCCCCAGCCCCGGGCGTGAGCAGTGCAATACCGGTCGGCAGAGTAGAGCCAAGCAGGCTGCCACCTGTTCGGTAAGTGTAAACTATCCGTCCGTCCGGCATCTCGCGGGGTTGGAATACACCGCCTTTATCCTTAAACTTTCCCCCGTTAAAGGCATACCTGCCGGCTTCAGTGCCGTCGGGGTTGGTTGCCCAGAATATCCAGAAGCTGGAGGAGAAATTCCGTTCCACTACCAGGGGTTGGAGTCCTTTACCATCGAAAGCCGGGACATTCATATTATCCACCCAGTGGCTAAAAACAACTTTTCCACTGGATAACACATAGGGGTCAATAGCCCCGGCCCTCTCTGTAGTAATCCGGTACATTTCAGAGCCATCCCCATTCATTACATAAAGGTTGAGCGCCCGTTGCCCGCAGGAGCCACTAAGGGAGGGGTAGCGGCTGGAAGAAAAAATAATGCGCCCGTCAGGCAGATAGGACGGCGAGAAATCGCCATAGCGGGTAAAGAGGGCTTTATTCTGTGATGGTTCACGGGGATTGGTGGGTATTAACTGAGTACGGTCGTCATAAGTCAATTGGCGGAAGTCAGCGCCGCTCACCTTGATTTCGTAGATATGCCACTGACTTTTCGCCGTTTTTACGCCGCTGAAGACAATCCGCGTGCCATCGAAAGACACCATGGGGCGGGAGACGTCAAACAGCAACATCGAAGTAAGGTCTGCTATCTCACCATCCGGGTAGCGGACCATCAGCTTGCCACCCACCGCCTTTTCCCGTCCCACCACCTCAACCGGGGGGCCAACGTGTGTGCCATCGATTGTTTCCAGATGGTTACGGGAGGTAAAAACGATTGGTACAGATATAGGGGTTTCCGGAGCCGCCCTCACCTGTGCAGGGACTAAAGCTGTCAGGAGAAGAAGTAAAATAAGATTACCATAAAATAACCTGAGCCAATTCGTTCTCACGCTTTTCCTCCTTTATTCTGCTATTTAGCAATTGCTAAACGGGTTGCCTGTATATAAAACGTTTTAACAATAAAAAAGATACCACTTATTCATAAAGAATTCCAACAACGACCATTTATTTGAATCTATTTAAATAGAATAATTCAATTGACATCTGACAAATTGAAACCTAGAATTCCAATTAGAAGAGGTTGTTAAGCAAGAAAACAACGTTTGGCCGAAATGCTATGGAAAAACATATTGAACAAACACCACCGTGCCTTTCATGTTTCAGGTGTGGTATGTAGGATTCCCATGTACAACAAAGAAAACTAGGTCGTCAAGCGGGGTAGGATAAATATGAAGAAAGCGCAGACCACCCGCCGACTGGTGGCTACAATAGCCATGCAAGTCGTCATGCTGGGCATTATTGCCATGACGGTGCTGTTATTTATTACGAGTTGTGGACTAACCCCAACCCCCATTCCGTCACCATCGCCTATCCTGATGCCTACCGCCGTTCCAACGTTGACGCTTGCCCCCGCTCCATCGTCAACCCCTGTCGTTATACCAACTACCGTTCCAACGCCAGCCACTCCTACACTCTCTGCGCCTGCTGTTGTACCGTTTATTGTCCCACCTATAAGAGTAAATATAATTATTGAGGGTGCTGAAGCCGAAGTAACAGTTTACGGGAACCTCTGCAAACCACCGTGTTTGCTTGATATAGAAGTCGGGGACCCGTTGTTGATTGACGTAAAAGATCCACCACCCCAGGTCGGTTCAAGGTATGTATTTACGGGTTGGAGCGATGGAGGTGAACGCAGGCATGAGGTAAAGCCAACTTCCGAAACAACCTATACTGCCTATTTTAAAAGGCAATATGAGCTTCAGGTGACCAGCCCCTACGGCGTCGTTACAGGTGGGGGATGGTACGACGAGGGATCCCAGGTTACACCCTCTGTTAATCCTATTATGATAGAGGAGCGTTCTGAGACAAGACGTTTATA
>Ga0082335_1003603_pt1 | contig 25106 bp, 19 predicted proteins | sample Subgrocontami58m_FD_72375 | JGI IMG/M metagenome (GOLD analysis project Ga0082335, IMG submission 72375) | Subsurface groundwater microbial communities from S. Glens Falls, New York, USA - GMW37 contaminated, 5.8 m (SPADES assembly) (version 2) ...
AGTTCAAGAAACAATGGTTGATGAAGGCGGTACTCAATGCGGATTTTGTACTCCCGGCTTTGTTGTTTCTATGACAGGATATTTTTTGAACAACTCAAATCTTAATTCCGATGATGCAATAGAATCGGTTGGCGGAAATGTCTGCCGATGCACAGGTTATGGAGGAATTAAACGTGCAGCATACGATTCAATTTCCATATATGAGAACGGAAAATCTGATGATAGAAATCATTTTGAAAATTTGATCTCGTTAAAATTTATTCCCAATTATTTTCATGATATAAAAAAACGTCTTGAGAAAATTTCTATAAATCATAAATCAATAGATAAAAAATCTAGTGTTGTTATTTCGGGCGGGACTGATCTTTATGTTCAAAGGTGGGAGAGTTTAGTTCGAAGCAAAGGTAATTTTATATCACAAGATAAAAAGCTTGCCGGAATTTCTAAGACAGCAAAACAAATCAATATTGGTTCTGCAACAACTATCGAAGAGTTAAAATCATCTAAGCTACTTCAAAAATATTTTCCTCAATGGAACAACTATTTAGGTTTATTTGGTTCTCTTCCAATTCGTAATCGAGCAACAATTGGCGGAAATATTGTTAATGCTTCTCCAATAGGAGATATGGTCAATATACTCCTTGCTCTTAACTCAACTGTTCATTTGAATGATGGAAAAAAGAAAAGATCAATCCTTCTAAAAAATTTTTACAAAGGTTATAAATCATTAGATAAGAAGAAAAATGAAATTGTTGAGAAAATAACTTTTCTAACTCCTTCAAAAAATTCGTTATTCAATTTTGAAAAAATTTCCAAGCGAACTTATCTTGATATTGCGAGCGTAAATTCATCAATCTATATAGAATTAAAATCTGGGAAAATAACAACGATTCATATTTCAGCAGGAGGAATAGCTCCAATTCCGTTATACCTTAACAACACTTGTAATTATTTAAGAAACAAAACGATTGATACAGAAACGATAAAAAATGCAGTAGAAATTTCAGCAAATGAAATCTCACCAATCAGCGATGCACGCGGTTCCGCTGAGTATAAAAGATTATTGTTACGACAATTATTATATGCACATTTTATAAAACTATTTCCGCAATTAGTTGATCCGGAGAAACTGCTTTGAGAAACGTAGACTCTACAAGACATGTTCGCGGTGAATCTCTTTTTGTTGATGACATTGTGTCTCCGCAAGGAACCTTGTACGGCTATGTTTTTTATTCTCCTATAGCACACGGAAAAATTTTAAGTATAGATTTCGAAGAGGCTTTACATGTAAATGGAGTTAAAGGAATTATATCTGCAAAAGATATTCCGGGCGAAAATCAGATTGGAGGAATAGTTCAAGATGAGGATCTATTTGCGGAAGATACGGTTCACTTTATTGGTCATCCAATCGCATTTGTAGTTGCAGAAACTTTTCTTAAAGCACACGAAGCTGCAAAAAAAATAAAATGTGTATTTGAAAAACTACCTGCAATTTTCGATCCCCGCGAAGCAGCTAAAAAAGGTGAATTGATAATTCCGCCAAGAATATTTGAGCTCGGCAATATTAATAAGGCTTGGAAAAAATGTGATTACATATTTGAAGGGACTGTTGAAAATGGCGGACAAGAGCATCTTTATCTTGAAACACAAGGATCGTTCGCTTATCCAGTTGAAGGCGGTGGAATAAAAATAATTTCATCTACACAGGGACCAACAACGGTTCAACGCACTGCGGCACGAGTTCTTGATCTGCCGATGCACAAAATAGAAGTAGATGTTACTCGGCTTGGCGGAGGATTTGGCGGTAAAGAAGATCAAGCAACTGCGTGGGCTGTTATGGCAGCTTTAGCCGCATTGAAATTAAATAAACCGGTTAAAATAATTCTGCCGCGGCAGGAAGATATAAGGATTACCGGAAAACGGCATCCATACTCTTCCGATTTCAAAATCGGGTTAACTAAGAAGGGAAAAATTCTTGCTTACGAAGTAATTTTTTATCAGAATGCAGGAGCTGCAGCAGATCTCTCACCAGCTATTTTAGACCGAACACTTTTCCATTGTACAAATTCCTACTTCATTCCAAATGTAAAAGCAACGGCTTTGAGTTGTAAAACTAATCTTACCCCATTCACTGCATTTAGAGGATTCGGCGGACCGCAAGGAATGTTTGTGATTGAATCTGCTATTTACAAAGCTGCTAAAGAGCTTGGGATTGATCCTTCTGAAATTCAAGAAATGAATTTATTAAAAGAAGGAAATGAATTTCCGTACGGACAAAAAACTTTAAATTGTAATATTGGGAAATGTTTTACTGGAGTGGAAGATAAATATAAACCAAAGGTAGTTCTTGATAGAATTCGTGAATTTAATTCAAAAAATAAATTGATGAAAAAAGGTGCGGCAATAATGCCGGTCACTTTCGGAATTTCTTTTACCACAACGTTTTTGAATCAAGCTTCTGCACTTCTTCACATTTACACAGATGGTTCTGTCAGCATTAGTTCTGCGGCAATCGAAATGGGACAGGGTGTTAATGAAAAATTAAGAATGATTGCCGCGAACGAACTCTCAATCAACATTGAAAGAATTCGTGTTGATTCAACAAATACTTCACGTGTTTCAAATACTTCTGCAACAGCTGCAAGCAAAGGTACAGATCTGAATGGTTTTGCCGTTATAGATGCTTGCAGGATTTTAAATGATCGCTTAAAGAAAGTTGCAGCCGATGAACTAAAGCTTAGCAAAACTTCCCGTATAGTTCTTAAAGATGAAATGATTTATTATAAGGACACTAAAACTGATCTGACCTTTACAAGGCTAGTCAACATAGCATATCAAAAAAGAATTAGTCTAACTGCACAAGCACATCATTCAACGCCGGACATTTACTTCAATACAAAAACTAATAAAGGTAAACCGTTCGCTTACCATTCATACGGTGTCGGCATTGTTGAAGTAACTCTGGATTGTTTAAGAGGCATTTATGAAGTTGATTCGGTGAAAGTAGTTCATGATTTCGGAGATACGATAAACCGAACAATTGATTTAGGACAGGCCGAAGGCGGAATTGTACAAGGGATTGGATGGATGACAATGGAAGAATTGAAATGGAACGATGAAGGAAAATTATTAACAGATGCACTCACAACATATAAGATCCCGGATATACACGCTATTCCGAAAGAAATGAAAATTCATTTTTTGGAAAATGCATCCAATCCGTTTGGACCTAACAATTCCAAAGCAATCGGTGAACCGCCATTAATGTACGGTATTGGCGTTTACTTTGCCCTAATGAATGCAATGAGAGCATTCAAACCAAATCTTGAAATGAATTTCTCTTCACCACTTACACCAGAAAAAGTTTTGCTTACATTATACAATACACCAAAACATCAGGAGAAGGAATGAACAATTGGTCATGGCAGATTGAGAATAAAGAATTTCTAAAAAAAACGATTGAACGATGTAGGAAACAAAAAATAATACTCCCGAAATTTTCTGAAATGAAAAACCCGGAAACCATTCCTCAAAAAATTCAAGATAAACTTCCTAAAGTTGGCATGCAGGAAACAGATCCGTTAAATTTATTTCGTATTAATTGGCAGAACGATTCTACAACGGGAAAAATTGGTGGGATAAATTTTTTAGAAATACCAAAAGAAATTACTGGAGTTAAAGCACGAATAATTGGTTTGGTCGGTAAATTTTTTCCGACCGGCGCACACAAAGTCGGTGCTTCGTATGGTTGTCTTGTTCCTTATTTGATAACAGGAAAATTTAATCCTGAATATCATAAAGCTGTTTGGCCTTCAACGGGAAATTATTGCCGAGGCGGAGTTTTTAATTCTCGGTTACTATCCGTTCACGGAGTAGCAATTCTTCCCGAAGAGATGAGCAAAGAAAGATTTAGTTGGCTTAAAGATATGGGCGCAGAAATTTATGCAACTCCAGGCTGCGAAAGTAATGTAAAAGAAATTTATGATAAGTGTCATGAGCTTGAAAGCAAGAGTGATGAATATGTTATCTTCAACCAGTTCGATCAATTTGGAAATACAATTTGGCATTACACTGTAACCGGTTCCACAATCGAAAAACTTTTTAATCAAATAAAAAATCCTAACAGCAGATTTAGTGGATATGTTAGTGCAACTGGATCTGCAGGAACGATCGGTGCAGGCGATTATCTGCGTGAAAAATTTCCTTTACTAAAAGTATTAGCAACTGAAGCATTGCAGTGCCCTACACTTTTAATGAACGGATATGGCGCTCACCGCATAGAAGGTATTGGCGATAAACATATACCATGGATTCATAATGTTAAAAACACAGATGCAGTATGCGCAATTGATGATGAAGATCCGTTAAGAATATTAAGATTGTTCAACGAGCCGGAAGGGAAAAGATGGTTGATGGCTAATGGTGTGAAGGATGATGTTATTGAAAAACTTTCCTGGCTCGGAATTTCTTCGGTCAGCAATATGCTAAGTTCAATTAAGCTTGCAAAGTATTACGAGATGAATGAGAACGATGTCATTTTTACAATCTTTACCGATTCGAAAGAAATGTACAACTCACGTTTGGAAGAAATGAATCAAGAGTGGGGAAAATATTCCGAGCATCAAAGTGAAATTGACTGGACTTCAGTAATCAAGAAACAAACGATTGATTATTTTAGCGAGTTGAACTACTACGATAAGAAACGGATTCACAACTTAAAATATTTTACTTGGGTTGAGCAGCAGGGTAAATCAGTTGAAGAACTAAATGCTCAATGGTATGATGAAAATTATTGGAAAGAAAAATTTGCCATAGTTCCTGTGTGGGATAAACTGATTGATGATTTTAATAAACAAGTCGGAATAACAAAATAGATTCTTAATTAATAATATATGAAAACAAAAAATCTAACAATCGAAAATGCTTGGATCTGTACTATCGTAGAGAACGAAATAATTCCATTCTTTGGCGACATAATAATAAGCGGTGGAAAGATTTCTAAAATTCGTCCAAAATATTTTCATATTTTTATGAAAAACCCCGATAAGGTTAATAAAGATTCTTTCAATGCATATGGAAGAGTAGTAACAATTCCATTAGTAAACTTCCACGATCACATTTATTCCCGTCTCGCTAAAGGACTACCGCTTAAAGGCAAGTTTGATAATTTTCAAAACGTTCTAAAAAATCTTTGGTGGAAACTCGACCGTGTGCTTGACATGGAAATGATAACTGCTTCAGCACAAATGACTGCGATTGAATCAATCCGCAGTGGTGTAACATATATTTTTGATCATCACTCATCGCAAAACGAAATTGCTGGAAGTTTGAAAACAATAAAAAATGTGTTAAATGATTTTAAATTACGCGGTGTACTTTGTTTTGAAAGTACGGATAGAAACGGTCTCGACAATGCATTAAAAGGATTGTCAGAGAACAAAGAGTTTTATTCGTTTCAAATGAACGAAGATTTCCATGCAATGCTGGGTTTGCATGCATCGTTTACACTTTCGGATGATCTTCTGCTAGAATCAAAAATGCTTATGAAATCCGATTGGGGAATTCATATTCATGTCGCCGAAGATCAAAGTGATAATAGATTAAGTGTTGAATACACCGGCTCGTTACCTGTAAGCCGCTTGAAGAAATTTAAACTTATGAATGATAAAAGTATTTTAGTTCATGGCGTTCATCTAAAAGAAAGAGATTATGACAAGATCAGTGAGGCGGAAAGCGCAATTGCGTTTTGTCTCGACTCTAACATGAATAATTCTGTCGGTATTCCGAATTTCAGCAAGATCCCCAAAAGTATTCCGCTATTAGCCGGAACAGACGGCATGCACTCAAACATTTCCCGTTCACTTAAACAAATGTTCTTAACTTTTAGAGATCAAGGCATCAGCGGAGATCAAGCGACGGCACTTATAAAAAAGATTTATTTCGATCAGATTGGGTTTGCTAAAAAATATTTTCCGGATTTTGGAACACTCAATGAAAAAGACCGTGCTGACCTAATCATTTGGGATTATGTTCCTCCTACTCCACTCACAAAAGAAAATTTCTGGGGACATTTCATTTTCGGTATGTTGGAATACCCAATCCAAACAGTCTTACAGAATGGAAATTTTTTAATGAAAGAATTCCAACTTATCGGTATTGATGAAAGCAAAATCAAAAATGAGATTTACGTTCAAGGTGAAAGGTTATATCATCAAATAAAAGGATAGTGTCATTCTGAAGAAGAGTAGCAACTGAAGAATCCCGAAATTATTAGTTGGAGATTCTTCGGCCAGACTTCAGCTGTCCTCAGAATTACGAGATGAGAATTAATGAAAAAAGAATTTTCTGTTGTAAGCAAACCAATTATTCGTGAAGACGGATTCGATAAAATTACCGGTCGAGCTAAGTTTGCCGATGATTATAAATTTGATGGGATGCTTCATGCAGTTATGCTCAGAATTTCTGAGACTCATGCAAAGATTAATTCAATTGATTATTCAGAGATAAAGAATGATATAGCGGTCAATTTGATAATCACATCTGCAGATATACCGGGTGCAAAGAAAGTTGGAATGATCAAGAACGATCAGCCCATTTTCTGTGATGAAGTTGTTGTAACACCGGGAGATGTTCTTGCAATGTTGGTTGGTGAGGATGTGACTAAACTACGCTCGGCACTATCAAAAATAAAAGTTAAATACACGCCACTTCAAACATTGACAGATCCAAAAAAATCACTCGATCCTCAATCACCGTTAATTCATCCTGAACTTGGAAGCAATCTTATCATTCATCATCCTTTACGCAAAGGAAATATTGAAAAAGGATTTGCCGAGAGTGATCACACACTTGAACAAACTTATACAACGCAATTAATTGAGCATGCTTATATTGAACCTGAAGCTGTTATTGCTATACCTCTTGGGACAAACGGAATAAAAATAATTGGGAGTATTCAGAATCCTTTTAGTGCTAGAAGAATTATTGCGGCTGTTGTGAATCTTCCCTTAGATAAAGTGCAAGTAATCCAAGCGCAACTCGGAGGATCGTTCGGTGGAAAAGATGATACAATGTGTATTCTTTCTGCACGCGCCGCAGTAGCTGCTATTAAAGTAAATCGTCCGGTAAAGATCCGCTATACAAGAGAGGAATCAATTTTAGAATCCTACAAACGGCATCCTTACATTTTAAATTACAAAGTTGGATTCTCTAACTCCGGTAAGATAAAAGCGATGAAGATAAATATTCTTGCAGACGGCGGAGCTTACTGCTCGATGAGTCCGTTCGTAACTTGGCGATCTGTTGTTCAAGCAACCGGACCTTATGAAATCGAAAATGTTCATACCGATGTGCGTGCGGTTTATACGAATAATCCATACACCGGTGCAATGCGAGGATTCGGTTCGCCTCAACCGGTTTTTGCAAATGAATCCTTGATGGATGAGATCGCGCTTAAGCTTGGCATGAATCCGGTTGATGTAAGAAAAATTAACGGGTTGAAAGCCGGATCAATAACTGCAACCGGACAAAAACTTCAGAATCATGATGTAAATCTTTTAACTGTTTTGGAAACTGCAACAAAAGAAACTGATTTTCAAAATAAATGGAAGAAGTACAAAAAAGATAAATCAATAATTCAAAATTATGATTTCACCAAACCGGTTTTTAATGATTCACAATTCATTGAACCGGATCAGCTTATTAAAAAGGGAATTGGTCTTGCAGTAAGTTACCGCGGTTGTTCGCTTGGCGCAGAAGGAATTGATGCTGCAGCTTGTTATCTCTCAATTCAAAATGATGGAACAGTTTATTTACTTTCCGGACTAGCGGAAAACGGGCAAGGATTAAGAACAACATTTTCTATAATTGTTGCGGAAGAATTAGGAATTACAACTGACAATATTTTTTATCTTGAAACAGATACATCACGAGTGCCGGATAGCGGACCAACTGTTGCATCACGTGCGACTTTGATGGGCGGCGGTGCAGTAAAAAATGCTTCCAAAATTTTACGAGGTCGGTTTGAAGAATTAATTCGTGCAGAATGGAAATTAAAATCAAAAGATGAAATAAGATTCCATGATAATAAAGTACTGACAACTGACAACCGGCAACTGACAACTTTTAAGGATCTTTGCAAACTCGCAGCTAACCGAGGAGTAAATCTTGCAACGATCGGCTGGTATAAAAGTCCAAACGTTGATTGGAATGAACATACAGGCCAAGGCGACGCCTACTTTACTTATGTGTATGGATGCCAGATTGCTGAGGTAAGTGTCAATTTAGGAACAGGTGAAGTCTATTTAGATAAGATTACAGCAGTGCACGATCCCGGAACAGTAATAAATAAACTTGGTGCTGAAGGGCAAATTTACGGCGGTGTTACACAAGGTGCTGGTTATGGAATTCTGGAGGAAGTCACAACTGAAAATGGATTAATCCGTGAATTAAATTTTGATCAGTATTTAATTTTAACAACAAAAGATATTGGAGAAATAAAACCAATCTTTGTTGAGGGAAAAGAAATTTACGGACCATGGGGGGCCAAATCACTTGGAGAACCGACTTTGGAATTAACGGCGGCGGCAATTTCAAATGCGGTTAGCAATGCTCTTGGAAAAAGATTTTTTAATTTACCACTAAACCTCGAAGAAGTTTTGTTAGGTAAAAAGCTAAGACCAGTTGAAGTGAAAAGAGGAAGTTTGAAGTGATGCCATCCATTAAAATATTGACTCCAAAAAATTTGAATGAAGTACTCGGTATTCTTTCAAATCACGACAAAGATTTAAGAATTATCGCCGGCGGGACAGATGTTATTACCGGACTGAAACAAGAATCGAATCGTTTTATTAATACTGAAGTTTTAATTGATATTAATAGTGTTGCAGAAGTTAAAGGAATTGAACAAAGAAATGGAAAGATATCTATCGGTTCGGCTTCAACATTTACGGAGATTTATACAAACCAAATAATTTCAAAAGAATTACCAATCCTAAAAAAAGCTGTTGTAACAATCGGCAGTCTGCAGATAAGAAACCGCGCAACTATTGCGGGAAATTTTGTAAACAATGCTCCATGTGCCGATACAGTTCCTGCTCTCTTGGTTTACAATGCTACAATAGAAATTGAGTCAATTAATTCTAAAAGAGAAATATCTCTTCAAGAATTTTTACAAGGTCCTTATAAAACTCAATTGAAAAAAGATGAAATTGTAACCCGTATAAATATTCCGGTTCTTCCCAAAACTTATGTGGGTGATTTTTATAAACTCGGAAGACGCCAGGCTGTAGCAATCAGCAGAATTACGCTTGCAGTTTTGATGGAGTTGAACAAAAACAAAATAAATGAAATAAGAATCGCTTCAGGTGCAGTAACACCAATTGGTATTCGTTTTGCAGAGCTGGAAAAATTTGCTGAAGGTAAAGAGGTAAATGATAATTTCATAAAAACTCTTTCAAGTAAAATTGGCGAAGAGGTAATAAAATTAACCGGGTTACGCTGGTCTAGTGAATATAAATTGCCGGTTGTTCAGCAAATGTTTTATCAATTATTAAGAGGAATAGAACGCGGATAAAATCTGATTGAGCGGATTCGCGCGGATTAATCAGCGTAAATCTGCCAAATCTGCGTCATCAGTGTTCCATTGATCTAATGAATATGATTGAACTAAAATTCATACTAAACGGAAATGAAGTTAAGGTTACGACAGAACCATCTTTTCGTTTACTCGATCTACTGCGTGATAAATTTAATCTAACCGGAACAAAAGAAGGATGCGGAGTTGGTGAGTGCGGTGCGTGTACAGTGTTAATGAATGGAAAGGCTATCAATTCATGTTTAGTCTTGGCAGCGCAAATTGAAGGAAACGAGATTGTTACAATCGAGGGAGTCGCAAACGGTAACGAATTGCATCCGATTCAAAAAAACTTCTTAAAGTATGGTGCAGTACAATGCGGATTTTGCTCACCGGCAATGGTTTTATCAGCTTTTGCTTTGCTAGAAGAAAATCCAAATCCAACCGAAGAAGAAATCAAAGATGCAATTGCGGGAAATTTGTGCAGATGTACCGGATACAAACAAATTATTGAAGCAATTAATGAAAGTGCAAAAGAATTAACGGCTCATAAATAATTATTAAAATAGAAAAGAATAATCCTTCCTAAAAGTTTTTATTAACTGAATTAACTCAGCTCCATTGCTAAATGTTGTTTGAACAACTTCTCCACTTTTATCGAATACGATCGTTCCATTTCCCAATCTCAATCTTACATTTACTGTTGTTAGATTTTTATTCTCAAGAAAGAAAAATCCATCGTTAGCACTTTGAGTATAATCATTTTCATTCTTGAAAAATGTGAACTTATCTTTATACGGCTTCCCTTGGTAAGGACAAAAAGTCTCGCAGTTGCCGCACTCATTGCATAATTGATCAAGATGGATAATTTGATATCTGTCTTTAAAGGAATCCGAATTTGACATAATCGCAACATTTGCTCGGTTTGGGCAAACTTCAACGCATTTGTTGCAAATAAAATTGCATCCTAAACATCTTCCGGCTTCAAGTGTAAAATTTGTACGAGTCTGATTAGCAATTTCTCCCTTTCTTATTCCTATGTCTTCAAAAAGTTGTTGATCATTGACAAAACAATTTTTAATTGAATACAGTTCAGCTTTAATATTTTCTTTCTTAATAATTGCATCTGCTGCTTTCATTCCATCTGCAATGGATTCTACAACCGTTGATGGTCCTCTTAACGCATCTCCGCCGATAAAAACATTTTCTAACATCGTCTCATTTGTCTCGGAAACTTTCACTCTGTTATTTTCTAATTGAATTTTATTCTTCGCTAAAAACTCTGTATCAACACTTTCACCGATTGCGGAGATTACTGAATCAATTTGAATTTCTTCAAACTCTCCATCAACAGGTATAACATTTCTTCTTCCATCAGAACCAATATCACTTAGTTTCATTTTCTGACATACTAAAATTCCTTTGTTAAAACTTATCGGAAGCAAGAGTTCATTAAAAACAACTCCATCTTGAATTGCGGCAAAAAATTCTTCCTTATCAGCAGGCATTTGTTCTTTTGTGCGACGATAAATTAAGTAAACTTTTTTCACTCCTTTATACCGGGTTGCTGCACGTGCGCTATCCATTGCCGAATTTCCGCCACCGATCACAGCAACATTCTTACCGGGTTTTATTGATTGATCATTGTGATAATCTTTCAAGAATTCAATCGCATCAAAAATCCTTTCATTATTACCATCAATCTTAATTTTATTTGATGCTTCAGCACCGATAGCAAGGTAAATGTATTTATACCCTTCCTTTTTCAGTTTATCGATTGAGAAATTTGGATTGAACCCAAAAACAAATCTAATTCCATGTCTCTCGATAAACTCTATATCTTTTTCTATTGCTTCTTTTGGTAAACGGAATCTTGGTAATACATTTTGGACAATACCGCCGGCATTCATTTCTTTTTCAAAAATAGTTACATCAAATCCGGCTTTAGCTAAAAAGTATGCGGAAGATAAACCCGATGGCCCAGCTCCTATTACCGCGACTTTTATACCGTTGTCATTGCGATCCCGACTAAGTCGGGAGAAGCAATCTATTTCATTCGATTGCTTCGTCACTTCGTTCCTCGCAATGACAGTATCATTAAATTTTTTTATGTATGAATCAAAACCATTGAGTGCAGCATCTTTCTTAAGATCACGAATCAGCACTGGCTCATCATAATCCCAACGTGTGCAATGATACATACATTGATGATCGCAAATATATCCTGTTATATGAGGTAACGGATTTTTTGAAACGATCAACTCGTAAGCTTCTTCGTATCGTTTTTGTTCAACTAATTTTATGTACGATGCAACATCTTGATGTATCGGACAAGCTTCCTGGCAAGGTGCAATGTAACAATCAAAAGTTGGAAGAGATTTAGGAATCTTTATAGAATTAATTTCTCTTTTTTCTTTAGAGTAATTTTTATCTAACAAAGAAGCATCAGCTAAAATTTTTAATTGAGAAAGATTTTTTCTAAAACTTTTATCAATCTTTGATGAATTCTTTTCGATAGTCTCTGCAATTTGTAAAAGACGTAAATATCCACCGGGCTTTAATAATTCTGTAGCAAAAGTAACCGGTCTTATTCCGGTTTCTAGAATTTCTTTTATGTTATTGTTATTAGCTCCACCCGAATAAGAAATATTTATTTCACCATGGAATTCCTTTGCTAATTTGAATGCGAGATTTATTGTAAGCGGATAAAGCGATCTGCCCGACATGTACATATCATCGCCGGGTAATGCCTGAATTGTATTTTTTACTCCAAGCGTGTTGGAAAGTTTAATCCCGAAGGTTTTATTGTTTGCAGAAGCAAACGATCTTAGTCGGTTAATCATGGGAATTGCATCTTGGTATTGAATATCATGATCGAAAGAATTCTTATCGAGATGAATATAATTATACCCGAGTTTATGCAAAGTATCATTTACAAAATCATATCCTAAAAGAGTTGGATTTAATTTTACGTAGGTGTGTAATCCTTTTTCTTGGATAAGATATTTTGCAATAGATTCAATTTCATTGGATGGGCAGCCGTGCATAGTTGAAAGCGTAACTGAATTAGAAATGTGCGGCGAAATATTTTCTATTTCTGATATTAATTTTTCCAATTTAATTTTGTCGAAGCCGAAATCACTCTCAAGTAAATTACCGTTACTTATTTGTTTTATTAGGATTGTTTTGTAATTAGAAAATAATTCATTCTTAGATACATCCTTCAACTCTTCAATGAAACGATCCATGCGAGGAGTTTTGATTCCATCAAGATCATAACCAACACTCATATTGAAAACAAATCCTCTTTTGGATTTAGAGAGTCCGAACAAATTTTTTATCAAATGAATTAGAAACCATGCTTTAACATATTCATCGTACGACTCATCAAGCCTCAGTTCTTGGGACCACTCAACATTATAACCTTCATCGGTTGCATCAATGCAAGGTTTATCAATTTTTAATTCATCCAGCTTTTGTACAGTTTTGAGTTCAAAAAATCTGCCTCCGGTTAAATATGCGCAAATTATATTCTGGGTTAATTGTGTATGAGGACCGGCAGCTGGACCAATTGGAGTTTCAAGACATTCATCAAATATCTTTTCATCCCCCTTTTCTTTTACATAATAAAACTTAGAGGAAGGAATCCCGAAGATTGTTTTCTGATTAATGTATTCTTGGAATATCCAGTCCAACAGTTTTTGGAAAGGAACCGGCTGCATTTTATCCGACATATAATTCCCGCTTATTTTCTTGAGCATCTTAAATATAAGATATACCCGTATTAAGTGTGTAAGCAATTTTGTAATTTTGAATAAGAGTGATTTGTTTCTCTAAGTAAATGAAAATATTCATGATGTTATTCCAGCGAAAGCTTGCCTACCGGTAGGCAAGCTGGAATCCATAAAAAAGTAAGTAGCTTCCGCATCAAGTGCGGAATGACAATTATCAATTAAATTAATGGTTAGGAAATGGAAAACATATTAAAAGAAAAGTTGTTTGAAAAAGTTGAAACCGAAAAGGAAAATCTTTTCGCTTTGATTCAAAGACTGATTCAGATCAAAAGTTACAGCGGCGAAGAAAAAGAAATTGTTGAGTTCATTGTTTCAAAGATGCAAGAGTACGGATTTGACGAAGCTTTCCATGATGGATTTGGAAATGCAATTGGCCGCATCGGAAACGGACCGATCAAAATTATGTTCGATGCTCACGTTGATACGGTAAAGGTAACCGATACTGAAACTTGGGCGCATCCTCCGTTTGCCGGAGAAATTGAAAACGGAAAAATGTACGGACGCGGTGTTGTTGATGAAAAGCCTGCAATGGCTGGATTTATGATCGCGGGAAAAGTTTTGAAAGCGATTTACGGAAATGATTTTCCATTTACACTTTATGTTGTTGGTTCTGTGCTTGAGGAAGATGCTGACGGTTATCCTCTTTATCATATAATCGCCAATGAAGGAATCAAACCGGACTACGTTGTGCTTGGTGAGCCGACCGATCTAAAAGTTTATCGCGGACAGCGCGGAAGGATGGAATTAAAAATTACTGCAACGGGAAAATCCGCACACGGCGCGCACAACCATAAAGGAATTAATGCTATCTACAAAATGCAGCCGATAATTTCTGAAATAGAAAAGTTGGATAAAAAACTAAAACCAAAACAGCCGCTTGGTAAAGGTTCTATCACCGTAAGTCAAGTTATTTCCAAAGCCCCGTCAACTTGTTCTGTCTCGGATTATTGCCAAATCCATCTTGATAGAAGAATGACGATTGGAGAAAATAAAAATTCTGTAGTGAAAGAATTGAAAGCAATTATAAAAAGACATAAGAGTGATGCAAAAATTTCCATTCCAAATGTTGAAGGAACAAGCTGGAAGGGAACGAAATTTTCTCAAGAAGCATATTTCCCAACGTGGGTCTATGATGAGAAGCATCCGCTTGTTGATGCAGCAATGAGAACATCCAAAGAAGCAATGGGAAAAGCGAAGAGCGGTGTGTGGAGTTTCTCAACAAACGGAGTTGCAACTGCCGGACATTTTGGAATTCCAACAATTGGTTTTGCACCAAGCGATGAAGGACTTTCACATTCATCTAAAGAAGTACTTGTGCTGGAAGATTTGCTGAAGGCAACAAAATTTTATTCTCTGTTTCCGTTCGAGTTAGTTAACAGAATAGAACGCTGATTATTATGATCTTTTAAGATTCATTAAGATAAAAATCATGATAAATGAAAATTACATACATTCTGATATTACTGAAAAAATAATTAAGGCATTCTATAATGTTTATAATAAACTTGGTTATGGATTTTTAGAAAAAGTTTATGAAAATGCTATGCTGATTGAATTGACTAAATTCGGATTAAATTGTAAGAACCAATTTCCTATCGAGGTATTCTACGATGAGAAAAAAGTTGGAGAATATTTTACAGATATTATAGTGAATGACACTGTAATAGTTGAATTAAAAGCTGCCGAGAATGTATGTGAAGAACATGAATGTCAATTAGTTAATTATCTTAAAGCAACAGAGATTGAAGTTGGATTATTATTGAATTTTGGCAAAGAACCTCAGCTTAAAAGAAAAGTTTTAACAAAAGATCATAAGAAATCATAATTATCATAAAAATCTGTGTTCTATTTTACTAGGAGGATTAATGGAAACTCGTTTTAAAGGAAGACATTTTATAACAGAAGACAATTGGACAAAAGAAGAACTCGATATAGTTTTTGACACAGCATTTGATTTGAAGAATAAGTTTTATGCTGAAGAACCTACACTCTGGCTGCCGTATAAAACATTGTTCATGATGTTCTTTGAACAATCAACTCGCACAAGAAATTCAATGGAAGCCGGAATGACACAGCTCGGCGGGCACGCGCACGATCTTACTCCCGATAAAATGCAGATCACTCACGGTGAAGTTGCAAAAGACACTGCAATTATCCTAAGCCGCATGGGACACGGAATTGCATGCCGTAATTGTTTCTACGGAGTCGGCAATAAATATTTGAATGAGCTTGCCGCTAATTCAAGAAAACCGGTCATGTCGCTGCAAGATGATGTTTATCATCCGTTCCAAGGACTTGCAGATTTGATGACGATATTTGAGCATCTCGGCAGAAACACAAAAAATTTAAAAGTAACAGTGAGCTGGGCATATGCAACAACGCACTCAAAACCGCTGAGCGTTCCGCAAACACAAATTCTTCTTTTCCCGCGTTACGGTATTGATGTAACGGTTGCTCACCCGAAAGAATTTCCTCTCAGTAAAAATATTGTAGAGAAAGCTCAGAAGAATGCAACAGAAAGCGGCGGAAGTTTACGCTTTACAAATGATATGGATGAAGCATTTGAAGGTGCACAGATAGTTATTCCTAAAAATTGGGGCGGCTTCGGTTTTTATGATGAAGAATATTATCTCTCGCATGAAGATCAATGCAAAAAAGAAATGAAAAGTAATCTTGAAAAAAATAAGAGTTGGATCTGCGACGACAAGAGAATTAAACTTGCCGATAAAAATGTAAAACTGATGCATGCACTTCCTGCGGACCGCGGTAACGAAGTAACTGATGAGATTCTAGATGATCCGAATATTTCAATCGTGTTTGATGAGGCAGAAAATCGGTTGCATACAGCTAAAGCAATTATGGGATTAACAATGTAAACTTAAATTCTGAGGAGCGAAGCGACGAAGAATCTCTAAAATAATTGAGTTAGAGATTCTTCATGCCGTCTTCGTTTCACTCAGAACGGCATTCAGAATTTATGAGAACAAATTATAATTACAAATGTTTCGATTGTGGAAAGACTTACAGCAAAGATGAGATAGAAAAAAATCTGATCTATCTATGTCCATCGTGCGGCATGATTGAAAAGAACCAACCATTGCGCGGAGTTCTATTAATTGAATATAATTATGCTTCAATTAAGAAGAAACATTCAAAGAAAGATTTTCTAAAACTTCAGCCGGGAAGATTCTGGCAATATAGTTTTTTATGGCCGATAGATTTGAAAAATCCCTCAATCTCTTCTCTTCTTCGAAATGATATAGAGAGATTATCACTTCCATCAAATTGTTTATTAAAATATTCTTTCAAAGGAAATAATTTTTTTGTTCTTGATGACACACGTAATCCTACTTTGTCATTTAAGGACCGCGCTTCAAGCTTAGTGGCGCTTAAAGCAAAAGAACTTGGTATAAAAGAGATTGCTGCTGCTTCAACCGGGAATGCGGGCTCTTCATTAGCAGGAATCTGTGCACGGCTCGGATTAAAATCAATAATCTTCGTTCCAAAACTTATTCCGGAAGCAAAACGCATTCAAATTCAATCATACGGTGCTGAAATTTATTTAGTTGATGGCGACTATGATCTGGCATTCGATACTTGCTTGGAAATATCTTCGGAGAAAAAAATCTACAATAGAAATACCGGCTATAATCCGCTTACGATCGAAGGTAAAAAATCTGCAGCATTTGATATGTTTATGACCACTAAAGGAAAAATGCCGGACCTAATTTTTGTTCCTACCGGTGATGGAGTTGTATTAAGCGGATTGTATAAAGGGTTATGGGAATTGAAAGAACTTGGCTGGATTGAAAAACTTCCAAAATTAATTGCTGTTCAAGCTGAAGGAAGTAATGCCGTTGTCAGATATATGAAGAATCAAAAGTTTGCATATAAGCCGGCTAAAAGTATTGCCGATTCAATTTCTGCAGGTGCACCGAGGTGTTTATACATGACTTACGATTCAATTGTAAAAACAAAAGGTGAAGCAATTCAAGTGAGCGACAATGAAATTCTTGAAGCACAAAAATATGTTGCACAGAATTACGGAATATTAATTGAGCCGTCTTCTTCATCAACTTTTGCTGCATACAAAAAATACATCGCTCAAAATAAATTGCATAAACAAACTGCACTTTTACTTTTTACAGGAAACGGATTGAAAGATACTTCTGCACTTAAAAATTGGAATCCTAACATCGAACCGAGCACGCCGAAATTTTTAAAAGAAAAATTCTACAACAAATGAGAAAACCAATAATAAACGGGTTGTTAATCTCAGCCGGATTATCCGGGAGGATGGGACAGTTCAAACCGTTGATGTTTTATGAGGACAAACCATTTGTTGTTACAATTGTTGAAAAACTTTTAACCGTTTGTGAAAAAGTTGTTGTAGTGACAGGATTCAAGAGTGATGAAGTCAGATCAGTTTGCAGTTTGCAGTTTGCAGATAGAGTTGAATGTGTTTTCAATCCTAACTATGAAAAAGGAATGTTCACATCACTTCAAGCTGGATTAAAAAAATTAAAAGATTCGGAGTGGATATTATATCACTTTGTCGATCAGCCGTTTCATGAAGAAAAATTTTATAAAGAATTAGTTTCTCATATAGATGATAATTATGATTGGCTCCAGCCGTGTTATAATACAAAGGAAGGTCATCCGGTTTTATTTAAGAAAAATATATTCGAAAAAATTTTAGCAGCAGATCCTTCTTCTTCACTTCGAATGATTAGAGATGATGGTAATACAAAGATAAAAAAATGGGAGTGCGGTTACTCCCAAATCCTAAATGATTTTGATACTCAATTCGATATAGAAACATTCAACTCAAAGAAATAATCTCTTCACTAAGATTAATTAGTTCTTGTTGCTAGCTGTCCGCATGCGGCGGCTATATCATCACCTTGTGTCTCGCGGATCATAACGGTGATGTTGTTGTTACGGAGTTTATCGGCAAATTGATGTATCTCTGTTAACGGTGTAGGTTCAAGTTTAGAAGAAATTCCTTCCGGAGCCATATGTTTTATACTGTTAAACGGAATGATATTAATTTTTGATGGAATAGAACTGCAAATTTTGGTAAGCGCTTTTATATCTTCGTATCGGTCGTTGATATCTTTAAGCATTGTATATTCAAAAGTGATTCGTGTTTTGGTTTTCTTTGCATAATATTTTAAAGCATCAAGATTTTCTTTTAGAGAATACTTTTTGTTGATCGGCATTATCAAACTTCTTATATCTTCAAATCCGGAGTGAAGTGAAAGGGCAAGTTTAACACGAACACCGCGATCGGCAAGGTCTTTTATCTTAGGTGCAATACCGGCAGTTGAAATAGTTATGCGTAATCTGCTTAATCCTTTTGTAAGCTCATGTGTAAAAATTTCTACTGATTTTAATGTTGTTTCGTAATTAAGTAGTGGTTCACCCATTCCCATATAAACAATATTGGTAATATTTTTTTTACCATGTTCTTTGGCTGTTAGAAGATATTGATCTACCACTTCACCTGCAGAAAGATTTCTTTTGTAACCCATTAATCCGGTTGCGCAGAATTTACAATCAAGCGGACAGCCAACTTGCGTTGAAATACAAAGAGTATTTCTTTCTTTTTCCGGAATAACAACTGATTCTATCTTCCGTTCATCATGAGTTGCAAATAAATATTTTTTTGTTCCGGTTGAAGGCGAATTTTGAGTAGTTAATAAATTTAAAGTCTGCAATTCACAGTTTGCAGTGAGTTTTTGTCTAAGTTCTTTTGAAATATTCTGCATTTCAGAAAAATCAACAGAAAGATGATTGTACATCCAATTATATAATTGTTTGCCTCTGAATTTTGACTCACCGATTGAGACGAAATACTCTTCAAGTTCAGGAAGCGTTAATCCCTTTAGTTGTATTTTCTTGTTGTTGTTATTCATTGAAACAAATATAGAGATCAAGATGGAAAGTGACAAAGACAGAAGTTACTGAGTGCCTTAGTTCCTATGAGTCAGAGTATTAGAAAGAGGGTTTGATATTTGAAATCGTTTCAGTAGTTTTGAAATGCAATCAATTAATCAAAATTAGATAATAACGAGGAAGGAATGAATTTCGAATTCACAGAAGAACAATTGATGATCCAGCAGACTGCTCGCGAGTTTGCAGAATCAGAAATAGCTCCAACTTCAGTTGAAAGGGACAAAGAAGCAAAATTTCCTGCTGAATTAGTTAAGAAACTTGGTGAACTTGGTTTTATGGGAATGATGGTTGCACCTCAATATGATGGTGCCGGACTTGATACTATAAGTTATGTTTTAGCAATGATTGAGATTTCAAAAGTTGATGCTAGTCTCGGAGTGATTATGTCAGTAAATAATTCTTTAGTCACTTACGGATTAGAAAAATGGGGAAGTGATTTCATTAAAGAAAAATATTTAAAGCCGTTAGCTCGCGGAGAAAAACTTGGAGCATTTGCGTTGTCTGAACCCGAAGCCGGGAGTGATGCAACGCAGCAACATACCTATGCGGTCAAAGATGGTAATTATTGGGTGTTAAATGGAATGAAAAATTGGATCACCAATGGTCATTCTGCAGATTATTTTTTGGTGATGGCACAGACTGACAAAGAAAAAGCTCATCATGGAATTACAACTTTCTTGGTTGAAAAAGGAACTCCAGGTTTTGGACATGGAGTTAAGGAAGATAAACTTGGAATTAGAAGCAGCGATACTTGCTCATTAACTTTTGAAAACTGCAAAGTTCCGGAAGAAAATATTATTTGGGAAGTAGGCAAAGGATTTAACTTTGCAATGAATACTTTAAATGGCGGAAGAATTGGAATTGCATCTCAAGCTGTTGGAATTGCCGAAGGTGCGCTTGATGCCGCAACTAAGTATGCAAAAACCAGAAAAGCATTTGGAACAGAAATTTCTAATCATCAAGCAATTCAATTCAAACTTGCAGATATGTCAACAAAAGTTGAAGCTGCAAAACTTTTAACTCTACAAGCAGCAGCTTTAAAAGATGCCGACAAGAAATATGTTAAAGAATCGGCGATGGCTAAATTGTATTCTTCAAAAATTGCAGTCGAGTGCGCACTTGAAGCGATTCAAATCCATGGCGGTTATGGTTACGTTAGAGAATATTTAGTTGAAAGATATTTACGTGATGCTAAGATTACGGAAATTTATGAAGGAACTTCAGAGATTCAGAGAATTGTAATTGCCAGAGAGTTATTGAAAGATTGATAAATAGTGTCCGGGCAATTTTGATAATGAAAGATTTGATAAGATTAAAAACAGAAAGAATATTTAGTATTTGTATTTATATATTCTTACTCACTATTCCATTTAATCTTAATGCACAAACTGATTGGGTAAGGTGGGAAGGGAAAGAAATTTCTTACGAACTTACACCTACTCATCATCATGATTATACTCTTGATAAATCAAGTTTTGGAATGACATTATTTTCGGTTTTGCGAAACACATATTATTTTTTTATCTCTGATTTGGATGGTGATAATTGCCCTTTTGAACCATCATGCTCAGCTTTTTTTCTTCAATCAATTAAAGAAACAAGTATTTTTAAAGGAACATTGATGTTTTCAGACCGTTTTACAAGAGATTTAAATTTCTTCAAAGGGACAGATCATTATCATTTATTAGCGTCAAAAAAATTTTCTGATCCAGCTTATAACTATACTCTTCATTCTAAAAAAATAAAATTGTAATCCAATCGTGATTTCAAAAACCCAAATCAACAAAAAAATATTAATTGCAGTATTCTTAATTATAATTCCACTAACAAGTGTCAACTGCCAACTGACGACAGACGGAAATATCTTCTCACTTAAAAACAGACTACGATTTGGTAATTATCTTTACAAGGATCAAGATTATTTAAGAGCTGCTGATGAATTCAAAGAATATTTAAAGAGTGAAAGTAACGATACAGTTGTGTTCAGATTAGCAAATAGCTATTTCCAAATTGGGCATTACACAGAAGCGGCTGATAATTTTAAGGGACTATTTTTTGGCTCTCAATTATCTGAAGAAGCCCGATTAATGTTTTATGAATCAATCTTTTTCCAGAAAGATTATAAATTGTTTCGTTCGCTTACCGAAGAAAATAATTTCGATTCTTCGCTTTATAACAAGGATATAGAGCGATTAAAGTATATATCCTTCTTTTTTGATAATACTACTTTGCCTGATGAAAATACTGTATTGAAAAGTTTTCCGGATACAGTTCAATCCAAACTGTTAAATTTCTATCAACAGAAAAAATTTCCAAAGTATAAAAGCATTACTACCTCAGTAATTTTGTCCACATTAATTCCTGGTGCCGGGAAAATATATACCGGAGAAATTGGTGATGGAATAACTTCATTAATTGCTACTGGGCTTACAACATATCTAGCAATTACAAATTTTAAAGCTGATCATCAATTTAGAGGATGGTTATTTAGCGGACTTGCTGCTTTTTTCTACGCTGGAAATATTTACGGTTCTGCTGCATCAGCACAAATTTATAATGCTAGAATTCAATTCAATTTTGATAAAGAAGTAAGACTATTTTTCGAACAAAGAAATTATTTTCTGCCCAAGATTGATTACTAATATGAAGAACAGGTTAACAATAATATTCTTTCTGATCACTTTTGTATTTTCTCTAAAAGCACAAGATCATTTATCAATTCAATTAGATTTTGCTAATAATCTATTTAACAGCAAACAATACTATGATGCAATTACCGAGTATAAACGTCTTCAATTTCTCGATTCAACAAAAACATTTAACTATGAAATAAATTATAAAATCGGAGAATGCTACAAAGCTGGCGCTAAATATGACGATGCGGTAAAATACTTTTCATTAGCTGTGTTAAATGCCCGGACAGATGATGAACTGTTTGATTCTAAGACACAGATTATTCGAACAAATATTTTAAGAAGAACATCCGACCGTGCGCTGCAACTTTGTGATGAGCTTGAAAAAGATCAACGATTTAGTGGAAAAAGAGATCAAATGAATTATTGGCGCGGGTGGGCATTTATCTTTGCAGATAAGTGGGATGAGGCTGCCAAGTCTTTTGCTAAAATTAATTCTAATCATGAATTAAGAAAACTTGCAGAACAAACGGAAAAAGCCAAAGTTTCTGTAACATTTGCAAAGGTAATTTCATATATTTTGCCCGGTGCAGGTGCGATTTATACCGGCAAATTCTTATCCGGATTAATGTCATTAGGCTGGAATTTACTTTCCGGGTATTGGACGGTCAACTCATTTGTAGAAAATCGTGTATTTGACGGAGTTGTAGTTGCTGAATTAGTTTGGCTTCGATTCTATAGAGGAGCTATTCAAAACGCAGAAGAATTAGCACTTGAGAAAAACTTAGAAGTCTCAAATAAATCTTTACGTTATCTTCAGAACGAATATAAGGGTATTAAACCGTGAAGCTTTCAGAAGAAGAAGTTAGAAAAATAACGTTTGAGGCCATTGGTGAGTTAGGGGATAAAGCAACTCCAGAAGCTGTAAAAGAGTTGGTGCGAAAACGAATTGAATCAATGGGTGCTGATTACAAATTTGAAAAAAATGATATCTCATCCGGACGCGTAATTTTAACATCGTTTGGTTTAAATCATCCCGGCATTATTGCAGGAGTAACTAAAGCTCTTGGTGATGCTAATTGTGATATTCAAGATCTAAGTCAAAAAATTCTTGGCGATTTTTTTACAATGATAATGGTGGTGGATATTTCTGCTTCACAAAAAGACTTGAAAGAGATTCAAGAAGAGATGAATAAAATTGCAGAATTGCTAAAGATAAAAATTTATTTACAGCATGAAGACGTATTTAGATATATGCACAGAATATGATAGTTGATGAACTGATCAATTAATACAAACTACTAACTACACACAACAGACAATAAACACATATGCCATACGAATTCGGTGAAATACTTGAAACTATCAGAATGACAGAGATCGAGCATTTCGATATAAGAACTGTTACGATGGGAATTAGTTTGCGTGACTGCCATGATAGAAATATTGAAGTAACCAAACAGAAAATTTATGATAAAATTCTTCGTTACGGAAAACAGCATGTAAAACTTGCCAAAGAAGTTGAATCACAATACGGAATTTCAATTGCAAATAAACGCATATCAGTAACACCAATCTCAATTCCGTTTGATGCATGTAATGCGGAAGAATTTATTGAGATTGCAAAAACACTTGATAAAGCTGCCGAAGAAATCGGGATAGATTATATTGCAGGATATTCCGCATTAGTTCAAAAAGGGATGACAAACGGTGAACGCGAACTAATAAAGTCAATTCCCTTTGCGCTATCACAAACAAAAAGAGTTTGCTCTAGCGTTAATATCGGTTCTACAAAAGCCGGCATTAACATGGATGCTGTGATGATGATGGCGGAGGTAATAAAACTAACTGCTGAAAAAACAAAAGATAACGATTCGATTGGTTGTGCCAAACTTGTGGTTTTTGCAAATGCAGTTGAAGATAATCCGTTTGTGGCCGGTGCATTTCATGGAGTAAGTGAACCGGAAATAGTTTTGAATGTTGGTATCAGCGGTCCCGGAGTTGTATTAGAAGCTATACGTGAAGCTGGAAATGTTGATCTACAACAGCTTTCAGAGGTAATCAAAAAAACTATTTTCAAAATTACACGTGCCGGAGAATTGATCGGAAGAAAAGTTGCTGAGAAGAATGGAATTCCATTTGGAATCGTTGATATTTCTTTAGCTCCGACTCCAGCTGAAGGTGATAGTATTGCAGATATTTTAAAAGCTATGGGCGTTGAAGATGTTGGTGCACCAGGAACAACGGCTGCTTTAGCTATGTTGAATGATTCAGTTAAGAAAGCCGGATTGATGGCAAGTTCTTCTGTTGGGGGTATGAGCGGTGCATTTATTCCTGTTAGTGAAGATATGGGGATGATCCGTGCAGTGCAGGCAGGAAATCTTTCATTGGAAAAATTAGAAGCAATGACTGCTGTTTGTTCAGTTGGACTTGATATGATTGCAATACCAGGCGATACTGCTGCGACAACAATTGCAGGGATCATTGCTGACGAAGCCGCGATCGGAATAATTAACGATAAAACAACTGCGGTAAGAATCATTCCAGCATATGGGAAAAAAATTGGAGACTTTGTTGATTACGGTGGGCTCTTGGGTAAAGCTCCAATAATGGAAGTAAGAACTATAAGCAGTGCAGGGTTTGTTGGCAGAGGCGGAAGAATTCCTGCACCAATGAGAAGTCTTACCAATTAATTAAGTATTAGGAAAAAAATTTCAAGATAGAAGGAGGACAAATGAGTAAAGGTCTTAAGATTGGTTTGGGGATACTTGGTGTAGTAATTTTATTAATTATTCTCACAGTATCATGGGCTACTAGTAAATATAACAGCTTCGTTGGTTTGAACGAGAACGTAAAATCTGCTTGGAGCCAGGTAGAAAATGTTTATCAGAGAAGAGCAGACTTAGTTCCAAATTTAGTTGCAACAGTAAAGGGGGTAGCAAACTTTGAAAAAGAAACTTATACGGCTGTTACTGAGGCACGGGCAAAAGTAGGTCAAATAAAACTTACAGCTGATCAGCTTAGTGATCCAGCAATGATTCAAAAATTTCAAGCAGCTCAGGATGGTTTGGGAAGTGCTTTATCCCGGTTATTAGTTGTGTCGGAAAATTATCCTCAACTAAAAGCGAATGAAAACTTTTTACAACT
>Ga0082335_1003604_pt1 | contig 25101 bp, 38 predicted proteins | sample Subgrocontami58m_FD_72375 | JGI IMG/M metagenome (GOLD analysis project Ga0082335, IMG submission 72375) | Subsurface groundwater microbial communities from S. Glens Falls, New York, USA - GMW37 contaminated, 5.8 m (SPADES assembly) (version 2) ...
CTACCACCAAAACGCAGACAGGCGTAGCAAGAATTCAGGTTTCCAATACGAAGACCCAAACGGGTATTGCTCGTATTCAGATTACTACTACGCAAACTCAAACTGGCGTAGCTAGAATCCAATCTACTACCACCAAAACGCAGACAGGCGTAGCAAGAATTCAGGTTTCCAATACGAAGACCCAAACGGGTATTGCTCGTATTCAGATTACTACTACGCAAACTCAAACTGGCGTAGCTAGAATCCAGTTAACGACAACCAAAACTCAAACGGGTGTAGCCAGGATTCAAACGTCTGCCACAAAGACGCAAACAGGTATTGGTAGAATACAAGCTTCTCAAACTGTTACTCAGACAAGTATTGGTCGTGTTCAGGTAACAACTGTTAAGACAATTACAGGAATAGCTAGAATTGATGCTCCACTTTCTGCCACAGTAACACAAACAGGGGTAGCACGAATCCAGATAAACACGCTAAAAACTCAAACTGGTTTATCTCGGATTCAAGCAAGTCAGACAAAAACACAGACAGGTATTGGCAGAATTCAGACGACAACTACTAAGACAATAACAGGAACCGCTTTTATTGCTTATGCCGATTTTATCCGTCCGATATTAATAGATTTTAATGATCACTCTGTAATTAATGAACGAGAAAGAAACACTTTACTAACAAATGAAACTAGAAACAAAGTTACTACAGTTTCTACAAAAAATAATATAACAATATCAGAGACAAAAACAGTAAACAGGGAAAATAGAACAAAATCACGTTTTATATAAAGAAAGTGTAATCTAAAATAGAAAGAAAAAATGAGTCAATTTTATATTAAGCATAATGACAGACTACCTTCTCTCAGAGCAGAACTCTCTGATAGTCAAGGACTTATTGATTTAACTAGCGGAGTTGTGACTTTTTATTATAGGTTAAAATCAAGAGCCAGCGGAGTAAATTCTGGATCAGCGGTGGTAATAAATGCAGCGAGTGGTATTACAGAGTTCCAGTGGGGGGCATCAAACGTAGCTAATCCTGGGGTTTATTATGGAGAATGGCGCGTTCAATTTTCGGGTGCCAAGGAGAGTACTTTCCCAAATGATAGCATGTTTATGTTTGAACTTGGAAAACGATTAGAAGATTAACCGCCAATATAGAACAAGTGAACATGAAACCGGCAAGTAAATATAGGTAAAAATGATAAATAAAATTTATGGCCATACAAATTAAGGATGTTGCAATTGAATTATACTCAGATTTATCTGATCCCGCCGACACTTCAGTTGGTGCTATTACATTTTGGCTGTTAAACAATGTTGGACAGCTTAATAATTTATTAAAACAATCTTATTCTGTAAACGATGATGGTTTGGATATTACCCCCTCTATAGGAGAAAACGAAAAATCAGTATATAAGAAAATATATCTAATACATTATTATGACAAACAAATTAGAGACAATTTAGGAGCGTCGGCGTTTAGTTCAGTTTTGGAAATTGATGAAGGGGGTGCTCGCGTCAGATTAATAAATAAAAATGAAGTAGCTAAAACTTATGTTCAATTAAGAAAAGAAGTAATGGCCGAATTAAAGGAACAAGTTGTGGCCTATGGAACAAATGACATTACTCCTCTTTCAGTTGATGGAGCGGATTATATAGCCCCAGATGAAACATCAACCACAGATTATTCCAGGGTAAGATCGTTATTATAATTTACTTATATGGCTAGTCTTGTTTCAAATGCTAATAAAGTTTATTTAACAGGGGCTTTAAGCTCACATTTTGATACCTTCTCCAGAAACATAATTGTTTTTAAAGAACCAAAGAAAACAGTAACAAACATTAATACAGCAAACGTAATCCCCGGATATGAAAATTCTTCTAATATTGCTAATATCACTTATGTTATTGTCAGCGGAACCTACCCCGCCCAAATTACTTATCTCAACCAACAAAAAGGACACACTCTAGAAGAAACAAAAACATTTCTAGAAGATGACAAAATACGAATAAAAGTAAAAGAAGACTGTAAAGAATATATCAACAAAGGAAAAACCGAGAATATAGTTGTTGACGGCAACACATTCAATTTGAAGAGCAGTGAAGCCGAAGCTAATTATTTAGGTTTGAAGTTCTATACTTACATATTGGAAAAAACGAAATAAAAAATGGCCAAATTTGACATTACATTGTTAAAAAAACAATTAGAACCTGCCTTATCCGCCCCGAAGGTCAAAGCTATTGCCTTAGAAAGAGCCAAAACCAGATTTGAAGATAGAAAAAGAAAATTTTTAGAAAAATTTGAAGAACATAAAGTAACCCAGGAAATCCGGGGCGGTCCTGATTCTAGTAATTTATCAGGGACTTTGGGCGGCAGAGGAAATTTATTTTCATATATTGGGTTTTGGGCCAGCGGCGGCGATCCAATTAATGACTTAAAAGAACTTTTAGAAGATAGCATACGACTAAAAGACACAATTAGAGTAATACATTCTAAAACCCAAACCACATTTGAATTTGAAGCTGAAATACCTAAAATGTCAGAAATTTGGGAAGCGACTCCTTTTCCTGAAGATTGGGCACCCGGAAGCTGGGTTAAGGGGGTAGAAAGCTATATTTCAGGATTAAGTCATTATATCTATTGGCGGCGTTTTCCCGAAAGCGAACAAAGTAGATCAACCACAGGAACACAATCCACTAAAGCAGGCCCCGGACTAAGATCAGCTACTTTCAAAAGAACAGACTATCTAGGCAAAATGATAGACCAACTAAAGAACAATTTGAAAGACGAGTATAAGAGAGATTCAGGAGGAAGACTTATGGGCGGTATATTCTAAAAAACGCCAATGAGTTGGCTGATAGTTTTTTCATTTACTGAAAGAATAAAGTACTCTTATGTTTAATTTTAACACATGGATCGTTTCCAGGAACTTCAATTCTTTCAAAATCTCCATCATCAAGATCATAAGCCCATCGTGTTTTAGCTAATTCCCTGAATTTTAATTCATCTTCTTTGGTCATTACAAAGGATTCTTCTGAATTGGAATACACAATGTATTTCATAGTTTTTATTTGGTTAGGTTAGTGTAATTAACTGATGATTAAGTATGCCATAATTTGATAATAATGTCAACATAAAATGTTACCGCAATTTACAAATCAAGTCTTAAGTTCTTCTGTTCTATGGATGGATAATCTTTTTGCTAATAAAGGTCAAGCTTATTCTATTGTGTCTGGCTATTTTTACCAAACTGACAATCTTTTTAATGGTTTTTTTACTTATTCTTCTCCTTATCGGCAAATTATAGCTGATTCTTCAGTATCCGGCGCGACGGTTATGACCGGAATTGCTCTAAATGGTGTATCTATTGGAACTGGTCAAAGTGGATTTTCCGGTATTGATTATTATAACGGGCGGTTATATTTTGGAACTGAAATTTCAAATCCTTCTACTTCTTTATCAGGAACTTATTCTATTAAAGAGTTCAACATAGCTTTAACTAACGAACCGGATGAAAAGTTGCTTTTTGAGACAAAATATTCTCTAAAACCAAAAACAACTCAAACAATTTCTGGTCTTTATTCTAATGAAGAAAATTATCCTATCATATTCTTAAGAGATAACGGCGGTCAAAACGATCCTTTTGCATTCGGCGGGACAGATAACAGTGTTACTAATTTAAGAGCTATTATTCTTACTGATTCAATGTTTTCTTTAGACGCGGCCACTTCTTTACTTAAAGATCAAGCTAGGAATTATATTCCACTTTTAGGATATGGGGAAATGCCTTTTAATTCTCTAGGTGGTTTGAAATCAGGGGTTTACAACTATACCGGCATGACTAACGGAAAAGCTGCTAATGGTCAAGGTATCTATATTTCTAATGTTTTTGTTTCCAGATTTAATCATAGTGCTTTTTCTCAGGAACTTAAAAGAGTAAATCCAGATGTTTTTGTGGGCTTGGTAGATTTGGATTTAGAGTTTATCAGGAACCCTGATTGAAAATAAAAGATAGTGAAATTTATCTTTAAAAAAGATTTTAATTTACACATGAATTTAAGATTGTGAAGTTATTTTCTTAAATCTTTTTTATTTTTGATAATTTTGTGTTTCTTTTACCATGAAAATAAAATTTCAAACTTTCTATTTAATGTGTAATCATAATTGAAACAATTTAACAAAGAAAAAATATGCCCAGGAACAGAGTAATTTACAACGCAGAAGCCCTTTATGTTGGACCAACTCCTTGTACTGGTCAACATTGGTCAATGGGTAATACTGGAATTAATTTGATTTCAGGTCTAACTCGTATCCAGAGCGCGGATTATTCATTTAATATTGCCAGGCAAGACGTTAACCAGTTCGGAGAATTAGCCGCAATTGACCGCGTTATCTTACAGCAGCCCACGGTAAATCTAGGTTTTTCTTATTTACAAGCAAATTTGACAAATGAACGTTTAATGGGTTTCAATATTTCTTCAGGAACACAAGTAGTTTCTGCTATATCAGGAATATTAAATAAAGTAAGTGATGAAAAGAATTATTTTATAAAAACAGTAGCAGAAGGAAATGATGCAAAAGGAGATACCGCTCTCAATGCTACTACAATTGGAATAGGAAACGGATTCATAACTAGTTATACCGCAGAGGGTTCCGTTGGTAATTTCCCCAGGGTCAGTCTTGGAATCGAGGCGCTTAATCTTGAGTTTGAGAATGCGACCGGCACAAACATTCCTGCAATCAATCCAACCAATGGTAATGCTATTACCACTTGGCAATATACTGTTCCTGTTTATACTGGAAATGCGCCGGTCAATCCTAACATAAGCGTTTTGCGCCCCGGTGATATTACTTTATCAATTGGTTATAATGAAGGTGGTGCATTAATTTCTGATGCAAAAATTCAATCTTATTCTTTAGGATTTAATTTAAGTCGTAATCCTTTGTTAAAACTTGGAAGTAAATATGCTTTTAGTAGAGAGATTAACTTTCCTGTTCCTGTAACCATGTCTGTCAATGCGATGATGGGAGATTTACAAACTGGTTCATTAGTAGAAATTATAAATAATAATACAGACTATGATTTATCAGTTACTATCAATCAGCCTGGCACTTCGACTCCCGCTGTTTATTATTCATTAAAAGAAGCAAACTTAGATAGTCAAAGTTTTACAAGTTCAATAGGGGGTAATAAGGGTGTCACGCTCTCATTTACAGCACAAGTCGGAGGCCCGGCAGCAACGGGTATGGGCTTGTACCTCAGTGGGTTAAATTAAAACATTTAATCTCTAGGATTTTTTCTTTATTGTTTTTCTAGTTTCACAATATAGTAATTGTGATGACTAGTTCTACAAAAATCTGCGATAAGTGTTCAACAGAATTATCTTTAGATTTCTTTCAAAACAGTAAAACCCATCCAGATAATAAAAAAACAATATGTAGAACATGTTTTTACAAAAAGCATAAGACAAATAAAAATTATCGTATTAGACCTCCTTATAAAAAACCCTTAGATCGTGTTAAAATAAATAAAAGAAAAAAAGAATATTACTATAAAAAGCGTGAAAAAATCTTAGCAGATAAACAGAAAGAAAAAGCGCAATTAATAACAGTTTTGTGGTCCGATGATCGTAAAATTTGTAATAAATGTAATTATCTAAAGATTTTAGATGATTTTTCTATATCAAAAAAAGGTTTATTTAACAGAAAAAGTTATTGTAAAAAATGTGACTCAGAAATGGGCTTTTTACACTGGCGCAAGAACCTAGAGATAAACAGAATAAAAAACAAAGAATATTCTGCAAAAAACAGAGAAATTATAAACCAAAGAAAACAAAGATACAGACAAACGCAAGAATATAAAAACTGGCGAGAAAAATATAGAAATCAAGAACAGGTTAAAATAGCAGACAGATTGCGAGCGGGACTGAGAAGAGCTATTAATTACGGGGCAACTAAAGAATATCCATCTCTAAAATACCTTGGATGTGAACTAGAAAACTTTATTACTTACCTTAAGTCTCAATTAACACCAGATATGACGTGGGACATGCTTATGAGTGGTAAAATAGTCTTAGATCATATCTCTCCTCTCTGTGCTTATGACCTCACAAAGCAAGAAGAATTGAAGAAAGTTTGTTACTACAAGAACATTAGACCCCTTTTTCAGTCAGAGAATTCGTCTAAAGCGACGGAAGATAAAAAATTAAAATTTATTCCAAAATAATTTATTTCAGTTGTTTGTAAAACTTCAAAATATTCTCTTTGTCCGAAAAGAAAGTATTTGGTTTGATTTTGAATGATCGGTGTTTATTTGTTTTATAATTAAAGTAATATATGTATATAGTTATTAGTGAAAATAGCATGGTTAAACATGACCCCCTCTAAGATTGAGTATATTTCTAGCTTTATCTGTTAGAAGTTCTCTTTGTTCAATAAATTGTTTATATTCTTGTATATTCATATTATTTATTCAATTTAACAATTCTTCATATTCCATTATTTTACTCTCTACATAAGATATTTCTTCTTCTATTTCGGCGGGGGTAAGAAGTAATTTACCATCTGAAGAAACGGGCGTTTCTGTATTAGAAAGATAATATAAATCATTTTTCAAATTATCCACGGCGGCGCGAAGAGAAATTCTTCTATCGAGGGTCATAATTTAGCACTTCTTCTCTAGTTATTAATGAGGGCGGGATATTAAATAAAAATGTTTTCCCATTGGCCATTTCTTAATTACTATTGTAGTGGAAAACAATATTCAAACCCGCCGACATTTCTTGTTCTCAAGTAATCATAATCGCCTGTTGTTTTTTCTAACCAAAATTCCCAACAATTATTTATACCGTGGTATTTAGCGTAAAAGACAATTTCTAAAAATTCTGTGCCGCGCAGAATACAATTTTCGTCGGCCCAAAATCGGTAGTCTTTTTTTATTAACTCAAAAATTTTTTCTTTGTCAATATGTTTTATCATGCGGGGATAATTTTGTTTCTTTCTGTTTCTAATTCATTAGCTAACTGTCTAAGCAGTTCTGGTGTTATAGGTGAACCTAACTAGGTTAAATTGTGCAGAATTATCATACGATGATAAAGTTAGTACTTGATTTGTATAAATTCCTTCTTTATCCGTAATTTTATCTCCGTTGTGATAAAAATTAGTTATATTTGTAATTTTTTACTTTTCCACTTCCCAATATAATATGTGTTAGAAACAAAGTCAAGATTTTTAAGTGTAATAACAGATACGGAATAAGGAATTTTAGTAAAAAGGAAAAATGGCAGAAAACAATAATTTCCCAATCGTAGGAAATACTGAGGCAAAAGATTTTCTATTATTTAATGTTAATAGAGGATTTACTAACCTGGCAAAAAATTTTTTAGTTATACTTGAAGACCTCGTTGCAGAAGGATACGTTTTGGGAGATGATAAGTTTCATCGTTTACGAAAACGGACGCTCGACGACGCTGGAAACCAAAAAAGAAATTTAGAATATTTGATAGAGAAAATGGAAGTAAATTATAAAAAATCGGCGTGACAACCGGCGTGATAATAAGTTAAAAATATGAGTTACAAAAACAAAACATTTCAACTTCCAATTGAAAACGTAATTAGTCAGCGACTTAAATTACAGTCCACACAAAATGCTTTACTACGGGAGTTCCATTTGTCGGCTCCCTCGTTAAGCTATCTTTCTGCCTTTGCCAATTCTATAGATCAACTTCCCGAATTTAAAAGACTTTCCATCTTAGAAATTTTGGGTGGAAAAGTAAACATAAAGAAAACAGCTAAATATCTTAAGGATTTAAAGAACGGAAAAGTAAAAGTTTAATTTTTTTTATTAAAACCATGAAATCACTCCACATTTTTTATGTTAATAAGGAACAAGAGGTTGACGAAGTAGAAACGTCTAAAAACGAAGAAGGCAACGAAGTAAAGATAACCAAGAAGGTAAAGAAGAATGTTTCCAATAAATTCTTTATTATCAAACCCACGCGAACTTTGCGGGACGATGCTGAATTATTCTACAATGTAGTTTTGTCAGAATCAATTAAAAAAGGATTAATAACACAGACTCAGCTTTCTAAAAGACTAGACAACGATGATGGTATTTTGAGTAAGAGAGAAGAAGAACAATACCGCGCATTGTTTACAGACTTACTATCCGCCGAACAAGAATTTCAGAGACTAACAGCTATTCCTGACGCTGATAAAACTGACGCTGATAAGGCCGCATTAGAAGAAATAAAAAAGAAAACCACAGATACACAGATATTAATCAAAGAATTTGAGGCACGGAAATCTACATTATTTAATTGCACCGCCGAAACTCGCGCCAGAAATAAAACTGTTTTATGGTTAGTATTATTTATGGCTTACTCAGAAGACGAACAAGGAAAGCAAACGCCCTTTTTCAGTGGCACAACCTTTGAGGATAAATTAAAGGATTTTGACAACAAAGAAGAACAAGATGATCCTTTTCTTAATGAAGTAATGAAGAAATTTGCTTATTATGTAAGTTTCTGGTATTTAGGCGGAGCTACAAAATCAGAAGATTTTGCCAAGCTTCCCCAGAATATAGACTAAAAAAAATAGCCCCAGAAATAAATCCGGGGCTATTTCTTGTAAAAAGGCTTTCTACGCCGCCAAAGATACAACATCCAATTTCAGCGGCAAAACTTGACTAACATTTCCAATCTGAATTTTCAAACCAATTAGAAATTGTTGAGCCTGAGTTTGGATAGATACCTTTTTAGCATAGGTTTTCTTTTCAGACTTTTCGGGGGTTATTCCATCCCACAAAAACCTGCTTTTATGGCCGTGACGACCAACAATCAATGCGCCTTTCTTGTTTGACTGAAGCTCTCTCAGGGCACCAATTAATTCAGCCCTGGTAAACTTTGTCATTCCAATCATTGAATGAATTTTATCAACCGATACTTCTTTAGTATTCAGATCAATAATTGCTTTCAAACAAGAAACGGGTTCGCTGACTTTTACTTCTTCTGTGGACTTAGTAGCATTACTCATAACTATTTTTTCCTTTTTTCTCTTCTTAAGGAAGTGGTGGCTCCTATTCCACTTTCTATTCATTTTTTTATTTAATTGAAGTTTTTTTGTTGATCAATCAATCAACAACTTCAATCACTGGAATGAGAATACGTTAGTCTCTTAGGTTTGTCAAGAGATGAAAAGAGATTTTTATCCAACATATTCAAGATATAATTCATCTCTTTCATGCTTAGAGACTTGCAAAGTGAGTAAAAGAGCTTCAATGAACCCGGCAAGAAAAATATTTGTATCTTTCTTCGATTTTGGGGCTGTTAGTAGAACCTTTTCTAACAGTTCACGGTAGCGATCTAACGTCTCCTGTTTGTTGTGCATTGGCGAATTATGAGAAGACTTTTTCAAAAAGCAAGTTTTTTCTTTATGTTTTTTGTCAAATTTTTATTTTTATTGTAAAAAAAAAGACTTGACTTTTCATGTCTGTCTGTTAAACTTGATGTTGAATGGGGACAGAGTAATTAATTATGAAAAAAAGAACAATGGCAGATGTCCGCAACGCAGCACAAGAAGGACAAGAAATAGCTGAATCAAATTATGTAAAACAATGTCCGCCCGATGTTAAAAAAATATTACTTTTTGTTAACTGGCAGACTGAAGCACTAAAAGAAAAAGAAAATTTTCATGCCAGAATGGATATTATTGAAAAAGGTATCAAAGCCGCATATCAGTTAGGAAAGAAAGAGTGTAATTTTTCTGTTAATTAGTTGACATTTCTACAAACTCTGTTATTATTTACTTATGAGCAATTTCTTAGAAAGGGAGATAAGTAAGCTTAGAATTAAAAATGGCAAACTTATTGAAGTTTTGAATCTAATTGCTACTCCAATCCGCCCCGATGGAACATGGAATAGAGATAGATTAGCTTGTCAAAAATTAGCAGAAAAAGTCCTTAAGGAACATGAACAAGAACATTCGACCATGTTTCCATAAAGCATAAGGAGATTTTAATGAATAAAAAACATTTTACCATTCAAATTTCCGAAGAAGGAATAAATGTATTATTGACCGCTTTGGAGTCTTACTCCAGGCTAGGTCTAAGACAATTCAGATACGCTTTGGAATGTTTGGAAGATTTCGATAAACTTGATTATGATGTACAGTTATCAATAGAAAAACATCTTCAATTGTTTATCCCTGGCGATAATAATTTAGGAATTTACAATAAAAAAGCTGAAAAATTCAACAAAGCTTTTCAGATAAAAAAAGAACTAGAAAAATATCTACACTTATCAAAGTCAGACGGAATAAAGACTGCTTACAGCAACATTTATGATGGATCATTACAAGATTATCCTTATCTTCCCAGATTTATAGATGAAAATGGCAAAAGAATCGAACACAAAAAAGAATTTGATATTCCCGTCCAAATACAGGGGAAACTAAAGAAATTAATAGAAAAAAAGAAATTTGATGAAGTTTGGGAGATGATTTATAAAAATATTGACTTTAAGGGAATCAAAGGCCCGCGCACAAAGATTTCAGACGATCTTAAAAAAGTAATAGTCTCAGAACCTTATTTACTAAAAACATGAACTTAAGTTCTGTATTTCTAGAAATAGAAACAATTCCTTGTACAATTTGTCAAACTCCTACACAGATGTTAGGAACAAAATTGTGTAATTCTTGCTGGGAAGTAACAAGTAACCTAAGACGTTTTATGTCTTTTCAAAATGGTCGTGAATATATTATTAAAGTGGCGAGTGAAAAAAGAATTAATCTAACAAAAACATGAATAGAAAATCTTTTATTTTTTCTTCTTTTTTATCTACCGTATGTGCTTTTTTATCGGGGAAAGCGTTTGCAGAACCGCGCCGTTCTGGAAAGATTGATAAAAGAAAAAACAAATATTATTTAGCGGCGCAAAAATGGCTTGGGTTTGTGCCTTTTAGTGAACATAATGAAGAATTTTTTGTATTTAAGAATTATAAAGCCATTCTAAAAGAAGAAAAATTTGACACTACAGATAAGAAGCTTCTCTATGTCTTTGGGTTCTTCGATTCTGTGCCGCCAAAAGACTGGAGTTTTTCTAATAATTTTCCTATTTTTTCTTATATTTATGTCTGGAACGAGCGAATAGCAACAGTAGAAAAATTTCTCAAACAAATCAGCAAAGACATAAAAATCAATGCCAAAATAGAAATAATAGACAGATCAGAATACTACACAGAGTTTAGGATAGAAGGAAAAGAATTTCTTGATTTTTTGGATAATTACTACAGGTTGAATTTGGTGTGAATATTTGATTATTTGTTGTAATATAGGATAGTGAGTTACGACTATCAAAATAACAAATTAAAGCTCTTATTCTCAGAAATTCTCCATTCTTATTCTCTTTGTGAGTCTGTCGATTTTGGGCGGTTATTTCTAAAACATTTTAATTCTTTTGATTCGGCGGCGATTGATTTAGATGGAAAATTACTTTATGAAGAGGCTGTCTCTAAGGGTATAATAACTAACAAAGAAAAAGAAAAACTACTAATAGACGAAAACGAGTGGTCAGAAGTCAAAGACTCCGAAATCCGGGGTCTTTTTTTGTTTATAGACAACCTTCAGAAAACAAAGGCCAAACTACATTTGCCCTCTCAGATAGATCAAATAAATAAAGAAATAAGGGAAGGAGAAGAAAAACTAGGTAAATTACAGCAAGAAAAAAACAGTAAAATGGGCTTTACCGCCGAAAATTACGTCCAAAAAAAGATAAATGAAAATTATGTTTTCAATTCATTCTTCAAAGATGAATCTTTGAGTACGCGCCGGTTTAATAAAGATGAATTTAACGATTTAGAAGATACACAGGTCACAGGTCTTATTTCTATTTATAATCAATTTGCCGAGCAATTTAATGCTGTTAATTTGAAAAAAATAGCACTTTCGCCATTTTTTCTCAATATTTTCTATTTATGTGATGATGATCCTTATGTTTTTTATGGAAAACCAGTTGTTTTTCTGTCTTTCTACCAGATAGAAGTCTTTAGTTATGGAAGAATGTTCAAAAACATAATATCAGAGAACAGAGAAATTATTACTGACGATCTAATGTCAGACCCGGACAAACTAATAGATTTTGTCAATGCGAATAAGAACACAAAAGAGCTATTGGAGAAGCAGGGTAAACAAGATATTGGCGGCGGCGGGGTGATTTTCGGGGCGAATCAAGAAGATGTTAAAAAACTAGGGATAAACTCTGGGGTAGGAATTTCTCCTTCTAAATTAGTAGGCAAAAAAATGTCAGAAATCATAGAGGCCCACGGCTACAAATAGATTTTCCTTAGTTCATCATGTTTCTTTTATGTGTAAATAACACAGGAAAAGAAATAAGTAAAAAAAAGAGGAATAAGGAATGGCAGATGCCGCGCAAATAGCTGTAGGAGTTGATACACCGCATTTAATTAATAGCGGTATAACAGCTTTTAGGAAATTAGAAAGTTCTCTTCCGGGCCTTAAGCTTAGATTAGATGCTAATTCTTTTACTGGTCCTCTAGGTCGTATTACCGGGGCAACTCAAGACTTTGAACGGTCTTTAGCTGCCGCGAATGCCCGTGTTATCACTTTCGGAGCGTCGGCTGGTATTCTTTTTGCAATTGAAAAAGGATTTAAATCCTTAGTAAAAAGCACTATAGATACAGAAAAATCACTGGCCGATATTAACGTAATTTTACGACTAAATACACAAAACCTTTCAAACTTTGGCAGAGAATTAGCCAATATTGCCAAATCCACGGGCCAAAGTTTTCAAGAAGTTACCCGATCCGCAATTGAATTATCTCGTCAAGGTTTAGGGGTAGAAGAAACGCTAAAAAGAACCCGAAACGCTTTAATTTTAACTCGTCTATCTGGTTTGGATGCTGTTTCTAGCGTTGAAGCATTAACGGCGGCGGTTAATTCATTTGGTAAAACAGCTTTAGATTCTACTTCTATAATTAACAAATTTGCAGCAGTTGATGCCGCATTTGCTGTTTCATCGGCTGATTTAGCTGAAGCTCTTAAACGTGTAGCTAGCACAGCAGAAGACGCTGGACTTAGCCTAGATCAATTAATTGGACTTGTTACAGCAACGCAACAAATAACAGCAAGAGGGGGCGCGGTAATTGCAAACGCTTACAAAACTATCTTTTCAAGAGTCGGAAACTCAGAAACAATTGAGAGTCTTCAAGCCTTGGGGGTAAGAATAGAAGAAACACAAAGCGGATTTGAAAAACTTAGAGTAGCCTCAGAAGCTTATAGTAAAGCTGACCCTAGCACAGCTAACAAGATAAAACAATTATTGGGCGGCGTATATCAAATCAACATTGTTTCTGCCGCGTTATCAGAACTCTCTAAGAAAAACAATCTAGTAGAACAAGCAACTCGTAAATCTACAGATGCAACTAACGAAGCTATAGTTCGTAATGAATTATTAAATGAAACATTGGCGGCACTTGCAAATAAAACAATGGTAAGTTTGTTGCAGGCTAGTTCAAAAATTGGAACTAGTGTTTTGGGGCCGTCTATGAAAACTTTGTTAGGGACGGCAAATTCTGTATTGTCTTTTATTACCCCTAAAGACTCTGAAGCTGCTGGAGCGAATATCGGCGCGGGAATTATAAAAGGAATTGGTCAATTTATTTCTGGTCCAGGATTATCTATTATTGGGGCAACAATTATTAAATTGTTAGTAACGTTTGGACAACAAGCTATTGGATTTGCTAAAACTTTTTTTAGTCTGGAAACATCTTTTCTTTCTGGAAGATTAGAATATAACAATGCGCTAAAAGCTTCAAATGCTATTCTGTCAGAACAACCCTTGATAATGCAAGGTGTTTTGCGTGGGACAATGAGTATTGCTCAGGCAGAAAAAGAGGTTTTAAATCTATTGAGACAACAAGCTATTTTGCGTGCTCAAACTCCCATTGTAGCTGGTGTTATAGCTCAAGCGGCGATAACACAAGGAGTAAAAATTCCAAGATTTGCTGCTAACCCACTAGAAGACGCAATTCAAAGAGAAATATCGGCGGGTGTACCATCTTCGTCAGTTAGAGTTGGTCAAAATAAAAGTTTGGAAAATTCTTCTAATCCTCTTGGTTTAGGGGTTTACAATACAGTTGATGAACCGGGCGGATTAGCACAGGGAATGAGAAGTGTTAATAGGTTAGTTAACGGAGGGGTTCCAAATTTTGCCGGTGAGCCATTATTAGACCTTTCTAGTTTTCCACCACTCTTTTCATCTAAAAAATTAGGAGCATCAGCTTTTACTAGGAATATGGTTGAACCAAATTCTTCTGAAACTAGTTATCCTTATGCTGGTAAAATTCCAGGAGAGTTATTAAAAAATTCTTTAGAAAATTATGATAAAGTAATTGCTGGTTCATTTGACAGACAATTAAAACAAGCGGCAACTTCTGCTCCTATTATAATTTCTGGCGGAATATTAGCTAAATCAGCACAGGAATATGAAACTGTAATTGCTAGATCATTTGACAGACAATTAAAACAAGCGGCAACTTCTGCTTCTATTATTCCATTTGCTAGTCAACAACCATTTGTTCCTTATGCGGGATATACACAGTCAGCAATGTCACAAGGCGGTTCAACTCCCGCAGATAAAGCTTTATCTATTTATAAATATGGTGCATTACCGCCTACTACTCCTTTTCAATCGTTAACTGAATCTGCCGAAGCAAAAGCTGCTAGAGACTCAAAAAGAACAACTATTGGACTTGCATCTAGTTTTCTTTCTCCAATTGTTGCTTCTACTATTGCTGAATTTATTGATCAAAGTTCAAAAGGCGGCAGGGTTTCTGCATCTAGTGTTAAAGGGTTAGGTGATATAGGTTCTTTTGCTGGAATGGGCGCTCTTTTTGGTGGTCCTGGAATGGTGATAGGGGCTGGACTTGGAGGGGTTTCTGCCGCTTATAGAATCTTCAGAGAAATGTCTGATGATCTTCCTGAATTTACCGCTCGGATGAGAAGCGCGGAAGAAGCTCTTTCTAAAACGAGCGACGGATTACAAATTTTTGTTCAAACATCGGAACAAATAAAAGGAATATTAACGGGCGAAGTTACCAAGCCGGGGTTAAATGAATTTGTAGCCTTAAAAAGTAAAAGACTAAGTTCCTTTTCTCAATTAAAGCAAAGAGACAGATCAACTCTATTAAGAGGAATTCAAAGTGGAAATCCTCAAGATGTTACCGACGCTATTTCCGAAATTTTACGGAACCAACAAAGCGATGTTAGCGTTTCTGGTTTCGGCGCGGAATTAGTTAATTTTTCTCAAAAAGGTTACAAAGGAGAACAATCAGGGGAACTTTTATCCTCTATAAGTAACAAATTTCTGGATTTTAAAACAAGAACCGGAGAAACAGTAAGAGAAAGAATAATAAATGATCCAGAATATAGAAAGAAATTTCAGGCAGGGTTAGGTGGAATAATAAATCCCGCAACGGTTACAAGTAGTGATTTTGGTGATGCCTATACTCCTGCATCTATAAATAGGAAAGGTCTAATAAATTTCATAGACAAAACTTCCGAAATCGCTCAAAACCGTAACGCAGTTAGAGAGTCTTTTCAAACCGTAGCTGGAAACGACGTAAAGCCTCTTCAAGATATTGTTAAATCTTTTGATAGTTTTGTTAATGGAGCAGAAAGACTAAAGGAACAAGCCGACGAATTAAATAGTTCAGCTAAAAAGGCTGCTGGTGAAATAATCAATCTTAACAAAGCTATAAGAGAAGCCGCTTTTGGTTCGGATTTATTTACCCTCCGTTTAACAAGTAATTATGACCGAATGAGACTAGATGCACAACAAGAATCTAATATATCCAGAATTCGCGGGGAAGGATTTATTGATCTAAACAAACCTTTCTTAAGTGCTGAATCTTTATTACCTTATCAAACCCAGCTTCAGAATCAGAATTTAGAATCTTCAATGTATGACAAACGATTAGGAATACAGAAAGGATTCAGAACAGGACTTTCAAACAGTATCGGCGGATTTATAAAAGGCGTTCCTACTAAAGATGATAAAGAGTCTGCTTTACAATTAATCTCTCTTGGACAAACATTGCAAGGTCAAATAAACAATCCGCAGCAAATGTTAGGGACAATAGAGGCATTTAGAAATAAAGTTGGAACAAGAACAGACAGTCTTGGATCACAGCCATTTAGAGAAAAATGGGAACCTTTTGTAGATGGTCTAATTTTAGCTATTAAGGAGAATAGTGATAATTTAAAGAATTTAGAAACCGAATGGACAAATGGAATATCAGTAATAAATGAACAAACAGAATGGGAGAAAAGAAGATTAGAACAAGATAGAAAATTAGGGTTTGGCGGCGCGGGGTTTACTCAGTTTATTGGAACAGGAATGTCTAATTCTATTTTTGCCGCACAACAACAAAGAAGATTAGGTTCAAATTCCTTTCAGCGCGGACTGGGAACAGAACAAATAGCTAATATAGCTCAGAGTATGGGAAATATTTCTCCTGAAATGCGCGAACAATTGATAAATTTAACAGAGATAGGATTAAATAAAATAGGTGTTACAGGGGCAGAAGCGCGATCAATGGCTGAAACAAAAGTAAATGCACAATATCCTACAAAGCTAGGTGTTTCCACCGTTAATATTCCTACAATAACTAGAGATCAGGTAGTGAAAAATAAAGTTGCAGAGTCTAATACTGGGTTAGGAATAGCATTAGAAAACGCTAACATAGAAATGGACGCAATGGTTAAAGGCGGTCATGCTTTCCAAGAAGAAATGAACGCTGCCAAAAAAGAGGTTATTGAGTTACAGATTAGATTAGGACAATTCTCTTTCAAATCTTTGGGCGGAAGTTTTCTTGATGAACTCAAATATGGGCCGAAAGAATTCTATCGTGAATTAAATAACGGCGCGATTGAACTGGGGCAAACATTAAAATCTACTTTTGCCGATTCATTCAAGGAATTTTCTCGCGGAACAAAAAGCGCGGGCGATGCTTTAAGAGATTTTGCCCTTGGTTTTGCCTATAAAATATCAGATAAACTCATAGACATGAGCACAAATCAGATATTTGGGTTCTTACAGAGCGGAATTAGTTCTTTTAGCAAAGGAAGAGGTTACAATAAAGGCGGATTAGTAAAAAGATTTGCTGGCGGCGGAATGGTTACGGGCGGCTCTGGAGTTATAGACGATATTCCAGCACGTTTAAATGCCGGGGAGTATGTAATAAGAAAAGAAGCTGTTAATCAAGTTGGTCCTGGGTTCTTAGACGCAATCAATGGAAACGCAAATATACGCCTAAATAATTCTTTTACTTATGATAATCCAGCGCGGCCAACTTCAGGTGTTTTTGATATTGATCCTAGATTATCTTCTTACGCCTTAGATGATGAAAATAATCCTCAAAACGCTCTAAGAATGAGAAGAGAAGATTTGTTGTATTCTTACTTAAGAGACAAAGATATTTATGAAGAACAGAAAAGAGATACAATAAAACAAGTAAAAAGACAGAAAAGAAATATATTAATAAGTAGCTATATTTCGGCAGCAACCTCCGTTGCCGGTGCCTACGCTGGTAGTTATAGCGGATCAAAACTTGGGCCAGCGCAAAGCGGAGCCACTTTGTCAGGAAGAGGTTATCAGGGAACATATATGGGGAAAGGCATGGCTGAAGGTGGAATGGTTGGTGATTCTATTCCTGCGTTACTTACTGGTGGTGAATACGTTATGTCACGTCAAGCCGTGGCAACACACGGGGTTTCTTTTTTCAATTCTATAAATTCTGGACGTGGATATGCAATGGGGGGTCTTGTTGGAAGAGATGTTTCTGGCGCAGATTCCAATTTAACTCAAAAAATGAACGAATCTGCCGGAAAGCTACTTGAAGCTGCTGATTCTATAAAATCTTCTTTTTCTAACAATAGGGGAACGGGAAAAGATTTAGTAACAGCATCTTCTCCAATAACTAATAATGTATCTATTAACATCACGCTTGAAAAAGACGGCAATGTAAAATCTGACACCAAATCTGGTTCAGGCAATAACAACGATCAAGACAGTAAAAATAATAACCAGCAGGAAAACGCTAAGAAACTGGGTGAGATGATCCAAGTCGTTGTACTTAAAGAGATTATCAAGCAGCAAACACAGGGCGGATTATTATCCAGAAACTAAAGATTTAGCTTCTTCTTCTGTAATCTGTTTCCAAAGTCCTTCTTTAATAAGAGAATTTTCTATCTTAAACCCCGTGGTAAGAGGAGGTTTTCCGGTTTTAGAAATAATTATTCCCTTTGATTGTTCAGAGTCAAATCTTTATGTAGGCAGAAATCTTTATGTAGGCAGAATCATCCCAAAATTTTCCTGTATATTTTTTTTCTGGTTGATCCAAAACTAACAAATTGGCTTCTTCTTTTGTTATTTGTTTCCAAATTCCTTTTTTAACAAAATGTTGTATATCTTCTTTTTCTCTTAATGTTTGTGATGCTTGATATTCTTTTTTATTTTTAGAAATAATCACCCCTGGTTTTTCAGGGGAGTCAATTCTGATATAAGCAGAGTTATCAACAAATTTTTGAATATGAGTAAAAAACTTAGGATATTTTTCTTTTTCTGCCCATTTTTCTAAAAATTCTCCTGTTTTCTTAGTTAAAGAAGTTTCTAAAGAAGGAAACAGTGTTCCTAAAGAATAATAATCTTTGAGCAAGTCAATTGCAATTTGTTGTTCGGCGGGTGTCATATTTATTTTTTCTTTTATTTTTACGTTTTGGGGCGACGGACTGTTTTATTTTTCTAATATCTTTTTCAATTTGGTGACGGTTGTAATAGAAAGAGTGCATTTCTTTTGGTTGGTCTGCCTAGTGGAGCGGTCAGTCCAGATATTATTTGATATTGATTTTTCATTTTTTAGTTAAAACTTACTTCTTTCTTGACTACTCTCAGAATATAGTCCTGAAAGCATTGTTTAGAACAAAAGAAATAATGTTTCTTGGTTTCTTTACTGTGTTGACAATGAGGGCAAAAAGAAGATTGCACAAATTCCACATTAACATGGATAGAATTAAAACCAATAGATGAACCGCCGCATTGGTCGCAGTTTATTGTTTGTAACATATTATTTTTTGATTAATAACATCATTACCAAAAAAGTCAATCCCCAATTTTTCTTCTAATCCATACGGCAGAAACGGGCTATAGACCCTGGGATTAGAGCCGTTTCTCCAGCAAGATTTCATCCATTCTCGTAAATCTAATTCTTCCTTAAATTCTAATATTCTTAGTCCTAGAGCGTCGGTATTAATATAAGTAACAAATTCTAGTCCGTAGTCTATACCCCATTTGTCGATATGTTTGCCGCCGTTTTCTTCTTCTATCTTAGTTTTAAGTCCATAGAAAATAGCTTTCTGACAAAAATTTTCACAGTTTCCTTTAGCATATTTGGCCGCGCCAAACCCTTGACTTGAATAACTTGAGACATGAACCCTTCTTGCTTCAATCCAGTCGTTGGTTTGAGGGACGTTGAGGTTTTTAGCGATTTCTCTCAATCTTTCTTCTGTTTTTTCTTGTTGTTTGAAAAAGTGATCATATATTTTACTATTAATCTTTGAAAACCGTTCGTGAATTTCTTTATATGGCGCGGATTCAATATCTATCTTATCCCAGCGGATTTTCTTTTTCTTTTTGGCTTGGTCTTGTTTTAGATATGCTTCTTCTAATTTTCTATTATAGACTTTGCGAAAAATGGAACCCTGAGAAGAGAATGACCATTTTTTGTTTATAGTTTTTTGTAATTTGGCTAACCAGAATTCAAACTGTTGTAAATCTTTCATAAGCAGATAATAAAACAAATTTCCGAAAAAGTCAAAATATTTGTTGACTATTTGCTTAAAAAATGAGAGGATATTTTCAATGAAGAAAATTTTTGTTAATACAATTCCGCAAGATACGGAATATCATAAGAGCTTCAATGTTTTAGTGCCTATTGAAATTCAGGGCAAAGAAGGGATTTTGTTAGCACCAAGTCAGAGGTCTAATGAAAGACGCGGTTCGATTAGCGCACGAATTAGGGTAGATGAAAAGAATTATTTTGTTCCATCTTGGGCTGTAACTATTAAAAAAACAGAGGCAAACACAGAGGCTATAAACTATTCAATTTAATATGACAAAAAAATGACAGCACAAAAAAACAATGAAAAAAGAAAAAACAATAGAAATCTATATTTTGGTTAAACCCTGGGATTATACAACTGCCGATGTTGAAGTTTTTACTACCAAGGAAGAAGTAGAAAATGAAATTAAAAATATGAAATCAGATGGTGAAAAAACTTTTTATTGGTCCATAATAAAGAAAAAAATCAGTGTTTCAACTTAAACGCAAAATGAAAAAAATAACAAAAACAGCAACAAATCAAGAAACTAATAAAATGAAAAAATTTTCCATAGCACGAAAAATCCTTGATAAACCTATTTATCAGTGGCAAAAAGAAACCGAATCTGTTCCTGCGTCATCATTGCAAGATATTGAAATTGAACTTGGATTATTAATTCAACAAGCCTCATTGCTTCACGCTTATATTGCTAATAGGTTTAATACTGGTTGCGGTGAATATAGTCACGAAGAATCTTGTGAAGAAGCTAATAAACAACTTATTAAGATTCGTAAAGCAATGGGTTATACTTGTCCAGATTTTTTAACTTTTCGTATGAAATAAAAATGAAAACAGAAAAACTAGCACTTCTTCTTGGTTGGTCAAAGTGTGGGTGTGGTGATGAACATTGTGGCGCATGGTTTCCACCGGAAGTCACATCTAAAAACGAAAATGCGGAACTTCTTCCTAGTTTTGAAGAATTATTAATAAGGCATATTCGGGAGAATTTTAGTTGTGATGAAACTATTGTTAGTTATGGCGAAACAGGACACGATCCAAAATGTAGAAAATGTTTTTTGTTAAATGTTCTTGACTTTGTTAAAGATAATAGAATAGAATAAAAAAATGAAAACATTCAGCCAATCAGAGAAAAAATCTTACTACGGAATAACCGCCGCGATTGACGAACTAGTAGAAGATAGATTATTCTTGAAAGACGGTAGCACAACTACTATTCGTTGCGCTCTAAACGATCTTCTTGATACCGCTCAAAAATGCGGCCAAAAAGTTTCTTTTGAATTTGATCAAGACCGGGCGGTTAAGATAGTTAAAAGAAAATTAGGACTTCTAGGTTATTAACATAAAAATAATATATGTCAATGTCAACTCACATAATTGGTTTTCGTCCCCCCGACGAAAAATGGAAAAAAATGAAGAAAATCTATGACTCTTGCCAAGAGGCAGATATTCCTGTCCCAAAGGAAGTAGAAGAATTTTTTAATTATGAAGAACCAGATGCTTCAGGTATTGAAGTGGAATTAGAAGCACAAAGAGCAGTAACAGACTATCGGACAGAAAGTAGAACAGGTTTTGAAGTAGATATTTCTAAGCTTCCGCCAGATGTTAAGATTTTGAGGTTTTTTAATTGTTGGTGAAAAAAAATGATTTTAATAAATCAAAAAACCAACGTCTGTTGTTCCCCGGCGTGTTTAAGAATGGTTTTAAGAGAATTTGGAAAAATAATTTCTGAAAAAGAAGCCGTTGATCTTTTAAAGACAACAAAAAAGGGGACAAAATTCTATAACTTATATTCCGTAATACAGCAAGAAACAGAAACAGAATGTTATTTAATAGACTTAAATATTGAGTTTAGAGATTATGAAAGATTTTTGAGACTAAATTCTTTCGGACGGATAGTTGTTTTAACTGCGCGGTTTATTAGAAAAGGACAACCAGAAAGATTTCATTCAATTGTTTGTCATGAAGGAATGATTTATGATCCCGGCGAAAACGAACCGTTGCCTATTGAATCTTATTATCATTTATTTTCTAAATTGATTCTTCAACAGGTAATATTGGTAGAGTTTGAAAAAAAAATATTGACAAAAACAACAATTTTTGATAAAAAGTAAAAATGTCAAGAACCCGCAGAAACATCCCTAAAAAGTGGAACAGAAAACCAAAATACAGATGGAAACTTTTAGCTGGACTTTCTCCTAAAAATATAGTTACAGACTGGGACGATGTTCCGATTGCTGCCAGAAAGGAATCTTTTGAAAAAAAATGAATCAGGAAAATACAAGATAATTAAACCTTATCCAGAAAACCAAGGAAGCTTAGTTCTTTATCTTGATTTAAGCTCTATTCAAGCCAAAGTTATGTTTCAGCTATATGATAAATTAGGTTTTAGCGAAATCTGTGCGGTAAATGAATTTGGAGAACCATTATGAAATGTGAAATTTCTGAACAATTAGTTTCTAAAATCAAAAAACTCTTAGCCCTCGGAAAGTCAGATAATATTAATGAAGCTTCCCTGGCAATGGAGAAAGCTCAAAAATTGTGCTTAGAGCATGATATTGATTTGTGTTCTATTAATATAGATACCCCCGCAAAAACACAGGAACCAATAATACAAGAGTCAATTGACCAGAAAAAGAGACTAGGAACGGTTCAAAAATATATTTCATGGCTATTGAACAAACACTTCAATGTAAAAGTTATTTATACTGGTAACAGATATTTTGGCCGACAAATCAATCTAATAGGTAAAAAAATTGACATAGAATTGGCCCGGTATATTCAATCTTATTTAAGCGATTTGCTTCCTAAACTGTGGCATGAATATTATCATTCTACTCCTGGGGTAAGATTAGACGAAAAACATTCTTATATCTATGGACTTTATCAGGGCATCTGTGAGAAGTTGAGGGAGTCTAAGGAAAAAGTAAAAGAAGAAAAATTTGAGCTAGTAGGCGCACAAAGAGGCGAAGAAGTTAAAGAAAGATTAAAGCAGAATTATAGCCTAATGGTCATCTCCGACCACGACAGAATCAATCAAAAGGTTGAAGAATATTATCCAAATCTCAGATCAAATAAAATTTATGTTGACTTTTCTTCTCATGATGCACTACAAGATGGAAAAGAAAAAGGAAGAAAAATTTCATTAAACCGCCCAATAGGAAACAGTTCTAACAAATATTTAAGTTAAAAAAATATGACAAAACTAGCCACAATAGAAAAAATAACAGAAATTAAGGCAATCGAAAAAGCTGACAGGATTTTAGCGGCTAAAGTTTTAGGATATTGGACGGTAATCAAGAAAGACGAATATAAAGTAGGTGATTTTTGCGTATTTCACGTTCCTGATACCGTTGCCGATTCAACCAAACCACAGTATTCTTTTTTAGAGAAAAATCACTGGCGGATTAAATGTTGTAAATTGCGCGGACAAATCTCACAAGGATTAGCTTTGCCTTTAAAAGACTTGTTTCAGATTGCCGGTAAAGAATTTGAAGTTTTTGAGGGAATGGATGTTTCAGAAATTGTAGGTATAACTAAATATGAAAACCCAGCACTAGCAAAACTTTCAGGAGATGTAAAAGGACTATTCCCGCCGTTTTTAATTAAGACAGATGAATTGTCTCTAAGAACCTATAATAGTGCTTTGGTAGAGTTTTTAGGACTAGAATGTTATATTTCTACTAAAAATGACGGTGCAAGCGGAACGTTTTTTATCAAAGACAATGTTTTTGGCGTTTGTTCTCGCAACTTAGAGCTAAAGGAAGATGATACAAACACCTATTGGAGAATAGCAAAGAAATATGGTATAGAAGAAAAACTCTGCCAAACAGGAAAGAATATTTCTATCCAAGGGGAAATTATTGGCCCCGGTTTGCAGGGAAATAAAATGGGTTTATCAGAGATTGCATTATCTGTTTTTAATGTTTTTGATATTGACACTCATTCTTATTTTAACTATGATGATTTTGTGGCGTTCTGTGACAAATTAGAATTGCCAAGAGTAAAAGAAATCTGGCGCGGAATATTTAATTTTTCATTAGAAGAACTAATAAATTTATCTAACGAGCAAAAGTATGAAAACAATCTACCAGCAGAAGGAATTGTTCTAAGACCCTGTATAGAAAAATATTCTCCAATATTAGAAGGAAGATTGAGCGGAAAAATAATAAATGAAAATTTTGCTCTAAAATATGGACTATGAAAAAATTTACTAAAAAAGTAACTTGTTCAAAATGTCTTAAAACAAGATAATTACTATAATTTCAAGAACAATTTTCAGATGGCTCATAAACATCTAAGACAAGCATCTATTTATATAAATCTTGTAAATAAAGGATTAACAAGATTAGATGATCTAACCATGAATGCTAAACATTCTTTAGATGTGGTAGAATTTGAAGACTAAATTTGAAGAATAAAAAAATAAAATAAAAAATAAAATGAAAACCAAAATAAAATGAAAACCATCCACGACCTAAGAAAGCAAAAATATAAAGTAAGAGTAATCCACCACCGCCAATATCTGGCAGCTAATGAACCCTTTCAAAAACCCGCGAAGGTTTGCTTAAGCCAGTTTGAGCTTAAGAATTCCGTCTTTAAGTATCATAAGTTGATGCAAAAAGGCGGATTTACTGAACTTCAAGTAACCGCGCCGGACAATAAAGAATATAATGTTTCTGTTGTTTGTTCCAGAAAAGACCCTTACTGTCGAAAGCGTGGCGTGCAAATTGCACTGGGAAGGTTTAGTAAGATCGTTTCTTAAAAAATTTTCTCAAAAAATGAAAACAATTAAAATAACCACTCAACAAGAATTTGATAGCCTTCCATTGTCATTTGATGAATTTACAGAAATTAATATTTTTTCTGTTAATAATATTAATATAAGTAAAAATATATCAAATTCTCAAGTCACAGCAAGGGAAAATTCTCAAGTCACAGCAAGGGGAAATTCTCAAGTCACAGCAAGGGGAAATTCTCAAGTCACAGCATGGGGAAATTCTCAAGTCACAGCAAGGGAAAATTCTCAAGTCACAGCATGGGAAAATTCTCAAGTCACAGCATGTGGAAATTCTCAAGTCACAGCAAGGGAAAATTCTCAAGTCACAGCAAGGGAAAATTCTCAAGTCACAGCATGGGAAAATTCTCAAGTCACAGCATGTGGAAATTCTCAAGGCACAGCATGGGAAAATTCTC
>Ga0082335_1003606_pt1 | contig 25096 bp, 26 predicted proteins | sample Subgrocontami58m_FD_72375 | JGI IMG/M metagenome (GOLD analysis project Ga0082335, IMG submission 72375) | Subsurface groundwater microbial communities from S. Glens Falls, New York, USA - GMW37 contaminated, 5.8 m (SPADES assembly) (version 2) ...
TTTAATTCTATCAATATCTCTGATGTTTGGATCAATCGTTAGTGTAGGGAAGTCTTTTGGTTCTCTGGTTAATTGTTCGTTAACTTGTTCAAAGTGGTTTGCGTAAATATGTGCATCACCAAAAGTATGCACAAACTCTCCAACTTCATAACCACAGACATGCGCTATTATTTGAGTCAGTAAAGCATAACTTGCAATGTTAAAGGGAACACCTAAGAACATATCTGCGCTTCTTTGGTAGAGCTGGCATGAAAGTTTGTTGTCATTAACGTTAAAATGCACCAGGATGTGACAAAGCGGAAAGCTTAAAGCTTCTCCTGGCAGAGCCATGGAATACAAATATTCTGGGTTCCATACTGAAAAAACATGATGCTTTCTGTGTGGATATGCCTTTAATTCTCCGATAATCCAGGAGATTTGATCTATGGTTCTATCGTTTTTTGCCGGCCATCTTCTCCAAAGCTCACCATATATCTTAGGTAGGTCGCCCCATTTTTCTGCAAAAGCAGGATCTTCCTTGATCTTTTGAATGAATTCTTGTTGTGTCAGAACAGGCTGTTCTCCTTTATCAGATATTTTTTTGTAAGACTTGAATGGATAGTCATCCCAAATATGTACATCATTATCCACCAAGTATTTTATATTTGAACTTCCTGAAAGGAACCAAAGTAATTCGTGTAAAACACCTTTCCAATATACTCGTTTAGTTGTCAGCAGGGGAAAGCCCTTAGACAGATCAAAACGTATTTGTCTGCCAAAAACGCTTTTTAGACCCATGCCAGTGTTGTGGTCTTTTTTTTCTGAGCCATTCGCGAGAATGTCTCTTAAGAGCCCTAAGTATTGTTGTTCTGGATGTTGGATATCCATAACTTTACCTTTCCGCTTTGGTTTAGCCGCAGCGATAATTTTATTCTATATTGAAGGTTTTTTCAGTACCATAATAGTCCTGCCAGTTGTCGTTGTAGAATGCAAACATTCTTTCTAAACGATCTTGAGGCAGTTCTTGTATTTCTAACTCTTTTAGCATTTCCCGAAGTAGTGCTTTTGTAGGTTCTACTTTTTCAAGTTCTGCTTCAGTTTTTTCAAACTCAGCTAAATATCCATATCCCGCGTTCTTGTCGATGCTTACGGCTGTATCTTTGTAAGTGTAGTCTGTTCTTTCACGAGACCATTTTGCTTGATAGTTAAACCCAGAAGCTAGTATCAAGCTATCTAACTCATCCATTGTCATGTCCATTGAAGCTTCAAATTCTAGTCTGGCTGTGCCATTTGAGCTGGTTGTTTCATCAACAGAAGCTTTAACAACTAAAATGACCTTACCATCTGCATTCCGTGTTCTGACTGAAAAAGTCTTTGCTTTTTCAACTATTTCCTTAAACTGGGTTTTTTTCTCTTCAGGAACACTTGTTTCTAGCTTTTGGTAGAGGCTTTGTAGGTTGCCGTCTTTGAAATAGTGGTTCAGTTGCTTGTGTGAGCCTCTAGCAATCATGTTAGGATCAAGGTTCTTCATTTTCTGGACCAGTTTTTCTGCATTAGAAGCATCTCCAAGTAAGCTCTTTAACTCGATTTCATAGCTGTTTTTGTTCATTTGTTTCTTTCTTCTCCGGTTATTTCCTTAATTATATCATATGCTCAAAAAGGACATTTGATATATACTTAAGACATGTTATACATAGGGATTACAGGGCAATTACTCTCAGGAAAATCCACAGCCAGTAAGTTTTTGGAAGAAAACTTTAATGCTGAGCTTTTTCATTTCTCTAGGTTTTTGGGGGGTCTTTTAGAGCTTTTAGATTTGGAAAAGAACAGGAAGAACCTTCAAGATCTCGGGTTGTTTATCAAAGAAACATATGGCCAGGAAATTTTAGTTAAGACTGCTTTGGAATATTCTAAGGATTCTAAAGCTGATATTTTTTTAATGGATGGGTTGAGAAATAAAGATGATGTTCTAGCTTTAAAAGAAATGCCTGAAAGCATAATCATATACATTAAAGCAAAGCCAGAGGTTCGATATGCCAGAATGCTAGAGCGCGGAGAAAAAGTTGGTGAAAAACAATTGAGCTTTGAGGAGTTCTTAGAAACTGAAAAACACAATGTTGATATACAGCTTTTAGAATTAGAGCAATACGCAGATGTTGTCATAGATAACAACGGCACAAGAACAGATTTGGAAAAAGAATTAAGAAAGGCTTTGCTATGAAAATAATTGGACTAGTTGGACCAAAGCGTTCTGGTAAAGACACTGTTGCTGAATACATCGAAGAAAAGTATGGCGCAAAAATCCATGCGCATTCAGAAATATATACCCAGATATTAGGACTTTTGAAAATTCCAAATACCAGGCTGAATATAATCAAGCTAGTTGGCTTGCGCGATGTTTTTGGAGTTAATGTTTTAATTAATGCACTTAACAAAAAGATTCGTGAAGATAACGCGGAGCTTGAAGTCATAACTGGTATTCGTTTTCAAAACGAGTTTGATAATATCAAAGCATATCCAGAGAGTTTAATGATCTATGTTGATGCACCGATTGAACAAAGATACCAAAGGCAACTTTCTGATCATCAATACTTAGGTGATACAAGCATGAGCTTTGAGGAGTTTACCGAGATTGAGACAGAACAGCCAACTGAGATCCATATTGCGGAATTAGGAAAAAAATGCGAATATATATTACTAAATGACAAAGGCAAAGAAGAGCTATACAAGCAGGTAGATAACATATTAAAGCAGCATGAAATTAAGCCTAAAATCTAAGGTTAAAAAAGAAAAGGGTAAGTTCATAGTCATTGATGGTATTGATGGCTCTGGTAAAGCAACCCAAGCAAAGCTCTTAGCAGAGACTCTTCAAAAAGAGGGTTTTGAAGTAGCTGTAGCAGACTTTCCTCAATATGGTAAAAAGTCAGCAGGTCCTTTAGAGGAATATTTAAACGGCGCATACGGTAAATCAAACCCATACATTGCTTCACTTCTTTTTGCAGTTGATAGATATGACGGTAGTTTTTGGATTAGAGAGCAGCTTGAAGCAGGGAAGATTGTCATTTCAAACAGGTATGTTACAGCAAATGCCGGGCATCAGGGAAGTAATATCCAAAGCAGCGCTGAAAGAGTTAAGTATTTTAAATGGTTAGATAATTTGGAGTATACTTTGTTTCAATTACCAAAACCTGATTTAAACTTGATTTTGCATGTACCAGCTAAGATTGCACAGAAATTGGTTGATCGTAAAAGCAAAGAACAAAGAAAATATGTTAATGGTAAAAAAAGAGACATACTGGAAGATGATTTAGAACACTTGGAAAAAGCAGAGCTGGTCTTTATGCAAATTGCTGAACTTTTCCCAAACACTAAATACATCGAATGCGTTGAAAATGGTAAACTGCTTGCACCGGATCAAATACATAACAAGATTTGGAATTTAGTTAGAAGATTGGCATTAAACAAGAAATAGCATGGTTAAGAAAAGAGATATAGAGTTTTTGTATGAACTTGGTTCATTAAGAAACATCCAAAGAGGCTGGCGTCAGCATTTTGGTATGGATGTTGCTAATGATTTAGAGCACACCATTCGTGTGGTTTGGATTGCTTTGTTAATCGCACGCATGGAAGGTGTTAAAGATGAAGAGAAGATCATAAAAATGGCATTAGTACATGACATGGCAGAAACCAGAGTTTCAGATCACAGCTATGTTCAAAAAGTATATGTTCAAGCTGACGAAGATTCAGCAGCAAACGATCTTTTTGGAGGCACTAGCTTTGAAAACCTAAATGATCAGACCTTGAAAGAATATGAAGAAAGAGCATGCATTGAGGCAAAGATTGTTAAAGATGCAGATAACTTGGATGTTGATTTGGAAATGCGCGAGTTAGAACAAAAAGGCTCTAAGCTCCCAAGTAAATGGCTAGGGAACAGATCTCTTGTTAGAAACCAAAAACTGTACACCGAGTCTGCTAAAAAAATCTGGGATTCTTTAAACGAGGTTGATGTTGATTCTTGGCACATGGAAACTAATAAATGGAACAGGATTCCTGACGCAGGTAAATAATGGCAGAAACAAAAACATTGCAAGTAGGAGTTAAAGCACTGCTTTTAAACAAAGAAGGGAAGTATTTGATCTTGCACCGAAATATTCAAGTGTATCCAGAGGTTAATAACCCCTGGGATATAGTTGGCGGAAGAATTGATCCTGGGACTTCTCTACTTGAAAATTTAAAGCGCGAGATATTTGAAGAAACAAAACTTGAACTTGTAGATACGCCAAAACTTCTTGCCGCTCAGGATATTTTAAAAGAAGACAAACATGTTGTTAGGTTAACATATACTGCAAGCATTGAAGGTGAACCAGTCTTAGAGACAGAACATGATGCTTACAAGTGGCTGAGCTTAGAAGAGTTAAAGGTTTTACCTGGTTTGGATAGTTATGTTAAAAAAGTAATTAACGAACTTTAATGCACGAACTATTAAAAAATATTCAAGGTTTACTTTCTGAAATACAGAACCTGAAGGAGCGTCTTTGACCTTGAAACTAAGAAACAAAAAATCCAAAAGCTAGAAGAGGAAATGCAAGCGGGTGGTTTTTGGGCTGATCAACAAACAGCAAAAGCAAAATCTGAGCAATACAATGCCCTTAAATCAGAGTCTGATTTTTGGAACAAGCTTCAAAAAGATGTTGAAGACCTTTTTGTCATATCTTCAGAACTATTTAAAAATGGAACAATTGCAGTGGGGGATAAAGAGGATATTGAAAAACAGTTAGCAGAAGCAAGAGAGAAGTTTTTAAAAGCAAGGATTCAAGCTTTCTTTTCTAAGAAATATGATGACCACAGCGCAATTTTAAGTATCCATGCTGGTGCTGGTGGTTCTGATGCTGCTGACTGGGCAGAAATGCTTTTACGTATGTATATGCGATTTTCAGAAAAGCATGGCTTCAAGGTTGAAACCTTAGAACTATCAAAAGGTTCAGAAGCTGGTATTAAAAGTGTTTTGCTTGAAATATCAGGACACAATGCTTATGGATATTTACGAAGTGAAGCAGGAGTACATAGACTTGTTAGGTTGTCTGAATTTAATCCTGCACACACCAGAGAAACCTCCTTTGCTCTAGTTGAAGTTTTACCACTGCTAGAACAAGAAGAGAGTATAACTATTGATCCGAAAGATTTAAAAATGGAAGTTACAACAGCATCAGGGCATGGCGGACAAAGCGTTAACACAACATATTCTGCTGTTCGAATTACACACATTCCAACTGGTGTTAAGGTATCGATTCAGAATGAACGTTCACAACACCAAAATAGAGAGAAAGCTATGGAGGTTTTGCAAGCTCGTTTAAATGTTTTAGAGGAAGAGCGCAGAGCAAAACAAAAGAAAGAAATGCGTGGTGAATTTAAAAGCGCTGAGTGGGGTAATCAAATCAGAAGCTATGTTTTACATCCTTACAAATTAGTTAAAGACCACAGAACTGGTTATGAATCTACTGATCCTTTAGTTGTTTTAAATGGTGATTTAGATGATTTCATAGAAAAATACTTAGAAACTACTGTCTAAATAAATAGTGTGGTATAATCCAAATATGATTCGTTTCGAAAAAGTAACAAAAACCTACAAAGACAAAAAAGCAATAGAAAACATTGATTTAGAGATCAAACATGGAGAGTTTGTATCTATAGTTGGCGTCTCAGGAGCTGGTAAATCAACCCTTCTGAAGCTTATCTTTGGTGAAGAAAAGGTTGATGAGGGTAAACTTTACATTGATGATATTGACATTGCTTCATTAAGCGATGAGGACATCCCATACCTTCGCAGAAAGATTGGTATTGTTTTTCAGGATATGAAGCTCTTACCTAGAAAAACTGCTTATGAAAATGTTGCTTTTGCAATGGAGGTTGCAGGATACCCTAAAGACAGAATTGCACACGATGTTGCAAAGATCCTAGATATTGTTGGACTTAAGGACAAGACTCATAATTTTCCAGCTGAAATGTCTGGTGGAGAAAAACAACGTGTCGCCATAGCCAGGGCTCTTGCACATAAACCTGTGCTTTTAATTGCTGATGAACCAACTGGAAACTTAGACGAGGTTAACAGTTTTGAAATACTTGATCTCTTGCAGAAGATAAATCAACTGGGCACAACTGTTTTGCTTGCAACACATGCTCGTGATCTAGTAAACAAAATTCAAAAAAGAGTTATTACCATGGACAAAGGAAGAATTTCCATGGAACAAGCAAAAGGACATTACAAACTTTAAACTTATGGAATCAATTGCTTTACTAAGAGTTATTAAAACAGGCGCAACAAACTTTTACAGAAACTTTTGGCTTTCTGCAACAGCTACTTTAATTATGGTTATTACTCTGGCGATTCTAACACTAACCTTGGTTACTTTTAATATAACTAGTGTAGCGATTCAAAACATTCAGGAGCGAGTTGATATTAGCGTATATTTCAAGACTCAAGTGTCAGAACAACAAATATTAGATATTCGTTCAGAATTAGAACAGCTTCCTGAAATTGCAGCTGTTAAATATGTTTCAGCAGCTGATGCTTTAGCTTCATTTAAAGAAAAACATTCTGATAACCAGTTAATTCAAGATTCTTTGGGGCAATTAACAGATAATCCATTGCCCCCAACGCTTCAAGTAAAGGCTAAAAACTTGGATGATTACCCAAAAATAGCCGAAGAACTTTCTAAAAGCAATTATGCTGCTTTCATAGACAAGGTTAACTTTCAAGACAACCGCAGTGTTATTGAGCGTCTTTCAAGAATTCTTTCAGCAGTCAAACGTTTAGGTGTTGGTATGGCCTTTGTTTTTAGCTTCATCGCAGTCCTAGTTATATTTAATACCATTAGATTAACAATCTTTAACAGACGAGAAGAAGTTGAGATCATGAAGCTTGTTGGCGCAACCAACTGGTATATTCGCTGGCCTTTCATAATCGAAAGCATTCTTTATGCATTGGCTGCAAGCATCATCACAATCCTTTTGACCATTCCGATCTTTAACTATCTCTTGCCACGCCTAAATATCTACCTTGGAACCAACCTAACTAGTGATACCTGGGGCTTTAACCTTTGGATTATCTTTGCAATCCAGGTTGTTACAGCCTTGATTTTAGGTATTATCTCAAGCACAATCGCAATTAGAAGGTATTTAAGAATCTAGAACCCTTCTTTTGGGCACTTGAGCTTTTTTAAGGGATGCTCTATACTAGAAAAGAGCCAAAACCTCTCCTCTGGAGAGGCCTTTATTTTTTATACGAGCCTTCACATGCAAGTTGTATTTATCAAAGAACTATCAGGGTCAGGGAAAAAAGGGGAGATCAAGGAATTTAATGACGGTTATGCAAGAAACTTCCTGCTTGCTAAAGGCTACGCTGTTCTTGCAACACCTCAAATGATTAGTAAGTTAAAGAATGAACAAGCGCAAGCAGATGCAAGGAAGAAGAAAGAAGCAGATCAAGCCTTGAAGGTTAAAGAAGATTTTGCAAAACGAACATTTACATTAAGTGTTAAGGTCGGGGACAAGGGTCAGATATTTGGCTCAGTGCATGAAAAGGATATCTTACTAAGAATTAAAGAAAAGATGGGTTTAGAATTAGAGAAGAGTCAAATAGTTTTACCAAAACAAATAAAAGAACTCGGCGAGTATCAATTCCAAATTAAGTTAGCCAATGGCATTACAGCCAACTCTAAAATTAAATTAATCAATGAAAATGACAGCCAAAAGTAAAACAACCAGAGCAAAGGCCCAGAAGCTAAAGAAGCAAACTAAATTCATCTTCGTTTCCGGAGGTGTAATCTCAGGTATTGGTAAAGGAATTACCTCAGCATCAATCGGGGCAATCTTACAATCCAGAGGTTTAAAGATCTCTCCTGTTAAAGTTGATATGTATTTAAACCAAGATGCAGGAACTATTAGACCACAAGAGCATGGCGAGGTCTTTGTTACTGATGATGGCATGGAAACAGATCAGGATTTGGGTCACTACGAACGTTTCATTGATAGACCACTGACAAAGATGAACTATGTCACAACAGGACAGATTTACGGTGAAGTTTTAAGGAAAGAACGTGCATTTGAATATGATGGTGAAGACGTTGAAGCAATCCCGCATGTTACAGATGAAATCATCAGAAGGTTTATGCTTGCTGCTAAAAATGCTGATATTGTTTTAGTTGAGTTAGGTGGCACGGTTGGTGAATATCAAAATGCAATTTTCTTTGAAGCAACTCGTATCATGAAGCTTAGACATCCAGAGGATATCTTGCATATCCATGTGGCATATTTACCAGTTCCTTCATACCTTGGGGAGATGAAGTCTAAACCAGTGCAACAGTCAGTGCGCATGCTTAACTCCATGGGCATTGAGCCTGATATCATTGTTGGTCGTGCTGAGACTGTCATTGATGACAAACGAAAAGAAAGAATTGCTTTGTTCTGTAATGTAGACAAAAAAGCTGTACTTTCTAACCCAGATGTTAAATCAATCTATGAAATCCCAGTAATTCTAGAAGAACAAAATGCAGGCGATATAATCCTAGAAAAGCTTAAGATGAAGCCAAGAAAGCGCGACATGAAAGAATGGCGCAACTTTGTTAAGAAGATTAAGGCTGTTAAAAAAGATTTAAATATTGCAATTGTTGGAAAATACTTTGGTACAGGCAAGTTTGAACTTGCGGATTCGTATGTTTCAGTGATTGAATCGTTAAAACACGCTGCTTGGGCAAACAAGCACAGTATTAAGCTTACTTGGATTGATGCTTTGAAAGTAGAAACTGAAGGTGCTAAAAAGATCTTGGCCGGTTTTGATGGTATTGTTGTACCAGGAGGCTTTGGCAAGCGCGGAACTGAAGGCATGATCCAGACTGTAGAGTTTGCTAGAAAGAATAGGGTACCTTACTTAGGTTTGTGCTATGGCATGCAGATGGCAACAATTGAATTTGCAAGAAACGTTGCTAAATTAAGAAATGCTAACACCACAGAGGTTGATGATGAAACTAAGCATCCAGTAATTCACATTATGCCTGATCAAGAAAAGAAACTATTAGTTAGAGACTATGGTGCATCAATGCGCTTGGGTTCTTGGGATTGTGTTTTGAGAAAAGGAAGTCAGGCAGAAAGCTTGTACAAACAAAGAAGAATTGCTGAAAGACACAGACATAGATATGAAGTTAACAACAAGTACAGAGCCGTTTTAGAAAAAGCAGGTTTAGTTTTTTCTGGAACCTCTCCTGATGGTAAATTAGCGGAAATAATTGAACTGCCAGGTCACCCTTTCTTTATGGGAAGCCAATTTCATCCAGAATATAAATCCAGGCCATTAAGGCCGCATCCTTTATTCCTTGGATTCATGAAAGCAGTTGCTAAAGGAAAGAAATAGACAAAATTAAAACCCCTCAATCGAGGGGTTTTAATATATCTTTTGAAAGTAGTATTTAAGCCTTGTCTGGAAGAACGTTGACAATACGTGTCTTTGCAAGAGTGCCATTGAACCTTTTGACCTTCTTGTTGGAGAACTTTACGAATCCGTTGGCTGCTGCATACAAAGTGCTATCGCCACCCATTCGCACATTTTTTCCTGCTCTGAATTTGCTACCGTGTTGTCGGACAATTACATTGCCGACAGAGACTTTCTGTGCACCGAATATTTTTACTCCAAGACGTTTGGAAACGCTATCGCGGCCTAACGAGGTACTACCTCCGGCTTTCTTATGTGCCATTTGTTAGCTGTTAATTATTAATGAACGTGATTATTTCTCTAGCCACGACTTGATCTTTTCGATCATAGATCATTGAATTGCGATCTGTTAGTTTCAGAAAGGGCATCAATTTTTTGTGAGCTGCTAGAAAATGATCCTCAATATTGTAACCTAAATCTGTGATGAAGTCAACGCTTGGAAAGGGGACGTAATCATCGGTGTCCCTTCTGTAGCTAGGTAAACAAATGACAATTCGAGCGCCTTTTGGTAAAAGCTTTTTAAATTCTTTGAAAGCTGAAAGCCAGAGCGTTTTTAAATCTTTGAAGTTTTGCTCAATATCAGCATCTTTTGGGAAGTTGCTGTACATTGGACCTAAGAATCCTTCTGTAACAACTCCTACGATCTTTTCATCTTTGAAGACTTTTGAGACATCAGCAACATCTGCGACTTCGAGCTTGTATTTACCAGGGGACACTTTGTATCTGTTTCTAAACCATTCAAGGTTTTTTTCACTTCCAGATATGGCAAACTTAGCAATATCAGAGCCATATGCTTTGTAATTAAGTAAAATCGCTTCTTGAATAATTGTGCCAATACCACAAAAAGGATCTAGGACAATACTATTCTTTGGTAAGTGTGCGAAATTAATCATGATCTGAGCAACCTTTGGCGGGATCATGCCTTGTTTTTCGTCTCTGATTGGTCTTTGGTAGTCGCGTCTACCATAGTCTTCAAAGTCTTGAACCACCAAAGTTTTACCTACAAAGACTTTTTCAACCCCTGCTATGACAACAATTTCAGCACCTTTTTGTAAAAGCAGGTTTTTTGTAACCACAACTGATGCTAGAGAAAGGGAATTGTAATCAGGCAAACAAACTCGGATGGAATCACCCTCTTCTTGTAATCCTTTCTTAATGAACATACCCAGACGTTTTGGTTCACCAAAGCCTTTGATGCTTGGATCTAACAAATACAAGCTAACACCAAATTGTTTCTTGCCTGAGTATTCTTTTAGAAAGTCTTTTTTTAGTTTGCTTGGCTTAAAGTAGTTTTGCAGGGCAAAGTTAATAGAGTCTTGGGGGCGTTTTTTTACAGTGTCAACTATTTTAACAATTTTAATAACTCCACCTAAACGTCGTTGGAGTTTTTCATGATCTAATTGTTTTTCAGTTTCAATGACTAGCGCCTCAATTGAGACAGCTAAAATTTTAAAAGGGATCTCGTGCTCAATGAGCTCTTCTTGAAGCACAACTAAAAGCTCGGCAATAGATAATGTATAGACCCTCCCTAAGATAAAAGCGTATTGCATATGTATCTAGATATTACAGTAACTGCATCATTCAGGCAATTAAGAAGAGAGTCGCGCAGTAGCCAACATAGGCGTGCACGACTCTCAGTAGGCCTTCTGGCCTCCTATCCGCCCTTTTCACTCCATGTAGTTTCGAGACACACTCCGCTCTTAAGATACCTCCCCCGCAGATAAGCAGGACGGACTGATCGCTTTCTGCGGCGTTAGCACAACACTTCGTGCAAGGTACCTGGGCAAGCTTTGCCCCGGTTGATCAGCCCACCCTTCGGCGGGACTGGGCTAGTCAACAACTTAATTTTAAAGCATTGAATTAATAGGTCAAATATGGGATAATTTGCTAGATGTTAGAGCTTAAAAAGAAAAAATTAATATACCTCGATTACGCAGCAGCAACACCGCTTGATCCTAGTGTTGCAGTGCTTGTTAAAGTTACCCAAGAAAAAAATTACGGCAATGCATCAAGTATTTATGAACTTGGTATGCAAGCTAAGTTTGAGATTGAAGGGGCAAGAAAAAGCATTGCTGATATCATCAGTGCGCGGGAAGGGGAAATAGTCTTTACAGCAGGTGGTACTGAGTCAATTAACTTAGCTTTGTTTGGGGTTGTTAGAAATGCAATTGCTTCAGGTCTTAAAAAACCGCATCTAATAGTCTCCTCTATAGAACACCATGCGGTTTTAGAAAGTGCTAAGGCTTTGAAAGCTGAAGGAGTTGAATTAAGTATTTTAAAAACAGACCGTTTTGGTTTTGTTAATCCTAAAGAGCTTGCAAAAGCCATTAAGCAGAACACAATTTTAGTTAGCGTGATCTATGCAAACAACGAGATTGGGACAATAGAGCCAATTGCGCAGCTAGCAAAGGTCATTAGAAAAGCAAATTTAAACAGGAAGCATAGAATACTCTTGCACACTGATGCGTGTCAGGCTGCAGGAACACAGGACTTAAATGTAAACAAGCTCGGTGTTGATTTAATGACTTTAAATGCCAGCAAGATTTATGGTCCAAAACAAATTGGTTTGTTGTATGTAAGAGGAGGTGTGCAGTTGAAACCTTTGATCTATGGCGGGGGACAGGAAAGAGGTTTGCGTTCTGGAACAGAAAATACAGCAGGAATTGTTGGCTTTGCAAAAGCTTTAGAAATATCGGAGAAATTAAAGAAAAGTGAAAACAAACGACTAGTGTTACTTCAAAAATATTTGATTAAAGAGATTAAAAAGAGTATCCCCGAAGCAATTTTAAATGGACCAGAGATTTTAAGGCTTCCTAATAACGTTAACTTTTCTTTTAAAGGAGTTGATGGTGAAGCATTACTTTTGTATTTAGATGCTCAAGGCTTTGCAGTTTCTACAGGCTCTGCCTGTGCTTCAACTAGCCTTGATCCTTCGCATGTGCTTCTAGCAATTGGTTTGAGCAAAGCAGATGCCAAGGCAAGCGTACGTATTAGTTTAGGCAGAACTACCAAGAAACAAGACTTGGATAGTCTTTTAAAAGCTCTTCCTGGATTAGTTTCAGAACTGCGCAGGGTTGAATCACTGAACAAAAAGCATTAATATCTAGTTATGCACTCTGATCTTGGTATTACAATTATGGACAACAAAACACTTGCTGCTGTTTCAGAACAGATTGCAAAGATTGATCCTGTAGTTAAAGCACACCAAGGTGGCGTTGAGATTATTAGTGCCACAGCAGATGAAGTTGTTTTAGCTTTGAAAGGTCATTGCGCAGGTTGTCCGATGGCACCAATCACATACGGCAAAATCTTAAACAAGTATATTCAAGAAGCTTGTCCAAATTTAAAAAACATTAAATATGTGGAGATGAAATAATGGCGGGAAAGATTAAATACTTAATGGTTGATAGGGAGCTGTGCATTGGTGCTGCTTCTTGTGTTGCTTTGTACCCTGAAGTCTTTGCTTTAGATGATGAAAACAAAGCAGTCATTTTAAAAAAAGATGGTATTAAAGATTCAGGGAAAACAGATGTTGATATGCTTGAGGTGAGTGCAGTTGATGATGATACTTTAATGCTTGCAGCGCAAAGCTGTCCGACTCTTGCAATCTATCTTTATGACGAAGATGGTACACAGGTCTACCCTTAAAGCAGTCAGACAAAAACAAAAATGTTTAGACATACAAAATATCATTTAAGGAAACACTCTTTTACTAGCAGAGTTCTTTACTATGTCTTCAGCTTTCTGATCATTGCAGCTCTGGCCATATACCTTGAGAGTGGTTTTAAATCACTTGATTTTTCAAAGCTCTTTTCTATCTTTAGTACAGTTTCCTTCTCACAGGTCATTCTTTATGCTTTCTTTACTTTCTTAAGACTTTGCGTGGCATATTTAATTTCTCTGTTTTTAGCACTCTTAGTTGTTTTTGTAATTACTAGACACAAGAAAGTCGAAAATTTCCTAGTCCCAATATTTGATATTTTGCAGAGCGTACCAGTTTTAGCTTTCTTTCCATTAATTATTGTGGTTTTTGCGCAATTACATATGCCTGAGTTTGCAGCTCAGCTTGTTTTGATCATTGCAATGTTTTGGTCAATTCTTTTTGGCGCTTTAGGAGGACTACATTTAATACCAGAGGAAATCTTTGATGCAGCAAGAATATACAATGCCACAGGAGTTAGAATGTTTTTTAAAGTAATAGTCCCGGCAATCTTTCCTCAGCTTGTTACAGGCTCAGTACTTTCTTTTGGTGAAGGCTGGAATGTCATAATCATTTCTGAATACATTAGCTATGGCAACATACACATTAGTTTACCTGGGCTTGGTAATTTACTTTCAGTTTCAGCAGGACAAAACACCCAGCTATTCCTTGCTTCATTGTTAGTTTTAGTTGCTTTAATTTTGATAGTGGACCGACTTGTTTGGCATCGATTAACTGAATACAGTGAAAGGTTCAAATTCGAATGAACATAACTTTAGAAAACGTATACAAGAAATACGGCGAAAAAGAAATTCTTAAGGATGTTGATTTAGAAATCAATCCTGGTGAGTTTGTTTGTATTGTAGGGGAGTCTGGTAGTGGTAAAACTACTTTGTTAAAAATTGTTGCAGGATTAATAGAGCCAAATAAGGGGATTGTTCTAACAGGGGATCAGTGTGCTATGGTTTTCCAAAATAGCGCACTTTTGCCATGGCTTTCAGTTGCCCAAAATGTTGCATTCCCTTTTGAGGTACAGGGCTTAAAAATCCCTAAACAGCGCATTGAACAAATCCTTGCAGAGCTTGGGTTAAAGGGGCTCGAAAAGAGATATCCTAAAGAACTGTCAGGCGGGCAAAAACAAAGAGTTGGTCTAGCCCGGGCAATGGCTGTAAAACGCAAAATATTGCTCTTAGACGAGCCTTTTTCAGCTTTAGACGTAAAGACCTCAGAAGAGCTGCATTCCTTAATTTTAGGGCTTTGGAGAGGTAACAAGTTAACAGTCTTAATGGTCTCCCATTCTATTGAAGAAGCAGTCTTTCTTTCAGACCGGGTTGTGATTATGGATCAGGGCAAAGTACGTAGAGAAGTAACCATAGATCTTCCCAGACCAAGGCAAATATCTGATCCTGTTTTTAGAAAATATATTGAACACATTCAAGCAATAGTTGAAAACTAAGCTTGTTTTAAAAGTCCGTCTAGTTTAGAATCTAAACAACAATTCCAAGGCGGATTTATGATACTGAGACCAGGCTTTATGAAAGCTCTGGTCATCCAACTAGAGCTTCAACACCAAGGACGAACTGTCCACAGCAACCCGCTGATAGTCCTTCCGGATCTGTACAACACCGCTATTCTTTGGTTCGGTAGGACCAAAGAGATCAGTGCTGCAACCATTTGCGGCGGCAACGTGCTAAAAGTAGCGAACACTGCTCTAAGCGATGAGCTGTCAATCAAGGCTGCTTGTGCAGCTTCTGCTCTGGAAGAGATACGACAGCGCCGCTATCAGATCCGGAACATCCTGCAGAATCAGGATGCTACAGATGTTTCTGATCCTGCACCAGCGTGGTTGGTCGAATACAGTGAGGGAGCAGAACGACACAGCGGGCTCCTGCTTGGCACGCCACCTTTCTATGTCTCTGAGGACAAGGGACCTGATATCTACTCTAAGGTTCTGATGCGCTGGGTAGGCAACAATGTCGTCACAAGCAAGGCCACAAAGCCCGTAGTGGTTGAGGAGCAAAAAAGCATTGTTGTTAGTAGTGAACTTGTGCGCGCCGCTGATCTTTGGGTTCGTGCTCACGACGCTCTTCAGGAAGTCAGGAGAGAAGTGGACGCGACAATGCAGTTAGTTGAAGAAGCTACCAAGTTGGGTCTCATATCATGACGCTCGTATCTTTGGAGGAGATGCGGGCGTTTGTAGTTTTTGCTAAACTAAGATATATGCCTACATCAAAAAAGAATCAGGTACGACTGCCCAAGCATGTCAAACCAGAACGTTACAAAATTTTCATTAAACCAGATTTAAAAACTTTTAAATATGAAGCTGAAGAAACTATTTCTTTAGAGCTTTTTAAAGCAACCAACCAGATTATCCTGCACTCCAAAAGTTTGGTTATTGAATCAGCTGAATATTTTGCATTTGGAAAGAAACACAAACCAAAAACAATTAAGTATGACACTTCTTTAGAACAAGTTGTCTTTACTTTTAAAAAGAAGTTACCTAAGGGCAGGGGAGAGCTTGGTATTAAGTTCAATGGACTTTTAGAGGATCGTTTAAACGGTTTTTACAGAAGCAGTTATGAACATGAGGGAAAGATTCAGCATATAGCAACAACTCAATTTGAATCAACTTTTGCGCGCAATGCTTTTCCATGTTTTGATGAGCCCTCTGCAAAAGCAATTTTTGATGTTACTTTGATGGTTCAAAAAGGTTTGCATGCCATTTCAAACACCCTACCGATTGGTATTCAAGAGCATCAAGGTTGGGATATAGTTCAATTTGCTCCAACACCAAAGATGTCAACGTATTTACTTGCTTTCATTGTTGGAAATTTTGAATTCATTGAAGGCAAAACTAAAAACAATGTTTTGGTTAGAGTTTTTGTTACTCCTGGAAAAAAGAAACAAGCCAAGTTTGCCTTAGATGTCGCTATAAAGTCACTTGATTTCTATGAACAATATTTTGATATCAAATACCCACTGCCAGTTTTGGACATGATTGCATTACCAGATTTTTCTGCAGCAGCCATGGAAAACTGGGGCGCTGTAACTTACCGAGAAACAGCACTCTTAATTGATCCTGACCATTCATCTATTGCAAACAGACAACAAGTTGCCCTAACCATAACCCACGAGTTGGCACATCAATGGTTTGGAAATCTTGTAACTATGGAGTGGTGGACTGATCTTTGGCTTAATGAAGGCTTTGCTTCATACATTGAACATTTAGCCTTAGATCATATTTTTCCTTCCTGGAAAGTTTGGGATCAGTTTGTATTTAGCTACCAAGGACTTGCTTTAAGCTTAGATGCTTTGAAAAATACCCACCCAATTGAAGTGGTGGTGCATCATCCAACCGAAATCGATGAAATCTTTGATACCATCAGCTATTCCAAGGGTGCTAGTATAATACGAATGCTTGCAAACTATTTAGGAGAAAAAGATTTTCGCAATGGCTTAAGACACTACCTTAAAAAACACGCTTATGGAAATGCTGTCACAGAAGATCTCTGGCATGCTTTTGAAAAAGTTTCTAAAAAGAAGATAGCGCCAATGATGCGTACTTGGACTAAACAAGCGGGATATCCAGTAGTCTCTGTAGAGATTAAAGATTCTAAAGGTAATATCCATATATCTCAAGAACGTTTCTTCTCAAGCTCTGTTTCAAGAAAAGCAAACAAGAAAAAAACTTCTTGGAAAGTTCCTGTGTCAATATTCAGAAGTAAAACAAAAATAGAAAACCTTTTACTTGAAAAAGATTCTTTAATTACAAAACCACTCCAAAAAGGGGAGTGGCTTAAATTAAACTTCAACGAAACAGGTTTTTACCGGATAAAGTATCAACTGGCTTTTTTAAACGACCTTAAAAGGGCAATTTTAACGAAGAAATTAGATCCAAAAGACCGTTTAGCTTTAATTAGTAATGCTTTTGCACTAGCCCAGGCTGGGTATATTCCAACAACTGAAGTTTTAGAATTACTAGAAGCTTACAAGAATGAGGATAACTACAATGTCTGGGTGGAAATATCATCAGGACTTGCACACCTTTCAAGAGTTTTAGAAAACGAAGATTTCAAAGACCGTTTTGAAAAATATTGCAGAGATATATTCTCACCAATGGTTTCTCGAGTTGATTGGAGCAAGAAACCAAAGGAAACACATACCCAAAGTCTTCTGAGGAGCTTGATTCTCGCAAATGCAGTTAGATACAGAGATCCAAAAACAACCGTCAAAGCTCTCTCAATGTTTAAGGAGCTTGTGCGTGGTAAACATATTGATCCTGATATTAAACAGATAGTTTACTCTGCGGTTGCACTTAATGGTGAAATAAAAGAGGATAGGCAATTAAGAAAACTATACAAACAAGCAAAGTTACATGAAGAAAAACATCGTATTGCTAGAGTTTTGCCACTTTTCAAAGATCAAAGAATCTTAACTGATGTTTTAAAGTTCTTTCTTTCAAAGGAAGTTCGAAATCAAGATACAACGCTTTTCTTAGCAATTGCTCTGTCTTCAAGACGAAGCAAACATTTAGCATGGAAATTCGTTAAACAGAATTGGAAATATCTGTTAAGCAAGTTCGGAGATGGGGGACACGTCCTTTCTAGAATCGCAAGTGCCCTAGAAACTTTCAGCACAGAAAAAGTTGCTTCAGATATTTCTCAGTTCTTTAAAGCTAACCCAGCACCAGGTGCTGAACGTTCCATACAACAATCACTAGAACAAATTCGAGCAAATGCTGCTTGGATTAAAAAAGATCGAGAAATACTTTTTAAATTTTTAGATAACTAATTGACGCATATATCTTCCTCCTGCTATCCTAGAATGAACTTAAAGCAGGGAAGATAGACACAACAAGACTTCACCACCACGAGGGTCAAACAATGGGGGCAAAGCCAGCAGGAGCAACCAAGCAGGTTCGCGTAGTTCCGGATGATCAGATGTATCCGCTAACCCAATGCCCATTCTGCACGAGTCCGTTGGAGATCAGCGGAGAACTGCAGGTCTGCGGCAATCAGGGTGGCGAACCTGAGTGCAACGCCATGTTCTTGAGGGGCAAGGAAATGCCAGAGATTCGATAACCCATTCAACCTCGAGAGACCCATGACCACACCTCTTTCGATGCACCAGAAACCTGCAGATGCGCCAGCTCCTGGTACCTTCAGCCACATGCAGGATCCCAGCTACGAGGAAGCTGGTAAGCCATACGCATGTGCACGCTGTGGGAAAGACGCATCTGGCGTCCTGTGCAAGCGCTGCAGCGAAGATGCTGCGCGCGACTAGGATCAAGAAGTTTGTTGTGAATACACTGAAACCCAGGAATTTGTAGAACCTGGGTTTCGTGCTATCTAAAGCTCTAGGGGAGTACTCTCTTTGCCATATATCCCTAGTCGCACAATGTAGCTTATGCGACAAAGTATTTAAAGAAATAACGTTTTAATACACATGCAAGTGCCCACCTGTTGTGGTCTCGAATATGTTTGGCTTCGGACAAAAAGAGTTTATAGAATAATATTTTAAATTACCGTATTCATTAACAACAGTTAAACCAGCTGCAAGTGCGTCTTTGCAAAGATCAGACAAACGGGCCTTATTAAGCAAATTTCGCTGTAGGGCTATATCAGCACACGTCCCATTCTGGTGACAGAAGCTCAAATGCTGCACTGTTGGAGGGTAAGCCTCGGTAATTCTCCAATCTTTGTTCTCCCCTGCCAAGATCGTCAATTTTTTGATTAGGGTGGTGTCTAGGTACTCACCGCGATCCGAATCAATTACTAAATTTTTGTCATCAATCAAACTGCAGCCTCTGCAGAGACCAATTTCAAATTCTCCCTTGTTAACTAAAGGGATTTTGTTTTTTGGCGTATTCAAGAATCTAATTACAAAAACAGCCAGTACTAGGAATGCAATTAGTGTACCGGCTTGTTTATAATTTAAATGGAATTGTCTATTGCGCAGTTGGTTCTTCATCAGGATCACCTTGGAAGTTTGCATCTAAACTAACATGTAAATGACCGACATTGGTGTTAACAAATTTTTGAGGATTACCACAATCAGAGCCAGCAAATTGCTGAGCTGTAAACTCATAATACTCATTAGCAAATTTTAGACCAGTTTTTTTTGCTGCAGTACACATTGTTTTTACAGCAACAAGTAGTTGCCCATCAGAATACGATCCCCTGTTCATAATAGAGATGTCAGCACAATTACCGTTAAAATGGCAATCTGAGCTGTGTTTTACTGTTGGTGGCCATGCTTCTGTTATATACCAATCAAATTTAGAAGCGTAAGGAATATTTCTTGCTAATTCTGCTCTCAGGTTTGCGAAATACATTACCATATTAACTAAGCGCTGGGTTAGATCTTTGTTTAAATAGTATTGTTGGACTCTCTGCGCGTTAGTTGTCTTTTTGACATGCACTGTCAGACCTTGGGTTAAATCAATACAATTAACGCAAGGTTGAATTGTTTTTGTTCCAGCTGGTAAGTTGTTGTTATTTGCCGGTGCTTGGATTGTTGATCCGGCGCTAACTATTTTTCCACCTTCTAATCCCACAGGATTACCATTTGCATCAACTGGGTATGGCAGTTGGTCAGGAAGATCAGCACAGATATTTTCTGTTTTACCGTCTACAGAGACCTGGTTACAATTAACCTGCGGTGCAACTATTGCCGGCATTTTAGTTAAGTTTGGATCAACGGTGTTAAGTATGATGTAGGTGCTGAAAAGTATAACTAAACCAAGAAGGGTTGAACCCATGATCTTTTTTGCTTCACTGATTGATTCAGATGTTCCGGTTATATAGTTGTAACCGGCTAAAACAAACATCAAAACAGCTATGAAACCAGCAATACTAACAGCAAAGATATAGATGTTGTTTATACACCTACCAATATTGTACCCAGAATCAACGCCATCGGTGTCAGGCTCACAAATCTGACCTCTTAGTATTGAACTAACATCTGCATGTGCTAACTGAGGAACAGTAAACAAAGCAGCATTAAAGATTGCAAAAGTTAGGATTAGGGTTCTTAGATGGATTTTTGTTTTTTCTTTCATCAAGGTTTGTTAACACTATTAAAATATCAAATATTTACAAAGATTACAAGAAATCCATTGGATTATACGTATATCCATATGGGATTTTGTAAGGACCGTAAATGTGTGGGTATGCCCCATTTTTGATACCAAAACCTTCAGCATCGTAGACTCCAAAATGCAGGTGGTATCCCCTTTCAGGGCCATATAGCAGGCGGGTGGTGTTACCTGTGTTTCCTTCATAACCGATTAAATCCCCTTGCTTAACTTTTTGTCCTGCAACAACAGTAAATTTTGTCATGTGTGCATAAAGCGTCATTATATCTTTTGTCAGCTTGCCTCCTGCAAGGTGCTTAATAACTACCCAGTTGCCATATGCAGTAGTGCCTGTGCCAGTTGAATAGACCGTACCATCTCCTGCTGCATAAATTGCAGTTCCAGCAGGAGCTGCCAAGTCAATACCATTATGAAAATCATAACCGAGTTTTGTAAAACCAGTTTTGCCGTATTTTTGCGTTAAAACACCATCCATTGAATATGCTAATATCCCATGCACTGCTTTTAAGGCATTGAAGCCTGTTTTTCCACGAAGCTGTTGATCTAAATCATAAATCTCTTTGTTAATTTTTGCTTGTTCTTCCTGCGAGGTTGTGAGAAGTTTTTGATATTTGCTTTCTTGTCCTTTTGTTTGCTGTAACAAAACAAGTCTAGAACTTTTCTGGTTGTTTAAAGTTTTCTGTGTTTGAGAAAGCTGATCGTTTAAATCATTAAGCTTGTTTAAATTTATTTGTAATTCTCCTTCATCTTTTTCTAGCTTTGCGCGGATTTCTTTTATCTGTTGAATTAAGCCAAAGATTTTACTTTGTACAGACTGAGCATATTGTACTTGATCCATGAAGTCGGAAAAACTGCTTGAACCTAAACCCAGCTGCAGGTTTGAGGTGTTGTCATATTCATTTAGCGTGACTATTAACTCAGCGAGCAAATTCTTTTCTTGCTCGATCTGTGCTGTTTTTTCTTTAATCTGAATTTGAGTTTGTTCTATTTGTAATTGAGTATTTTCAATATTTGTTCTGGTTGCTTGGATTCTAATCCCTGTTGCTTTTATTTCCATGTCATACAAGCCAATCTCGTTAGAAAGAGTTGCAGATTGCTTTCGTTTTTGTGCAATTTGGTTCTGGTAGTCTGAGATTTGTTTGTTTAACTGATCAAGAAGCGCTTGTTTAGCTTGTTTCTGTGCTTCTATATCTGTTGAAGTTGCACCAAATGCAGAAAAAGGGACTGTGTATAGTCCCAGGGTTATCAGTAGTACTGCGATTGTTATTTTATTTTTGTTTCGTAAGTAATTCATTGCTCTTAGTATACCACAAAAAGAGCAATTTTACGAATGTTTATTGAAGCATTTTTAATGCTGCTTCTAAACGCTGCAAGATCTCAAATTTACCATAACCCAAATACAGTACTCCCATTATTTCAAAAGGACTTGGTGATTTTTCAAGACCAGACAAAGCCACACGTAGTGGCCAAAGTACAGAACCATTATCAAAACCGCTTGCTTGGATGAATTCTTTTAGTTTTGCTTCTAAGTCAGGACCTGCAAAAACATCCTCTGGAAGTGTTTCTAAGAATTCTAAAGTTTTTTTAAGTGCGTTTTTAGTTTGTGTTAGGTCTGATTTTTTCCAGATGAGTATTTCAGGAAGATATTTTGGCTGTTCAAAAAAGTATTCTACCCTCTCCCCTATTTCAGAAAGTGCGTTTAATCTCTCACTCTCTATTTTAGCTATTGCTTCTAAGAATTCTTTTGAAACTAGTTTACCATTTTTAGCGGTTATCTTTTTATCTGTAACTGAAATTAAGTTTGCGGCAGTTAAGTAAGGCATCAGTAAGTTAGTTAGATCAGCTACAAGTATTTTTCTGATGTAAAGATTGTTCAACCAGTTTAGTTTCTCAACATCAAAGATTGATCCTGATTTGTTTACTTTTGCTAAATCAAATTGTTCTGTTAGTTCTTGAATTGAAAATATTTCTTGGTCTGTTTTTGGATTCCAGCCAAGGAGTGCTATGAAGTTAATCAAAGCTTCTTTTAAATATCCTTTGGCAAGATAGTCTTCAACCGCAACATCACCTTGTCGTTTTGAAAGCTTCGAACGATCTTTATTTAAAAGCAAGGGCAAATGTGCAAACTCTGGTGCTTGCCAAGCGAATGCTTTGTAAAGCAAGACATGCTTTGGAGTTGAAGGAATCCATTCTTCACCACGAATGACATGAGAGATTTGCATTAAGTGATCATCAACAGCCACAGCTAAGTGATACGTTGGAAAACCGTCTGATTTCATTAAAACCTGATCATCAAGTGCTTTGTTTTCCCAGACAATGTCTTTGAAAACTAAGTCTTTAACAATTGTTTGTCCATCTATTGGAATTGCCTGCCTTATTACATAACCTAAACCTTTACTTAAGTTTGCTTGCACTTCTTCTTTAGAAAGGTTTCGGCACTTTCTGTCATATCTGGTTGGTTGTTTAAGAGCTTCCTGTTCTTTACGTAGTTCGTCTAATCTTTTCTCATCACAGAAACAATAGTAAGCATGTCCTTCAGAAACAAGTTTTTCTGCGTGTTCTTTGTAAATATCTTTTCTTTGAGATTGCAAGTACGGACCGTGCTCACCTTTGCTAACTATTTTTCCGTCTTCCATGAAAAGACCTTCGTCATATTTTAAGCCAATGTCATTTAAGATGTTGATTAACTTTTCAATGGCTCCTTCTATGAAACGAGCTTGATCAGTATCTTCAACCCTTAAAACAAACTCGCCATTGTGATGTTTTGCAAAGAGATATGCAAAAAGCGCGGTTCTTAAACCACCGACATGTAAATATCCGGTTGGACTTGGTGCAAATCTTGTTCTTACTTTTTGATTCATATATATTTTTTTAAATCTTCTATGACTATATCAACCATTCCAGATCGAACCGAGTGAATGGTTTTTTTGATGTCTTCTACCTTAACCCATTTGTATTCAGTAAGCTCGTCTAAATCTAATTTAATCTCTGACTCATCACCTAAATATCTCAAGTAAAAAATGGTTTGTTCCTGACCTTTAAATTTTAATCGATTAAACCAAACTTCTCTAATGCTATTATTCCAAAGATATTTGTGTGTTTTTTGAGAATACCCTAATATTTCAAGTTCAGAGATATTTGTCTCTTCTTTCACTTCTCGTAAAACTGCTTTTTCGAAATCTTCCATCTGATCAACACCACCTTGAGGAAACTGCCAGTGGTCATCATTCATGTTTCCTAATCGTTCTGCATCTCTTCCACGTTTTGCTGCAAAGACCATGTTTTCACTGTTAAGTATAACAGAGGCGACATTTTGGCGGTATGGCATGGACATAAAGACCTTGTACCTAAAAGCCCCGACTATTAATCTAACTGTGCCATTCCAAATCCTTTTAAAACGATGTGGCTGAACTATTAGTCTAAAGAGCCATTCTAAGCCCATGGAACGCAAAAAATGAGGCGCTCTGGGCACTTTTCCCGAGATATAGTCAAAAGTACCGCCAAGCCCAATGCTTAGGCTAACGTCAAGATTTGAAAGGTTTGTTTTGATCCAATTTTCTTGTCTAACAGGTCCATATGCTACAAAAAGCATATCAGCTTTGCTTTCGTTTATCTCTCCAACCAACTCTTGATTTCCTGGACCCTTGTTAGAAAATCCAGCGATTCGAACTTTAGGATGTTTCTCTTGTATTATTCTTGCAACCAGATCAGGAGTTTTACCGTAACTTCCCAAAAGAAAGATCGAAAGGTTTTTCTTTTCTGCTAAAGCAACTAGATCCCAAAAAAAATCAACTCCTGAAATTCTTTCCGGAACTATTTGTTTAAGCTTGTTTGGAGCAAAGATTATTGCTGCAATGGAATAGCTGACCTGAAAATATGTTTCTAAGACTTTGAAGTAAAAGTTTTTAAAAGAGTACGGGATGTTTAAAAAGTAAGCTAACCATTGAATAGCGACACCATCAGGCAAAGCAAAATCAGCGCTGTTTAAAAGCTGCTTAAAATCATAATCCATGAAAGTGCGGTATATGAACTCAGAATATGGTGTTACTAAAAAGGTTTTTTGTCTGTTCTCAAGTCTCTGTTCCAGGCTCTTTAGAATCTCGTCCTTACTCTGATTATTTATTTGTACTCCTAAAAGCTCTATTTTATTCATACTGTTATTGCAGTATTTTACCATTTTATATGGAAATTAACCAATATTTAAGCTATACTATTCAAAAGGAAAATTTATGGAAATAACTCAGGAGTTTAAGAAGAAATTTTCCGAAGCTCCCAAGAAATCCCAATACCTGCATTCTGAAAACCATGTTTTGGCTGACGAGCTTTCAAAAAAGCTTAATGAACCAAAACGTTTTGGCTTTTACCTAAGGATGGCGCAAAAATACGACCATCGCGTCTTAAGAAGAATTGCTGGAGAGGTTTTAGAGGGCAGTGCAAAGAAACCAGGAGCGTTGTTTGCATTTTTAGTTAAAAAAGAACATTCAGATCCAATTAAATGAACTTAAAGATTATTCTCTATCCTAACAAGATACTTAGAACCAAGACTAAAAAAGTTAAGTTTCCATTAAGCCATGATCAGCGTAAGCTGATTAAGGACATGTTAGACACGGTTAAACATGCTGATGGCATTGGACTTGCAGCACCGCAAGTTAGCCACAGTGTTGCTTTAATTGTTGTTAATCTTGAGAGTATGGGTTTAAAACCTTTTGTTTTAATTAATCCTGAAATTACTAAAGCTTCAAAAAAGAAAGTTGAAATGGAAGAGGGATGTCTTTCAATACCAGGAGTCTTTGGCTATGTCCCCCGCCCAGAAGACATAGAGTTTCAAGCACAAGAC
>Ga0082335_1003607_pt1 | contig 25094 bp, 19 predicted proteins | sample Subgrocontami58m_FD_72375 | JGI IMG/M metagenome (GOLD analysis project Ga0082335, IMG submission 72375) | Subsurface groundwater microbial communities from S. Glens Falls, New York, USA - GMW37 contaminated, 5.8 m (SPADES assembly) (version 2) ...
CTTGGCGTTCAGCCCTGACAAAAGCGTTAGAAGCGCCGCTGGAACCGATTTTAATTTGGCCGGTAATGGTTCTGGAGGCGGCGCCTAAGGTCAAGGTTTGAGCGGTAACATTAGCGGAACCGACCGTTACATTGCTGGGCTCACGGAAGTAGCCGGGCTTCATGGCGTTAATCATGTAGGTAGTTAATGATTTAACTTGCAAAGAGAAGGTGCCGTCGGAACCCGACTTGGTGCCAAAGTGAATGCCGCTGGTAGGGTTGGAAATTTCCACCCAGGCCTCGGTCACCAGATTAGTGCCGTCAGTAACGGTGCCTGAAACGGTTTTTAAGGTTGGTAAGGTCACGGTTAGGCCTTCGTTGCCGTTAACATTCATTACCCCGGTGGTATTGCTATAAACGGTATTGCCGTCGGTGGCCGCGATATCGGTCAAGCCGATAACCATGCCCGGAATATTAACCCGCACGGTGTAATCGCCGTTAGGCAAGGATAAAGTGCCGGTGGTGCCATTGGTTATTCTGGAACGGTTGCCCACGCCGGTTGAAGCAAACAACTCCACGTAGGCCTCGGTAATGCTGGTGGAAAAAGTAAAGGTAACGGTGCGCGGCGTGGTAATGCTGATATCTTTATCGGTCACGTCCGCCGTGACGTTAAAGGCGGCTAAAGTGGGCAGTTCGCCGATGTTCGGAGCAAAAGCCCGCAAGCGGTAGCCATTGCCGCTGGCCACTTTAAAACTGTAATTGCCAAGGGAATCGCTAATGGCTTCGTTAAAGGCGCTATTGCCTGTCAGCTTAACAAACACGCCTTGCAATTCTTCGCCCGAATCATAATCGCCGTCGCCGTTTAAATCCTTATAGACCCGGCCGGAGACCGAATAGAAGGTGCCGGTGCCACTGGGAGCAAAATTCTGGTTGGTAGCGCTGGCACCGCTGATGGTGACGGATAATTCGGTTAAGTTGCCGTATTGCGGCAAGTAGGAGCCGACTTTCCAAGCGCCGTTGCTAACATATAAAGTGTATTTGCCGGAAGCGTCGGTGGAAGCGTTAGCGTGACCCGGTCCGTCAGTGCGGTAAGCAAAAACCGAAGCGCCCTGCACCGCGTTAGTGCCGTCGGTCACCTGGCCGGAAATGGTGTAATCGGGCTTGGCCAGCAACAAGACAAAGCTAGTAGCCGCGGTGGCCGCTGAAACTCCGGTTAAAGAACCGTTAATAAACAGATAATTGGTGGCGTGTCCGCCTTTATTGGTATTACTGTTAACGGTTACCGGCACTTCTTTGGATGGCGGCATGCCCGGCACAAAGGAACCCACCACGTAAGTGCCGTCAACCACGTTTAAGGTGAATGATCCGGTGGAATCGGCCTGGGCGCGCGTGCCCATGCCGCCGGACGGCGAATAACCGTACACTTCGGCATTGGCCATGACTTTGGAAGAACCGTCTTTAACCACGCCTTTAATGGTTTTATCCGAAGCGGTTAAGGTAAAGGTGGTGGAACAGCCGGTTGTGCCATTAACGGTACAGGTGGGGTTGGTTACCTTGATTTCTTTGGGTTGAGGCGGTAAATAAGTCGGGGTTGGCGGCGGTCCGCTCATCATGCCTTTGGGCATTTGCGGGCCAACGCCCAAAAACCAGGTGCCGTCGGCCAGATTAATGGTAAAGGCCTCGGCCCCGGCCGTTGAGTCCAAAGTAACTTGTTTGGTCTTAAAACCGGACTGCGAGCCGGCAAAAATATCCAAAGCCGTGGCATTGGGGCCGTCAATGTTAATGGTAATGTTAGTGCCGCCAGAAGTGGCGTTGCTAATGCTAAAGTTATAAGTAGTGTTGCCGTTGATTTTAACTCTTTCCGGAATGGCTTTGCCGGTAAAGTCCACGGCGCCGCCGGCAGTAGTTAAGCTGTTCACTTGATCGGTGAACAGCATAAATTCGCCGTTAGGCAGGTTGGAAAAGGTGTAAGCGGCGGTACCGGAGCTAAAGGTGGCCGAAGTGGCTTCCATTGGCCCAGTCATGGGCGACATTAAGTACACTTTCATGGTGCCGCCGGTGGCGCCGGTGGCCGTAATGGTGCCGCTTAAAGTAAAACTGCCGGCCGACTGAATAAAGAAAGAGCCCGAAGTCAATGACTCAAGTACTGTGGTGCCAGCCGCGTTTTTGGGTTTAATGTCCACGGTATAGCCAGAGGTGTTAAAGTCCTTAGGCACGGTGGAGTTTTTAATGCCGGCTAAATCAAGATTCAAGAAGTCATGGCCCGCAGCATTGGTCGCGGCCGATAAGTAGACGGTAACTGTTCTAGAACTGGTATTAACCGTAACTCCGTCGTCAGCCAGACCTCCCTTAGTAGTAGTATCGCCTGAAGCATCGCCGGTTACCGTGGCGGCGCCGCCACAGGAAGTGCCGCCAGTCGCGGTCGTACACTTAAAGGTGGGGGTGCCGGTACCGGGGCCGTTTAAGTCGGTCCGCATGGGGCTGTTAACATCCTGTTTGGCGCCGGAAACGTCAAAGCCAGTGGGAAAAGTCAACACAATGGAACCGCCGGCCGGAATCTGCTTGGATACAGGTAAACGCACGCCGTAAATAGTGGTTTGCCCGGCCATCATGTTAAAGGGCCGGACTTCAATGGGCGGAGCAAAGCCAAAGGTATCGGAACTAAAATTCTGCGGTCTAAAGTCGCCGCCGCCGGAAAAAGCGTCAGTCCCCATAGCCATTGGTCCCAGCGCGCCTTTGGTGGTGGCGCTGTTGGCAATTTGCGAGCGTCCGGTATTAGCGCCGCCGGTGGTGGTGATGGCATTGCCGGATAAATCTTTGGCGCCGGTTATGGTCACTAAAATTTCCTGGCCTCTTAAAGCGGCTTCGGTAAGGTTGGTCGCGTGCCAGCCCTCAATAATAACGGTGTTGGTGGTGGCGTCATAACTTAAACTGGCCGTGGCCGGAATAGCGGCGGTGGTGCCGATGTTGGCGTCAAAGCCGGCCGCCCCGTATTTAATGGCGATATTGCCCGCTTTAATAACGCTTGAGCTAAAATTAATAGAGTCCGTGGCCTTGGCCGCGTTCATTGGTTCGGAAAAAGTTATGGCCAAGCTATAATCATCGGCATTGACAAAAGAAACGCTGGGAGCAACCGCGTCGGCACTGCCGGTGGTAAAGGTTTTAGTAGTGGCGGCAATAGCCGTCCCGTTTAAACCAGTAATGCTAGCCGTTAAATTAATAGTATAGGTAGTATTCGGAGTAAGGGCCGCTGAAGGCACAAAGTAGGCCTGCCTTTCCACGGACCGATATTCAACCGTGCCGTTTACCGCGGTGGAACCAACGGATAAATAATAAGTGCTGTTAGTTATCGTAGAAGCATTCATGTCTTTACTAAAACCGACGCTAACGGCTCCCACGTTAACCGGTACGGCCGTAGCCGCGTTGTCCGGAAAAGTTCCCAGAATAGTAGGCGCGGCCGTATCGCTGACAGCGCTGGTTTTAAAACTCAACTGGTACATGGAACTGGAACTCTGATTAGGCGGACCCAAAGTAATGCTGGTGGCTGATTTTGCCCCGCCCAAAACTTTCATACTGTAGCTAGTGCTGGCGGCAAAAGTGCCGCTGTTATAAGTATTCTTCAAGCTGACCGTGGCGTTCTTTTTGGCGGAATCCAAAGTAACGGTATCCAGGGCTGCCGAAGAAACATCCGTTTCGGTCGTGCCGCTGACCGTGAAAAGTTTAACGTTGCTTAATAAAGTATAAACTCCGGCGACGTCATCAGCCATGGCATCGGAAAAATTAATGACGATTTTAGCGTTTCTGGGCACGTCCGAAGAACCGGGCGTTGGGGTGGTGCCAATCACGTGCGGGGGCATAAAAGCGCCTGTGCCAAAAGTGCCGCCGCCGGCAAAACCGCCGGTAGTGGAATTAAAGTTGGTAAAATTGGCGGTGGAGCCGGTGGTGAAAGTAAAAACAAAGGCGCCATCAGGCATATTACCCTGAATGGAATTGCCGGCTGTATCCGTCACATTAGGCGTGACTACCACGGCAATGGTCTTGCCGTCACCAAAAGTGTTAGACCCGCTAAAAGACCACACCGCCATGTTGTTTTCTGGCGGCAAGCCGGCTAGGCCCGGATTGCTGTTATGATAGACCCAAGCGCCCTTGCTGGTGGTAATATCCGTTAAAGCGCCGGTGGATAAATTAACTTCATTGACGGTTAAATTGCCGCTGACGGAAAAAGTGGACTGGCTCATGCTTTTATCAAAAACCACAAAAACCTTGGTATTGCTGTCTCCGCCTGGAATGCCGGTCATGCCGTCCATGGGGCCGTTAAATTTAACTCTGGGCTTGGTGCTATCGCCGCCAAAACCCCCGCCCCCGCCCAGGGAAATCCTAAAACCAATGTCGGCGGAACCGGCAGGCAGGCCGGAAATCATTCTTTCGGCATAGCCGTCCTTAAAAGCCACTAAATCGTAAGTGCCGGCTGTTAAATTGCTTAAAGTAAAGGTACAGTTGGCATCATTGGAAGAAGTGGTGCTAAAGCCGGTGCCTTCGGCAAAAACATTTGCCACCCTCACGCCGGCCGTGCAAGTGCCGGCGGAGTCCTTAACCGTGCCGGCAATGGTGCTGTTGCCGGAGGCGACTGAAGTTAATTGGAAAGGCGTACTGCCAGCGTCTTTAAAATTGGCGGTATTGGTGCCGTCAGAGGCCTGTAAATAATACCTGATAATCGTGCCGGCCGTGCTAATGGTGGCCGAAGGAATGCGGTATTTAAAGTAACCGCCGCCCATGCTGGTAGGGGTCGCGCCTTCAGTAGTGGCGTTGCAACCCGAACCGGCGCAATAAAAAATCTTGGTGGTTAAAGCCGGAGTGGTATTAAGCGTGGCGACATTATCCATCACCCTGGCCAAGATATCTAAATTGGCGCTGGCTTGAGCGCTAAAAACCGGACGGTGCATAATGCTGGGAGGCGTGGTATCGGTAATGGAAGTAACCGTGGTAAAACCGCGCGCTTGGGTAAACTCCAAAGGCGCGGTATTATCAGTAACATTATCCATGGTTTGAGAATAAGTCCTGACTTGCCAAAAATAAGTGGTGTTGGGAGCCGGCTGGCTGGGCTGGGTAAGAATTCTAAAAGCGCCGGCGCCGTAAGCTACACTGCAAGTACTGGAGTTGCAATGACTGCCGTTGGTATTTTGCGCGTTAGCCGGTTTAGGAAAAACATAATCCCATAAAGCCGTGCCGGAAAAATCAGCGCTGGCTTTAACGGTAATCCGGTAGCTGTTAAGATTGGCGTTAGTGGAAGGATTAAAAGTAAAAGACGCCGGCAATTGAATATTAGTTCCGCCATCGCTTGGGAATTGCAAAGTTAGACCGCTGGCGCCGGCAGCAAAAACGCCAAAAGCGTGAGGCATAGTGGCAACTTGAGTTCCGGTAGTGACCACTATATCGCGAGAGGCCGCGGTGGCATCCGCGGCAATAGTTATAGGTACGGTAATGGAAGTGGCGCTGTTAACCGTTACCGAACCAACGGTAATGCCGTTAGTGCCGGCCTGGCCATGAGGCAAGCTAAAAGCCACGGCGCTGGAACCGCCGGCAAAATTAGTATTGACTCCGGTAATTGTTAAAGATAAATTGGTGGCGCTGACTGCTCCGCCAGCCGGGGAAACAGCGCTTAAGCCGGGAATGCCGGCGCCGCTAGTGGCGGCCACGTTAATGGTAAAAACCTTAGTCGCGATTAAATTCGTGCCGCTGGTGGAATCGGTTACTTTAATGGCCACCGCGTAACTGCCGGTGCGGTTGGCTACCGTACCGGTTAACTTTCCATTGGTGGCCAAAGATAAACTCAAATTTGACAAAATGGTAGCATCAGCCGCCGCGTTGGTAGTAAAACTGTAAGGGGTAACGCCACCGGAAGCGGCAAAAGTAACTAAAGTAGCGTTAGCGTCATAAACCGCTCCCACGTAGGTGCTGGGCACAACGGCCGTGGTAATAGTTAAAGGACTGGTAAAATTAACAGCGCCAGTACCCATAACGTTACCGGCCATGTCCATGATTTTATTGCTGGCCGCGGCCAAAGTGCTGGGCGAACCGTCAAAATCCCCGCTATCCATATTCCCATCTAAAGTCACGTTCATAAAATCCATACCCGCGGTATGGGAAAGTGCCGAAACCACGGTGCCGCCAGAGGTGCCGTTATCAACTAAAGTCAAGGGGTCGGTAGCTCCAACAAAGGCGATATTTCCCGTGCCAACCTTTTGCACCGGTTCGCTAAATCTGACTGTGACGGCCGCGGCACTGGCATAACCCTTAACTTCCGTGATCGTTGGAGTAGTGGTGTCGGCCTTGTAACTGTTAATAATAAAATCGGCGGTCGGCCCGTTGCCGTCGCTGGTTACCACGCCATTGGTGGGAATAGTGGCGGCAATGACGTCATTATTGGAAATGCCAGCCGCGGTTTTGATAACCACGTAAAAAATCACGGCGCTGCCGTTGGTTAAGGCCGGGGCGGAATTGGGGGTTAAAGTAATGTTAGCGCCGCTCCAAGCCGGATTAGCGGCTAAAGTAATGACTCCATCGGTTCCATCAAAAGAACCAGCAGTTCCACCGGCGTCATTATACAAAGCCACGCCCGAAGTATTGCCGGTAGCCAAAGCTTCCAAATCGGCGGTGGCAAAGCCGGTGCCGCTAAAATTAACGGTTACCGAGGTTAAGGTCTTACTGACCGCGGAAGCCGTTAAACTGATTTTGGCTAAAGCAATGGCGGCGGAACTGGCCTTGATCGGCGAACCCGGAAACTGGGCGTTAGCTCCGCCGGCAACCATGGTCACAGCAGTCGCCGCCTGGGCTGTAGGAACAAAAAATAGCCCGCCGGGAGCTAATAAGGAAACTACTAAACTTAACACAGTTAAGCTGTGCAAAATAACCGCAAAAAAACGCCTCCACATAATATTAAATTTTTAATTATTAAAATTGTGATAACTTAAAAGTTGGTTAAGTTATCAACAGATCTAATTATAACATTTTTTTCAATATAAATAAAGATGCTTGTCAAATCCCTATTTTTTATTATAATAAGCAGGTGTCGGGGTGTGGCGCCCCGCAGAACAATTCGCTAACGCTCATTGTCGGCGGGGCAAGCAGTTTCAGCCAAAGGCTGACCCGCCTTTGGCCGGGGCTAGAAATAAACAATTCAAAAAAATAACGTCGGGGTGTGGCGCAGTTGGCTAGCGCGCACGCATGGGGTGCGTGAGGTCGCCCGTTCAAATCGGGTCACCCCGACCATTCAAAACTTTCCGTTTTTAGAGAGCTGTGCCCCCGCACTGCGGGGATGAGTAGAACCTCACCGGGAGTTCCCGTTACAAAACATCGGCGTATCGAGTTTATTAGAGTACTGATAGAGTTTAAGTTAGGCGACTGACTAAGAAAACAGAGTGGCGCCGCGAGAAACCCCGTCTCTATCTATCCAAAATGGGGTTGCGCGATAGAGGAAGGGTTTTTTATTGTCTAAATTATCTCAAATGATTTCTAAACGCGTACAACAATTAAAACCGTCACCAACCCTAGGTTTAGATACTAAAGTAAAACAGCTCCAAGCCGAAGGTATTTTTGTGGTTAATCTCGGTCTCGGCGAGCCGGATTTTGTTACTCCTTGGCAGATCCGTAGAGCTGCCATTACCGCCATAAAAACGGGGTTTACCCACTATACTGCCACAGCCGGCATTCCAGAACTTAGAGAAGCTATTTGTAAAAAACTATCGGAAAAAAATGGGCTGGCCTATCACCCGTCAGAAATAGCGGTTGGCGTAGGAACTAAGCAGCTTCTTTACCATGCTTTCCAGGTTTTATGCGAAGCAGGAGATGAAATTGTAGTTCCGGTTCCAACCTGGAGCACCTATCTGGAACAAATAAAATTAAGCGGCGCCAGGCCGGTTCTTGTTTCCCTTAAACCGCCTTTTAGACTTACGGTTGAGGATGTAAAAAAAAGAATTACCTCAAAAACAAAAGTGATTCTTTTAAACAGTCCGGCTAACCCAACCGGAGCCATGATAGAAAGAAAACAATTGATAAAGATCGCAAAATTAGCGGTTGAAAAAGGGATTTTTGTGATTTCTGATGAAATCTACGAGCAAATTACTTTTGGAAAAAAACACCATTCAATAGCGTCCTTGGGCAAAAAAATCAAAGCATTAACGGTCACCATAAATGGATTTTCCAAAAGCTACGCGATGACCGGCTGGCGTATTGGTTACGCCGCCGGACCGAAAAAAATTATTGACGCCATGGTTGTGTTACAGGGCCAAACAACTTCAAACACTTCATCAATCGCTCAACCAGCGGCACTGGCGGCTCTTACTGGTTCCCAAAGGCCGGTTGAGTTAATGAGATTAGAGTTTGCGAGGCGGCGCGGCTATCTTATCGGGGAACTATTAAAAATAAAAAAAACACTTATTCCTCCGGACGGAGCTTTTTATTTTTTCGTGAGTATCAAGCAACTCCTCGGCGGACGATTTAAAAGTTCAGCAGAATGGTGTCAGAAACTTCTCGAAGAGGAAAAAGTCGCGGTGGTCCCTGGAGAAGCTTTTATGTATCCTGGTTATTTTCGGCTCAGTTTTGCCGCGTCTTTGGCAGACATTAAGGAAGGGGTAAAACGAATTAGAAATTTTATGAAAAAATATGATTAGAAAAATACCAGTCACCATGATTTCCCAACATCCTGATCACGCCAGTAAACCCTACTGGCATAGTGAGGAGTTTATTAGTACCCAACACGAAACCCAAGAGTGTTGGCTCTCTTTTTCCGAACTTGGCGTATCAGAGTATAATTGGGACTGGGAGGGAAAGTTTGTCGATGAATCGGTAATTGAACGGCTATTTAGCGAACATTTTGAATATTTTAAAGAATTTCCCTTGGGCCAAGAAAAATTTCTGACCTTTCGTCTGCCCAACCCGAAAGTGGAAACTGAATTTCGCCTAGGCAGAGCTTTTATGGGAATTTTGGGAGCGGCAAGTTTAGCTAAAAAAGTCGGAATTCACAGCCCGCCTTTGTTTGAAGTTATTCTGCCAATGACAGAATCAGCCGAGGAAATGATTGCCGTGCAAGAATTATTTGGAGAGATGGCTTCACTTAAGCATCCTCTGTATAATCATGTAAGAGGGACCCTTAAGCACATAGAAATAATACCGCTCTTTGAGCAGGTTGACGTTATTATTTCTTCCTATAGAATTCTGGAAAAGTACCTTCGACTTCATAAACTAAAATTTGGGTTTACGCCTGATTATCTTCGCCCTTATTTAGCTCGATCAGATCCGGCCCTGAATTCGGGTTTAGTGCCGACGGTGTTAGCTATAAAAATTGCTCTCTCGCATTATTCAGAATTTGTAAAGAAAACGGGAGTAAAGCTTTATCCGATAATTGGATCAGCTTGTCTGCCTTTTCGAGGCGGCTTGACACCAGAAACAGTTGAACAGTTTTGCCAAGAATATCGAGGAATCAAAACAGCGCTGCTGCAAAGCGCGTTTCGTTATGATTTTGAAAAGACCAGGGTTTTAGAAGCAATTAAAAAAATAGAGAAAATTCTTCCTGATGGAGAAGCTGTTTTTATTCCGCTGTCGGAAGAAAAAAAATTAAAAGAACTTATCCCGATTTTTGAAGCATTCTACCGACAAACAATTGAAGAGATCGCTCCTCTGATAAATGAAGTTGCTTCTCAATTACCCAAACGGAGAGAACGAGTCCAGCATATTGGATTGTTTGGTTATTCACGAAGTGTTGGAAAAGTAAAATTACCAAGGGCAATAGGCTTTACGGGCGCTTTATATTCTTTAGGTGTCCCGCCCGAAATTATTGGGACTGGCAGAGGCCTAAAACATGTAAGGGAACTAGGCCAAGAGGCGTTATTGGAGAAATACTACGTTGGTTTAAAAAAAGAGTTAAAGCGCGCCGGCGGGTTTCTATGTAAAGAGGGATTGGTAAAACTAGCGCGGAAATCTGAAATATGGAAAGGCGTTATGGAGGACGTAACCCAAATTGAAAGTTATCTTGGAGAAAATTTGGGACCAGTTACCCAAGAGGAAATAGAACACGCCAAAATTGTTAAAAAGTTACATCAAAAACTAGAATCCGGCGAATCGTTTGCGGAGTATTTACAGATTTTAGCGGTCTGGCGTAAAAGTCTGGGTTAGTAACTGCTTGGGAGGTGCGTGTCGGCATCAGCAAACTGCTAGCTGTTTGCTTCAAAAAACGTCTTCCTGATTTTAAATAAAGACACTCCCTTGGGACTGCCGAAAAATGACGATCAATTCATCGTGCCCGTAAAATTCTAAATGAAACCGATCAAACAGAAATTGCTACTGGGGTTTTCTTTATCCGACTTTGGTTATTTTAAAAACAAGAAGTTGGATTTTTTATTGAAAAAACTGCGTCAAATTGCGCCGGGCGCCAAGGCGGTGGAGCTTTCTTATCACTATTCCTTAAAAGAAATTCTCCAAAACTCCCGCACCCTGAAAAAATACGGCTACCGCTCATTTCATTTGCCCAAAAAGGGTTACGCGTCTTGGGTAAAAAATTTAAATTTCCATCAAGCAAAACTCGATTTACATGCCTTAATTATGCATCCCTGCGATGTGGCAGGTTGGACCTCTTTAAAGAACTCCAAAATTCCGATACTGATAGAAAACATGGATAACCACAAAAAAAGTTTCCGCCTACGCGCCGAACTTGACGGACTGCTTAAAAAACACGAGTTTAATTTGTGCCTGGACTTAAATCACCTTAAAACCAACGGACAAAACCGCCAACAATGGTTAAAACGATTTTCCCAAAAAATCAAACAGATTCATTTGGCCGGCGTGGATCATGACTATTATAAATCGACCGCCGGCATCAGTGATATGCGTCATTGCCTGACTTTATTTGACCCTGGGATTCTAAAAAATTTGACCGTCAAACAATATCCTGTTATTTTGGAAGGCGTTGTGCCGCCAAACAGATGGGATTTGGCCAGACAAGAATTTGAGCTGGTCGCTAAACATTTGAAATAAACCCGCCGGCTTGGCGATCCCACAGTTTCTTGTACAGGCCGGTTTTTTGTTTTAATAATTGCTGATGCGTGCCTTCTTCCACCACCCGGCCCTGATCCAAAACCACAATCCGGTCCATTTTCATGATAGTGGACAAGCGGTGGGCAATCACCATTACTGTTTTATCTTTCATCAATACGTCCAAGGCCTCCTGAATCAAACGTTCGGATTCGCTATCTAAACTGGAAGTGGCTTCATCCATTACCAAAATGGGCGCGTTTTTTAAAATGGCCCTGGCAATGGCCACGCGCTGGCGCTCGCCGCCCGAAAGCTTAACTCCCCGTTCGCCCACGTAGGTCTGATAACCCTCGGAAAAACTAGTGATAAAATCATGGGCATTGGCTTGCTTGGCCGCTCTTATCGCCTCTTCATCAGACGACTTTGGCCGGCCGTACTTGATGTTTTCCATTAGCGTGCGGTGGAATAAAATCGGGTCTTGAGGAACCAAGGCGATGTTTTGCCATAAGCTTTCCAAAATCACCTGCGAAATTTTTTGCCCGTCAATCAAAATTTTGCCTTTTTCCAAATCGTAATTGCGGAGCAGTAAATTGACGATGGTTGACTTGCCCGCGCCCGAAGGCCCCACCAAAGCCACCTTTTCTTTGGGGCTGACAATTAAATTCAAATTATTAATGACGCGCCTGGTTTGGTTATAGCTAAAAGTCACTTGCTTAAATTCAATCTTGCCTTCGGTTACGGCTAAATCCTTGGCCCCATGCGCGTCTTTGATTTCATTGGGCATTTCCAAAATTTCGGTCATTTCATTGGCTTCGGCCAAATGTTCGTAATAATGCCTGATGATCCGGCCAAAGTTCCAAAGCCGATGAAAGATAGTTAATAAATAGGCCTGAATCAAAACAAAATCACCAATGCTGGCCAAACCCTGCTGCCACATTTTTAGGGTAAAATAAAAAACTCCAATTTCCAAAAAAATCATCAACAGGCCCTGGATCGCTTCGGATAAATTACCTAGATTCCAGGAAATTTGGCGAATCTTTTTTAAGGCCACGTTAACATTCCAAAAAAACAACTTTTCACGTTCAAAACCGTTAAAAAACTTGATGTTTTGCTGGTTGGTAATGGAGTCGGCCAAAACGCCGGTGGCTTTTGAATCAGCTTCACTGCGTAAAAAATCGAATTTTAACTTATAAATGCTGAAAAAATAATTTATTAATACATAAAAAATTATCCAAGCCACCACAATCAGACCGTAATAAAAATTTTTGCTAAACAGCACCCAGGCAATAAAAGTCACGTCCACCAACACCGGCAAAAATTCAAAAAACAAAGTATCCACGATCAGTTCAAATGAACGCGAAAAGCGGTTGACCTTTTTAACCAAAGAGCCCACAAAAGTATTATGAAAAAAAGAGACCGCGTGGCGGTGCAAATAACCAAAAACAGTATTGGACAATTCCACCATTATTTTATTTTCAAAATAACTGGCTGAAAAAGTAGCCACGCGCCAAAACACCCAGCCCAGCAAATACAAACCCATGGCCGTAATTAAATATCCAACCAGCGCCGAAGTGGCGGCTGCTGTTCCTGCCGAACCGGTTAGTAAATCAAAAAAACTTTTATAAACCAGCGGCACGAATAAATGGCTGATGGACGCTAAAATAACCGTGGTGACCATTAAACCGCCCAAGAGCCCGTGTTGCCGGGCATGTTGCCAATAAATCTTAAAGGTTTGTTTAGTGAAATTTTTATTCATAAATAATGAAAAAACAGGGCGCTTGTGCCTTGATAATCAGACGCCCTCATATAATAAGACGTAAAATCAGCCCTTTTGTTACAAAAAACCTCTAAAATAGAGGTTTTATAACAGTCGATGCTGACAATTATAATAAAATCTATCTGAACCCGCGAGATTGCTTAGTCGCCCTGAACCGGGCGGTTTAGGACTCCTCGCAATGACAAAACAAAAGCCCGCCGATAGGAAGAGCATGATTGGAAGTTACTTGTTTCCAAGCGAGCCACTATTCATCCGCAAGTCATTAAAGCGTGCCTCAATAACTGAAGGAAAGATAGTTACGGCTGCGGGGTGTTGGCAGGATTTGGCCACGGCCTGATCCTAGGCAAACTCCCAATGCATGTTTTTGTAAGGTTCCAATCTGCCTTCATCGGAGGGCTCTTTAAGTGTAGCAAAGCAAAACGGCCTTGGCAAGCTTTTTTGGCAAAAATCAAGCGTTTTTGCCAATCTTAGCCAGATACTGAACAACTTTAAAAAGACGTGCTATAATATAAACATGAGCATAAAGCTAAACCCATTAATTGAAAGCATTGGCCCTTTAAAGGGCGGCTTACGGCCTAATTCCTTAAAGATGAAAGCTGAAATCAAAGAGGCTCTGGTTAAGAAGTTTGGCGAAAAAGGAAAAAAAATGGCTGAAAAATTTAGAACAGGCGGAGCCGTGGCACTAGACAAAAAGACTGCAGATAAAGTAGCTCAAGCGTTTAAAGAGCGTGGCCTTTTTAAATATGAAGAAAACGATATCCCCGGTCAAGTAAGTAGTATTTTAAGAGGCCAAAAAAAAGCCGCGTCCGAAAAAGGAAAAAATAGCCAAGAAAAAAAGTTGGCCCGAGTCAGGCAACGGCAGGCAATGGATAGGGCTTGGGGGAAAAACCAGCCGCAAGGTTTAACCAATCAGCTGGCCGCTGGCGCTACGCCTACGGTTCAACCGACTTTTGCCTCTCCCCTGCCTGCGACCGCTTTACCGTCTCCAGCGCAAGGGCAACCAACAACCCCGTTCAATAATCCTTTTGAACCGCAGACGAACAATAATCCCCAGCCAGCCGATCGGTCCCCGATCACTCCGGCTGAACAATCCGCTCCTCAACCGGCAAAAAACGAACCGCGGGATTTACAAATTGATTAACCCCTTACCACTTTTGCCATATTAAAAAATGTAGAGACGGATTTTAAATCTGTCTCTCTCGTGTTTTATGTATTAATCGTTTTAACAAAGTGGTAAGGGATAAAAAAGGGGGCTTCCTGAAGCAGGAAACCCCTTGGACTGAACCGACTGACGCGGTTCAAAGATATCTTGTTTCTCGCCAAGTGGCAACACATTGTGCTTGCATTGCTGCTGCCAATTTACGTCTATCTGGTCCATCACCCAGATAGACGGGCGAGCAACCATTATGATTGCAACTGCCGTAGGCGGCATAGCAATCGCTGACCTCCAAGGAACCGTCGCCGGATTCGGGCTGCTGTTGCGGCTTGATGGTAATTAACCTAATTGGTCCACCACAGACGCATTCGTTACCGGGTGACATTGGTGGCCTCCCTGATAATGGCGTTAGGAAAACGCCGTGATGCTTCGTCAAGATACTTGACCGCTCCCAAATTGACTGGCTGACAGCCATTGCCGCAATGGCCTGTAAGCTGCCACTCCGGTCCCACTAGCTGCTCGGCAACTCCGCCCCCAATGAGGGTGATGTTATAATGCCAAGCAGTAGTAATATGGGCGATGTCCTGACCACAGGAACACCTTCTTTGCTTCATCTTACCTCCTTTTTAAACTTTTGTCCTTGTGGATATTGTTTGTTCAAAAATTCAAACTTCAAAATAATTTGAAACTAAAATCTTTGAACAATCCCGACCTGGTGTATAGTCCTTGACCTGACTTCAGGAATAAATAAAAACTAGCCGCTGACGGCTAGTTTTGAATTTTTAATTTATTTCAAATCAACTAACCATCAGGCAAGCTAGATAAAAGTAAAGAAGACCACAAAAGAACTTTGGCTGGCAAGGCTGATTTTCTTAAGGGTTTCTTGGTTAGTCATATTGTTATTAACAGTATAGCAAAGCTGAAAAATTTGTCAAATCTCCTCTCTCAAGAGAGGTTGGTTTAAATAAAAAGGCTCTTCCAAAAAAGAGCCTTGATCAACTAAAACGACCTGACTAGTAACGTTGCCAAAAACGACAAGGTGCCGCAAATAGGAAACGTTAAGATCCAAGCGATTAGGATGTTCCTGGCAATGAGCCATCTGACCCCGCTCATTCTCTTGGCCGCCGCACTGCCTATGATGGCAGTATTAACGCAGTGAGTGGTGCTTAAGGGAATGCCTAAAAGCGAAGCTCCTAAGATTACCGCTCCAGCGCCAGTTTCCGCAGAAAACCCCTGCCATGGTTGAATATCAACCATTTCCACCCCAACCTTTTTAATGATCCGCCAGCCGCCAATAGATGTGCCAATGCCCATCACCAGCGAACAAAGTAAGATCACCCAAAGAGGGATGGCAAACTGCGGCAGAATCCCGCCAATCACCAGAGTCATGGCAAAGATGCCAATAAACTTCTGGCCATCGTTTAAGCCGTGGTTGTAAGCCACGAACATCGACGAAATGATTTGCAGGCGGGAAAAAACAGTAAAACTGGATCTAGCAGTCAGCCGATAGGATACCAGGATAACCAACCTTGTTATCAGGTAGGACAAACCAAAACCCAAACACAAGGAAAAGATCAATCCCAGGCCAATCTTGCTCCAGCCTGAAGCCAGTAGAGCGTGCGGTCCGGCAGCAGCCAAAGCCGCGCCAGCCAAGCCCGCCACCAAGGCATGCGACTCCGAAGTCGGAATGCCAAAGTAAGCGGCAAAACTGCTCCAGGCAATTAAGCTTAGCATGGCGCAAAGAATCATCTCCGGAGTCAACACCGAGGCGTCAACTATACCTTTGCCAATGGTGTAAGCCACAGCTGTGCCGCTTAAGGTCCCAGCGATGTTTAACAGAACTGCCATCAGCACTGCCTGACGCGGCGTCATCACCTTAGTGGAAACTACTGTGGTAATGGCGTTGGGCGCATCAGTCCAGCCATTGACAAATTCCGCTACCAACACTGATGCTAGCACCAGCCAAAGTATTTCTGACAAGGCGAGCCTCCTATAAGGTAATGATTGTCTGAACGCTGGTGGCCACGTGATGAGCCCGATCCGCGATTTCTTCCAGCGCCTCAATGATTTTGTCCCACTGAAACGCCAGATCCGTTGAAAGAATTCCCTCCCGATTTTCCTGCCAGACCTGTTTAAGGGCTTTGGCGCGCAAATCATCAGCTAAACTTTCCAGTTTGCCGACTTCGGCAACGCCGCTGTCTATGGCGTCGCCATTGCGGTGATACCGTTGCTCCGCCAAACCGTCGATCAATACCCCTAGCTGAAGAGACATCTGCTTGATGAGATTGGCAAATTCTCCAGCCTCAATCCTGATTGTTTCGATCTGGTAGAACTCTAGCAGTCCTGAAGCGCTCCGGATCCCGTTCAGTATGCTATCCAGCAACCTGGATAACTGCAAAGCGTCGCTTTGCTTAATCCAGGAAGTGATGGCGATCTTGGCCAAAGCCAGACGAATCTGGTTAACCAAGGCATCGCCTTGATGTTCCAGTTCGATGATTTTCTGGTTGAGCGTTCCTCTAGAAACAGCGCCGCTGGAAACCAGCAGTTCTTCAAAAGCCCGAGCTCCATGATCCACCGCCCTTGCCAGCTGGCGGAACAGATCTTGAAGGGCTTTATCCTTCTTGTTTTCCCAGATACCCATCTAGGAACTCCTTTTGCTTGATTGTGATTTAGAACAATTCGCCTCAACTTTAGCTAAGATACGATAAAATGTCAATATAAAAAATTCGGGCTAAAGCGCCCGAACTTTCTTTTGATAATTGATAATTTTTTAACCTTTAAATTCCGATTCGTAAACCATGTCCCAGCCAACTTTGCTGTAACTAAACAATTCGTCGGCGTTAAAAAAGCGCTTGATTTCCTGTTCGGCGGTGGCCAAAGAATCGGAAGCGTGGACCAAATTCCAGTTGGTCATGGCCAAATCGCCCCTGATGGTGCCGGCATCGGCTTCCACGCCTTTGGTGGAACCGCAAATAATCCTGACGGCCTGAACCACTTCTGGACCTTCTAAAGCCATCAGCAGCACCGGCGAGCTTTTCATGAATTTTTTAAGGTTGCCGAAAAACGGTTTGTCTTGGTGATGGGAATAATGATCGTTAAGTTTTAAATCGTCCAGTTCCATCATTTTCAGGCCCGCGATTTTTAAACCCTTTTTTTCAAAACGGCCGATGATTTCGCCGACCAAGCTTCGTTGTAAAGCGTCCGGCTTAATGATGATTAATGTTCTTTCCATATTATTATGTCATTGCGAGCGAATGAAATGAGCGAAGCAATCTCGACGAGATTGCTTCGTCGCTTCGCTCCTCGCAATAACATTATTATTTATTTAAGGTATTCTTTGACTTTATTAACCACTTCAATCGGCGTCAAATTGGCCTTAACCAGATAACCGGCCGCGCCCAAGGTCTGGCCCTTTTTAATATCCTCATCCTGTCCGAGGTTGGTCAATAAGACAACCGGCACATTTTTTATTTTATCGTTTTCCTTAATCTTCTTCAACACGGAAAAGCCATCCAGTTTGGGCATGATAATATCCAAAAGAATAATGTCCGGCTTGTCTTCAATTGCCATTCTAAGGCCGGTTTCGCCATCAAGGGCTTTGCGGATGTTAAAACCCTCGTTTTTAAACTTGGTTTCGTACATGTTGGCGAGCATTTCCTCATCTTCAATTAACAGGATTTTATATTGTTTTTCGGTCATAGATAACTTATTTTAATTTAATTAAAGTTAACCCTATTATAGCAGAATTTTTTTATTTTACAAGCCCGACCACTACCGGGTCAAGACCTACTCAATCCCCTTAAATATAATATTTTTTCCGTCAAAAGTAAAGATAAGGTCGCCTTGCTGATCGTTTCTGAAAATCTGGACCCCTTGTCTGGTTAAGCGATTAATTACCCGTAAATCCGGCAAGCCGAACTTGTTGTCTTGGCCAACCTGCATAACCGCGAATTTTGGCCTGACTTTAGCCAAAAATTCCTGACTGGAGGCGGTATCGCTGCCGTGGTGGCCGGCTTTTAACAGATCAGCTTTAAGATCTTGGCCTGACGCCAGCAACCCCGCTTCGCCGGCAATTTCCAAATCGCCGGTAAAGAGAACTGAACTTTCCTGATAGATCATCTTAATCACTATGGAGGCGTTGTTTAAATTATCCCCATTAGCGGAAGCGGCTTCCTCCCCTTTTTCCACAATCACCTGGCCTTGATAATTTTTCAACGGCGCCAGGACTGCCAATTTGACCTGGCCGAAAATAAAATTCTGGCCGGCTGAAGCAAAAATCAATTCGGCGTTTTCTTGCTCAACTAATTTAAGCCATTGATCATAAAACGAACTTGGGTAAATCACGCCGGAGGTTAAAACCCGTTTGACCTGATACCGCTCCAACACCGGAATCAGACCGGTTAAGTGGTCGGCATGGGGGTGGGTTAAAACCATTAAATCAATGGTCCGGTCATAAAAAGGCAAAACCTGACCGATTTTGGAAATAAAAGTATTATCCGGTCCGCCGTCAATAACAATGTTCTGGTGACCCGGGGTTCTGATTAACAGGCCGTCGCCCTGGCCAATATCAAAAAAATAAATCTTTAATTGATCATTTTGATTGGTGTGCCAAATAAAACCAGTCAAAAGCAGAACGACCGCTAAAGCAATAATCAAAATTTTAACTAATTTTTTCATATCGTAAGATTTGACCAGTTAAATGAAGCCAGCACACTAGAAATTTTTAAAATATAAGTCAACCCGAGCCAGACCGGCCAAGCCGCCAACTGACCGAGCGGCAGCCAGATCAAGCCAAAAATAACGGCCATAAAACCGAACAGCATCAGCAACGGAATCAGAGGCAAAACTAAAAGATTGGCTAGTGGAGCAATAACCGAAAAACGTCCAAACTGCCATAAAATCAAAGGCGAGGTAAAAACAATAGCCGATAAAGTGGTGACCAAAGAATCCTTGATGCCGATCGGGTTGGGCAACCATTTTAAAACTTTGGACATATAGGGCGACAAATAAATCAAACCCAGGGTGGCTAAAAAAGATAACTGAAAACCGGCGTCCCAGATTAAAACTTTGGGATTAAAAAACAGCATCAGCACACAGGTTAGGGCGAGGGTGTTACGCATTTTGCCGGCCCGGCCGAGCGTGGTGGACATTAACACAATCACGCCCATAATGCCGGCTCTGATAATGGAAGCGGGAAAGCCGGTAATGGCCACAAAAAAAGCAACGCCAGCAACAATCAGCCAAAAGGCCTTGAGCCGGGAAAGTCCCAGGCCGATGAATAAGGAAGTTAGAGCCACGGCAATGATGGTGATGTTATAGCCGGAAACCGCGATAATATGGGTGATGCCGGCGCGGGTAAAGTCATCCAAAACCTCGCTTGGCAAACCCTTTTTGGCTCCCCACAACAAACCGCCTAAAAAGGCGGCTTGGGGTTCCGGTAAAATTTGTCCTGATACCCAAATAACCTTGGCTTTGATTTTTAAAACAGCCGATTTTATAATATTTCCGGAATAATGGCCGATTAATTTCAGCTGGCCGCGGTAGCAAACGGCATAAATATTTTCTTTGGCCAGATACTTATCATATTGGAAATCTTCAATGGGCTGCGGAGCGGCCAGCTGACAGTTTATTTCCAAAATATCATTGTAATCGAATTGAGGATATAAATTGGCGTTAACCAAAACATTGCCTCTGACCTGTTTTGTTTGATGGCCAATTATAATTTTTTGGGCTTTGATTTTATATTTGATTTGATCGGTCCTAATGTCCGGTTCATCAACCACCGGGCCTTGAACCACGATTTTTTGATCTTTGTAAAAAGCAATATGCCCTTGGTTTATTTTAGGAATTGATAATTGATAACGATAAATGCCAAATGAGCCGAACAATAAGCACAAACCAATTAAAAACAGTTGTGATTTTAAGCGTCCCAAAATCAACAAAACAAGTGACGTTAAGCATGAAAGATATATAATTTCTGACGAGATTTCGTAAAATGACGATAGCCCGACTGCCGCAATAAACGACAAACAGGCGTAAAAAACCAATTGTGATTTTCTTAATTTCATCGCTTTTCTAAATTAAAAACAAGGCCAAAAAATGTTGACCCTGCTTGCCCCGAAAAAATGCGTCGGCATTTTCTTCGGGTTAATTTATTGTATTCTATTTCTTATGAAATTTGACTTTCCAATTTACCGATTCTTCTTTCATGATTGCTGATCATGCTGCCATGATAATTAATCGTTGATTCGTGAATACCATGAGTTTCAAAAAACGTCGCCATATTTCTGGCCATTTGTTCAAGAATTTCTTCCAGGCGATCAAATCGCCTATCCATGGCCTCAAACCGATCTTCGGTTCGATTGGCATCATGCTTTAGAGCAGTAAAATACCCCCTTATTTCTTCGTCTTTCATAATAAATTCGCTTTCCTGGCCATTTAGCTGACCCTACTTAAAGGCCTTAATTGTTAACTTGACCCTTATTACTATCATAAATGATAGAAAAAAATCCGTCAAATTATTCAATTTCATATCCCCCGCCCGACAAATCTTTGATAGTAATCCCATGTTTTTCCAATTGCTGGCGGATTTCATCGGCACGCCGGTAATCCTTGTTTTCCCTGGCTGTCTGCCTTTCATTAATCAATCTCTGTACATCAGGACTGACCTGTGTAACTGTCTTATACTGATTTAAATTTAAACCCAAAACTTTGTCAAATTGAATTAGGGAAGCGCGCTTGGCTGAAGACGGATAATTGGATTTTAACAATTCCTGAAGAACGGCCAAGGCCTTGGGCATATCCAGGTCGTCGTTGACCGCCGACAAAAATCTTTCTTCAAATTCGGCGCAGCCGATTTTGGGCTTGTCAAAATTGGCTATTTCCCTGACCAAATTATTATAACCGTTTTGAGCGGCTTTAAGCGCTTGCATGGAAAAATTCAATTTAGAGCGGTAATGCGCCTGCAAACAAAAATAGCGGTAAGCCAAAGGATTAATGCCTTTATCTTTTAAAGTTCGCAAAGTAATGAAATTACCTTCTGACTTAGCCATCTTTTCGTTATTTCCGCCAGAGGCGGATGCGATGACTAAAAATTCTCCGTGCAGCCAAAAATGAACAACTTCTTTACCCAGCAAACCCCAATTTTGCGCGCGCTCATTGGTATGATGAACAGGCGCGTGATCGATCCCTCCGCAATGAATATCAAATTCCTTGCCTAATTTTTTAATGCTCATGGCCGAACATTCCAAGTGCCAGCCCGGCCAACCAACTCCCCACGGAGATTTCCACTCCATCTGGCGTTTGGAATCTTTTGGCGAAAATTTCCACAGCGCAAAATCAGTAGGATTTCTTTTTTCGTTATTGACAACAACGCGCACTCCTGCTTTTTGTCCTTTCAAATTTAATTTTGCCAATTTGGCATAATCCGGATATTTGGCAGTATCAAAATAAACCCCGTCCGAGGTTTTGTAAATCAAACCTTTTTTTTCCAGTTTTTTGACAAAGTCAATCTGCTCTTTAAGGTAATCAGTGGCCTTGCACCAAACAGTTGGTTCTTCAATATTTAAATCTTTTAAATTTTCTTTAAACGCTTGAGTATAATATTCCGCTATTTCCCAGACCGACTTACCTTCCCTTTTTGAACCCTTTTCCAGCTTATCTTCCCCCTCGTCGGCATCGCTGGTTAAATGGCCAACATCAGTGATGTTCATCACCTGCTTAACTTTGTAACTATTGTATTCCAAAACCCGGCGCAACACGTCTTCAAAAATATAGGTCCTTAAATTGCCGATATGGGCATAATCATAAACTGTTGGCCCGCAAGTATATAAGCCGACTTTCCCTTTTTTTAAAGGGATAAATTCCTGCTTTTGGCGGGTCAGGGTGTTATATAAAAATACTTTATTCATAACGTTATTCTACCCAATCTGACTTCTTAAGTAAACCTCAATAAAACTATCCAGCTCGCCGTTTAAAACCTGTTCCGGATCATGTTCTTCATAATCGGTGCGATGGTCTTTGACCATTTTGTAAGGATGCAAAACGTAAGAACGAATTTGATTGCCCCAAGCCGCTTCGGTCAGCTCGCCTCTGATGCGCATCCGCTCTTCTTCGGCCTGCGCCTCATAATACTTAGCCAGTTTGCCCTGTAAAATACGCATGGCGGTTTCCCGGTTTTGCAGCTGGCTCCTCTCATTTTGGCAGGAAACCTTAATGCCGGTAGGAAGATGAGTTAGGCGGATGGCGGAATAAGTGGTGTTGACCGATTGTCCGCCATGGCCCGTGGCCGTGTTGGCTTCCATTTTTAGATCTTCTTCTTTAATGGCAAAGGAGGGCTGTTCCAATTCGGGCGTCACTTCCACCATGGCAAACGAAGTGTGCCGCGCATGATCGGCGTCAAAGGGCGACAACCTGACCAGCCGATGAACTCCGGATTCGGCTTTTAAAAAGCCGTACACAAAATCGCCGCTTCCGCCAGAGGCGGATCCGCCGGTGGCGGAGATTTCCATCATCACGCTTTTAATCCCCGCTTCATTGCCTCTTGACTCGTCAATGATTTTAATTGGCCATTTTTTAGTTTCGCAAAACCGCAAATACATTCTTTTGAGCATGCCAGCCCAATCCTGCGCTTCGGTGCCGCCAGCGCCGGCGTAAATGGTTAAGACGGCGTTGGCAAAATCATATTTGCCGTTTAAGACGGTTTTAATTTCCAATTGGCTGAATTGCTTTTCCAGTTTGTACAACTGGTCAGTGATTTCTTTGGTCAAACTGACGGACTGGTCCGCTTCATCATCTTTAGAAAGCTCCAATAAATCATTAACTTCTTGTTCCAGGTTTTGCCACTTACTAACCTCGTCTTTTAAATTGGCAAGGAGTTGCGAAACGGTTTTGGCTTGCGCTTGATCCTGCCAAAAAGCGGGCTCACTCATTGTGGCTTCCAAATGTTTAATCTCGGTTTGCTTGGAAGCCAAATCAACGCGATTTTTTAGATCCATAATTTTACCCCGCAGTTCTTGAATTTTATCGGTTAATTCTTTCATATTCCCTTTATTCTAGCAAAAATACGGCCAATGGGCAATTTGACCGATTGATTAAAAAATTTAAATAAAAAAACAAAGCGTTTTAATTCTTTGTTAATTAGCTTCATTTATAATTCCTAGCGAGCCCACAGGCGAAAATTTATTTTCATCTGGGGCGAGCGACGGAATTTCAAGCGATGTCACGCTCCGTGACATCGCTTATATTTTACTACTGACTATTATACAAATCAAGGATGTTTTTATATGAGTTAATAACTCCGCCGTTATCCTGGATGGCTTTAATTAAATCTTCCTGCTTAAGATCGCCATTTTTAAGCAAATCCTCAAACCCCGGCTTGGTCGGGGTGTTCTCTCCTTGATTAATAGCGCCGGGAAAAATATTTCCGATAAAACCCTGTAGCAAAGACGGCAAATAAATCGTGCCCACCACCACCATCGCCACGATCAGCAAAACTTTAATCCAGCTCATGATGATGGTAAACATCAGCTGATTCTTGACCTTTTTGGTCATTAAATAAATCTGCTTGGAATAAGCCAGATTTTGCTCCAGCAGTTTTTTAATCTGCTCCTCCGGCGGGGCGGCATTATAATTGGTCATTTTTAGAAGTTAGAAGTTAGATGCTAGAAGCTGGATCCAGCTTCTCGTTTCCAACTTCAATTATTAATTTGAAATCAGTTGGATGTACTTTAACTCCACCACATCCCTGGCTTTTAATTTTACCTTGTTCAAAGGTTCTGTCCGCAACTGATTATTGAGCCATAACAGCCAGCTCTGTCCGCTGGAGACGTGGTAGAGTCCGGCTAAAGAAAAACCCTTCAATTCCCCGGTCTTTTGGTCAACAGTCGCTTTAAAATTCAAACTTGGCTCTGCTTGATTAATTTTTTTAACCAGATCAAAAACCGTTTGACCATAATTCAATTGCTGATCCTGATAAACCGTTACCCGGCCGGCGCCAGCGTCAACCATTAAGCTGACTTTAATGGCGGGAGCGCGATTAATAATGTAGCTCCAGCCGCCTTCAGGATTAAGAATGGTCACGGCTTGCTCCTGGCCGATGATTACGCCGGTAATCCAAATAACCACGGCCAGACAGGCGGCAATAATAATCCTGGTGGTGGTGTTAAAACGCTCCAACATTTATGATTTTTTTCTGCTAATTCTTAAGGCCTTGTTTTGCTTGAGCAAGGCCGGTTTAAGCAAACTGTTCAGTTCGCGCTGGAAGGTCTTAACGTCTTCAAAGGCCCGGTAAACCGAAGCGAATCTGATGTAGGCGACTTTATCAAACGACTTCAGCCGTTTCATGACGATTTCGCCGATGGAGGTACTGGTAATCTCGTCCTGTTTTCTTTTTTGGATGTCGCGTTCCACGGCGCTAACCAATTTTTTAAAATTCTCCTGGGTATAAGGCCTTTTTTCCAAAGATTTTTTTAGTCCTGCTTCCAGCTTGTCGCGGGAATAGGGCTCCTTGCCGCCGTTCCTTTTAACTACCAGCAAATTAAGGATTTCCATCTGCTCGTAGGTGGAAAACCTAAAACCGCATTTTTGGCAGGCCCGCCGCCTTTTAATGGCAAAGCCGTCTTCGGTCAGCCGCGAATCATTGACTTTGGTATCTTGAGTTAGACAGGCGGGACAACGCATAAATAAATTATGGAAATTTAGGGGTTTCCAAAGGGGTTAGCCCCTTTGGCCAAGAACCGACTTTGCGTAGCAAAAGTCGGGGCGCGAAGCGGGGTCCCCAAAAACAGGCGAGCGTAGCGAGCGGATTTTGGGGTAATTTATTTTCCCATCTTTTTACGAATAAAGGCCGGGACTTCCAGCTCTTCTTCTTCTTTGGATTTAGGCGGTAACTCCACCTTGTTGGTATCCACGCTTTTGCCTTTTTTTGAAAAAATGCTTTTGGCCGCGTTAGAGGGATAATCCTCCACTTGCTGCTGCATCACCGGTTTGACCGCGCTGAACGGACGGTCTTCTTTTTGCATTCTCTCAACTTCGGATTCCGTTCTTAAGCTTGGGCTAAAGCCCGTGGCAATGACGGTGATCTTGATTTCATCGCCCATGGTTTCGTCAATCACGGCGCCAAAAATAACTTTGGCGTTGGCATCAATGGAAGAAGTGA
>Ga0082335_1003608_pt1 | contig 25092 bp, 23 predicted proteins | sample Subgrocontami58m_FD_72375 | JGI IMG/M metagenome (GOLD analysis project Ga0082335, IMG submission 72375) | Subsurface groundwater microbial communities from S. Glens Falls, New York, USA - GMW37 contaminated, 5.8 m (SPADES assembly) (version 2) ...
GAATGGAGACCTTACCCCGTTCGTTCTGTTTGCTTTGAACGGTCTGGTTAGCGAGTTGGAATCTGTACATCAGGAAGTACTGCTTGAAGTTAGGGAGATTGCTTTCAGAGATTATGTTAGGGAGCAATTACAAGATAAGCTAGACACTAAATCTGGACTCCGTATGCTTGATTTTATGGTTCTCTTGGGGATAACTCCCACTTCCATTAAAGAAATCCGTTCGGGTGGCCATCCGTTACACAAGATATACAACAAATTGACCCCAAGGACTCTATATAGAGATTTAGAATATCTGAAAGGTCTGAAATTAATTACTTTGGAAAAGGAAGGCTGCCTGAAAGCGAACTTAGATGTGATGGGGCAATTTACCGCCCATAAAGAACTGATGGGTTAACTATTGCAAGATCGTTTTGCAGACGCCTTCCCCCCGATTGACATCTCTTCAGTCTCGTGTAAAAATTGCGAAAACGCGGGTTTAAGGTGGTTTAACTTCAATGAGTATTTTGGTTTCAGGTTCGCTGGCCTACGACCGCATCATGGATTTTAAGGGACGGTTCTCCGACCACATCTTGCCGGAGAAAATCCATGTTTTAAACGTAAGCTTTACCGTGGACAGCCTGAAGGAAAATTTTGGCGGGACTGCCGGTAACATTGCTTATAGCCTCTCCCTCTTGGGTGAAAAACCGACAATCCTGGCGACTATCGGCCGGGACTATCACCGCTACTTCGATTGGCTGACCCAGAATAAAATCTCCCATGATGCCATCAAGGTTATCGAAAAGGAACTTACTGCCGGCGCCTATATCACCACCGACCAGGCCGATAATCAGATTACCGGGTTTAACCCCGGTGCCATGAAATTTCCGGCCCCTTTCGATTTCGCCAAGATTGCCTCAAAAGGCAGTATTGCCATCGTCGCCCCGGGGAATCTGGAAGACATGATGAAATGCTCCGCCGCGTATAAAGCCAGGGGGATCGACTACATTTTTGATCCCGGCCAATCGCTGCCGAGTTGGGACGGCGCAGAGCTGGTGAAGTGTATTGACGGGTCAAATATCTTGATTTCGAATGACTATGAGCTGGAATTAATCGTCAGTAAAACTGGGTTGGATAAAAAGAACCTCCTGCAGCGGACCGGCGCGATTATAACTACGCTGGGTGAAGTGGGGTCCCGTATATCTGCCGGCAAATCTGAGATAGAAATTCCCGCCGCCAAACCCAACGAGGTGAAAGACCCGACGGGTGCCGGCGACGCCTACCGGGCCGGTTTGATCAAGGGGTTAGTCCAAAAAATGGATATCAAGCAGAGCGCGGAAATGGGCAGCGTTTGTGCATCGTTCGCCGTCGAGTGCTATGGTACGCAGGAACACCATTTCAGCCTCACGGAATTTGAGAAAAGGCTCGCTGATTACCGCGCGTAACTAAAGAAACTGGCAATCTTTGAACCTCCGCCGAATGCATATGGAACAAAAACAAAACTAGGGCTATGCGCGAATTTTCAATGGCTGTCGTTGCGAGACCATTCCGCCGCAGCGGAAGGCGAAGCAATCTGGGCGGAGGAAAATATCTCACAACTCATCGGACAAATCATGCCAATCCCGGTTGAAGGATTCGATCAAGGCGATTTTGTCTTGCCTTGAGCCGCCCTTTATTTGTTTCTCCCGGGAAATAGCGGCTTCAATGTCATTACCGCACTCGTAGTAGACCAGCCTGTTAAGATTGTATCTTTTCGTAAAACCTTCAACTAATTTGCTTTTATGTTCGAAGACCCTATTTTGAAGGTTACTTGTAACGCCGGTGTACAGGACGGAATTCTTGTGATTGGTCATGATGTAGACGTAGTACTGTTTCCCCAAATCCCCTCCCGGATTGCTTCGTCATACCGACATAATCGGTATTCCTCGCAAAGACAATTTAGGAGATCGTAACGTCTCTAATTCCAGGTTATAGCTATTCCCACTCGATGGTGGATGGCGGCTTCGACGTTATGTCATAAACCACACGGTTGACGCCGGGAACTTCATTAACGATGCGGTTGGAGACGCGTGCCAGGAGGTCGTAAGGCAATCGTGCCCAGTCGGCGGTCATGGCATCGTCGCTAGTGACGGCACGGATCGCGGCCAGATATCCATACGTCCGAAAGTCGCCCATAACTCCCACGCTTTTGACGTCGGTCAGGACGGCGAAGCTCTGCCAGAGCTGACGGTAAAGCTTGGCGGCCTTGATCTCATTCATGACAATGAAATCGACCGACCGAAGGATTTCGAGCCTTTCTTTGGTCACTTCACCGATGACGCGAATGGCCAGACCGGGACCGGGAAAAGGCTGGCGCCAGACCATCTCCTCTGGTAGGCCGAGTTCCGAGCCGACCTTACGGACTTCGTCCTTGAACAGGTAGCGCAGGGGTTCGATAAGGGTTAGTTTCATCTTGGCTGGCAGGCCGCCGACGTTATGGTGGGTTTTGATCTTGGCCGAGGCGGTGCTGCCGGAGGCCGAACTCTCGATAACGTCCGGATAAAGCGTCCCCTGGGCGAGGAAATCAACCTTCCCCAGCTTGTTCGCTTCCTCCTCGAATATACAGATAAACTCTTCGCCGATGACCTTGCGTTTCTTTTCCGGGTCGGTAACGCCTTTCAGCTTCGCCAGGAACCTGTCTGAGGCATTGACGGTAATGATGTTCATGCCCAGGTTGGCTTTGAAGGTCTTGGCAGTCCTCTCGACCTCCTCGCGGCGCAGCAGGCCGTTATCGACGAAGATGCAGGTAAGCTGGTCGCCGATGGCGCGGTGTATGAGCGTGGCCACGACCGCCGAGTCGACGCCGCCCGAAAGGGCGTTGATCACCCGGCCGCTGCCGACCTGTTTTTTAATGCGGGCGATGCGCTCGGTGATGAAGTTGCTCATCGTCCAGTTGCCGTGACAGCCGCAGATGAGGAAAGCGAAATTTTTCAGAATGGCTTTTCCCTGCGGGGTGTGGGCGACTTCAGGATGGAACTGCAGCCCGAAAATATTCTGGTTGTTGCCCATGACGGCTACGGGCGAATTCTCCGTGTAAGCCAGGGCATTGAACCCGGGCGGCAATGCTTCGATACGGTCGCCGTGGCTCATCCATACCGGCATGGAACTATCCAGTCCGGCGAAAAGCGGCGACCTCTCGTCGCTTAGGTGGAGAACGGCGTGGCCGTATTCCTGCTTGGAACCGGGTGCTACCTGCCCGCCGAGCTGCTGCGTGATGGCCTGCATTCCATAACAAATGCCGAGTACCGGAAGGTGGCTTTCATAGATATAGGACGGCGCCAGCGGCGCTTTCGGCTGATACACGCTGGCCGGGCCGCCCGACAGGATAAATCCTTTCGGCTTGAGGGAGGCTATTTTTTCCCAGGGGGTATCGTGTGAAACCAGTTCGCAGTAGACATTGCATTCGCGCACCCGGCGGGCGATAAGAAGGCTGTACTGCGAACCGAAGTCGACGACAACGATGGATTCGCGCTCCGCAGGGACGGTTTCCCGGGCAAGCTGCGGTTTTTCACCGCCCATTTCCTTGGCGATTTCCAGGTAGGTGGCGACTTCGATGTCGCCTGTGGTCGATATCCGGCGGCTTTCGTCCGGGAATGATTTGGGATCGATAGGCTCTGCCATAGCACAGTTTATCACATTGTGTTAATTGTGTTAAACTATCGTCAAGTGTAAAAAGTGGCGTTGTTTGGCGACACTTTTTACCATTTTTCCATCCTGAGCGAACGTTGGCCAAGCCGTTTATCGATATCCAGCAACAGATCGAACAAGGGATTTCTATTCTCCGGAAGGGCGGACTGGTCGCGTACCCCACGGACACCGTTTACGGCTTAGGCGCCGCCATGAATCTGCCGCTTGCGGTGGAAAGGATCTATGCCGTCAAAAGGCGGTCCTTACGTTCACCCTTGCCGCTGCTGCTGGCGGACGTATCGCAGATAGCTGATGTCGCTGCCGTCGTGCCTTCATCGGCCCGGTGCTTTATACGGAACTTTTTCCCTGGCCCGTTAACGCTAATTCTACCTAAATCAAGGGCGGTCCCGGCCGTTGTGACCGGAGGCGGGCACACTGTGGCGGTCCGCGTGCCGGACCACCCGGTACCGGTAGCGTTAATAAAAGGGCTCGGTTGCCCGATTGTCGGTACGAGTGCTAATCTTAGCGGAAGGCCAAGTTCGCTGACGGCAGACGAGGCCGTAAAGCAATTGGGCGACAAGATAGACATGGTCATCGACGGCGGGCGGTGCCTGGGGGGTCAGGAATCGACGATAGTCGATGTTACGGGAGAGATGCCCGTAATTTTGCGTGAAGGGGCAATTTCAAGCGAGGAATTAAGACGGGTTTGTGGGAATATTTTGATCGGGAAGGAGATTAAGAAAATGCGAGTTGCTGTAGGTGCCGACCATAGGGGATTTGAACTAAAAAAGAAAATCGTTCAAATCGTAACAAACGCGGGACACACGTGTGATGATCTCGGCACCTACAGCAATGAATCTGTGGATTATCCTGAAATCTCTAAAAAAGTTGCCGAGGCGGTAGCTTCGGGCGGCTTCGACAGAGGTATTCTTATCTGCGACACGGGCATCGGCGTGTGCATCGCGGCAAATAAGGTAAAGGGAATCCGGGCGGCTCTATGCCACAACGTCTTCTGTGCTTGCCGGGCCCGCCAGCATAACGATGCCAACGTCCTTTGCCTGGCCGTCGAGAACGGGATCGGAGCGGTGGAGGAGGTTGTTAAGTCGTTTCTTACCTGCGAATTCGAAGGCGGCCGGCACGAACGCCGCGTAAATATGATAAAAGCTTTGGAAGGGTGATCGTATGGCGAAAGTGGAAGCAAAGATTGGTGTGATCGGAGGCAGCGGCCTCTATGAAATTGCCGGAATGACGAACGTAAAAGAAATCGACATCGTCACGCCTTTCGGTAAACCGAGCGACGCCATTACCGTAGGCAAGCTCGATGGGGTAGGGGTCGCTTTCCTGCCGCGGCACGGTAAAGGACACCGCATCATGCCCGCCGAACTGCCTTCCCGGGCGAATATCTACGCCCTGAAATCGCTGGGGGTGGAGCATATCATCGCCATCAACTCGGCCGGCAGCTTCAAAAAAGAAGTGAAACCCGGCCAATTGCTTATTCCCGACCAGCTTATCGACCGCACGCGCGGGCGGGTCTCCACCTTCTTCGGTGACGGCGTCGTCGCCCATATCGGCTTCGCCGAGCCTTTCTGTCCGGACTTGAGTAAGGTCTTATACGAGTCGGCGAAAGCTGCCGGCGCCGACGTCCATCCCAAAGGCACCATGGTCGTCATGGAAGGCCCTGCCTTTTCGACGCGGGCGGAATCGCAGCTATACAAATCCTGGGGAGCGGACATCATCGGCATGACGGCATTACCGGAAGCCAAGCTTGCCCGCGAGGCGGAGATATGCTACGCCATCATCGGCTGTGTCACCGATTATGATAGCTGGTGGGAGCCGGGAAAACCGGTTACTGTCGACGTCATCCTTGAAATCATGCGTAAAAATACTGAAACCTCGAAGGCTATTATCAAACATGCCGTCAACCGCGTATTATCGAAACGAGGTTGTGCCTGCACAGGAGTTTTGGAAAATGCTATCGTCACCAACCCCCAGGCCATTCCGCCGGCAACCAAAAAGAAACTGGAACTCATTATCGGGAAATACATAAAATGACACCCATTTGCTGGGTGTCATTCCGTGCTTGACACGGAATCCAGGTGAGCTCCCTATCGACCATACCAACACCAACCATTCCGTTGAAAAACGGAAACCAGTACGTTACTTCTGGATACCGACTTCCGTCGGTATGGTTGACCGTATGGTTTGAATGTTTCGCAATCACGCTTTTAGATTTGATATAATCAATTTCCTGAAATCTTGGAGAAATAAAGATGTCCAACGTTGAATTCGGTTGCCGCGCCACTATTATCGGCAGCCTGCCCTATAAAGACCCGAAGGAAGCCTTGCGGGTCATCGCGCGCTTCCTGAAAGATATTCCCGCCTGGCCGCAGCTCCCGAACCGTACTTTCCTCGAAAATATGTACGTCCAGTACAGCGAGGGGTTCCCCGGCGAGGTCGTCGAGGAAAACCGGATGTACATCGACCGGTCCAAAGACAGTAGTGCCGCTCTCGAGGCGCTGTACAACGCTTACCTGGAAAACGACGTAGAAAAATATCCGATCAGTCCTTCACGTGCCGCGGGCCTTCACGAGTTTTTATCTTATACGGACTTTTCGCCGCATCTTGTCGGTGTCAAGGGACACGTGACCGGACCGATAAGCTGGGGACTGACCGTTACCGACGAGAACCGCCGGTCTATTCTTTATGACGACACGCTGGCCGACGCCGCTGCAAAACTGCTCCGGCTTAAGGCGAGCTGGCAGGAGAAACAGCTTCGGAAGATATCGTCGAAAACGATAATCTTTGTCGACGAGCCCTATATGGCTTCCTTCGGCTCCGCCTTCGTCAGCATATCGCCAGAGAAGGTCATCGAACTGCTCAACGAGGTATTCGGCGGCATCAGCGGTATTTCCGGGGTCCACTGCTGCGGCAATACCGACTGGCCGGTACTGCTGCGCTCGAATGCCCGGATATTGAGCTTCGACGCTTACAACTATGCTGAGTCGCTGGCTCTTTACAAGAATGAGGTCAAGGAGTTCCTGTTAAAAAAGAAAGGTGCAATCGCCTGGGGCATTGTGCCTAATGAAAGTAAAACCATCGCTGCGGAATCGGTCGCCAGCCTCAAAGACCGGCTCGAAGCCGCGGTCGCGCCGTTTGCACGCGATGGCATCCCTCTGCGGCAAATTCTGGAACAATCGCTGGTGACGCCGAGCTGCGGCCTGGCTTCACTAACCGGGGAAGAAGTGGAAGCGGTCCTGCAGCTACTGACGGAACTTTCCGCGGCAGTCAGAAAACGGTATTTGTAGCCTTTACATCAACGTCAAGATGACGTTGTTCAGTACGGCAGCAAGCACGGCCACGAAGGTCGGCAACAGTATGAATACCCAGGCCGCCCGGCCGAAGCCGTTGCAGCCGAGCCCGGTGTACATCGATTTCGCCCCATTCGCCAAGATAATAAGAATGCCGACGCACGTCATCTCGATAACGAACAACCCAGGAAACCCGACGGTCGCTAATGACCATCTCGCAATTAATCCTACCTCGCGGATATTTTTACCGCTCAACTCTAATGCGGCGAAGGTACTTGCCCAGTCCAGCGCGGGCATTATGCTCACCAGGAGAACGAGCTTCCCTTCCGAATAAGGCCACACCATACGGGAAAATTTCTCAATCGGCTTATCCAGGAACCGTTCTCTCTCGATGCTTTTTCTAAGTTTAGCCTTAAACCACCCCAGCGTTTCACTCATAGGTCATTATCGCAAACCTCAATAAATTTTACCACAACCGGAAATCGCTCCTCTCTTAGGCTCCTTGGATCAAAAGTGTTCTCTTTTTGACACCCTCACTCCTCCACACCCGGATTCTTCGTCACGGAGTTTACACTGAGCGCAGCGAATGTGCTCCTCAGCACGGACAAATGATAAATGCTAGCCGCAGATTTTATGATAAAAGATTGTTCCGGTTCGGGTACGTTGATACAATAGTTCGACCATGGAAATACATGACGGTGGCGTGAACCTTGAGAAATCCGGAGCTCCGGCAGTAACACACTTCTGGGGGTTTTGGGCTACGACCGGTTTCGGCTTGATAGTTATTGTCGCCTCTTTTATCGCGCAGGGATTTACCGTACTGGTTTTTCTGTTGAATTACCTGCTCTCCAACCGCCAAGCCGGGTTGTCTGCTGCAATGAACATTGTAGATTCCAGTTTGGGAACGATAACTGCGGTCGCACTGGTTCTGGAGGTCGTGGTTTGTATTCCCTTGATCGCTGCTTTCATAAGATTGCGCCGTAGCCTGTCATTTAAGAATTACCTGGGTCTGCAGGGTTTCAAGGCAAAAACTCTGCTCTTTTGGCTGGCCGCCAACCTTGTTTATATTGTGGTTGCCGAAGGGATACGGTACGCCTTAAAAATTCCTCAAAGCCAGAACGATATGGCGTTATATGCAACAAGTCTTTACCTGCCGCTTTTTTTTGCGGCGATAGTGGTATTCGCTCCCGCTTTCGAGGAAGTACTGTTCCGCGGCTTTATGCTTCAAGGCTATTCCAGCTCCAGGATCGGACCGGTTTTTGCGATTATCATTACGGCTGCCTGGTGGGCATCGCTCCACGTTTCCGCCGGTACCTACGACCTGGCAGTAATATTCGCCGGCGGATTGGTCCTGGGGCTGGCTCGATGGAAAACCGGTTCGCTGTGGATAACGTTTGCCATGCACGCTTTTTGGAACCTGTTAGCCTTTATCACGCTCGCGACGGCAGTTTCGACTTGATAACACCCGACTTTTTAAACGGCTTGCACCGATATAGAATATTTCTAGGAATATTTCACCAGCAAAAGAACCCAGCTTACCCCTACCGCCAGGATCATTCCCGGCAAAGCGTACTTAAGGAACCTGCCCCACCCGATACGGTGGCCTTCCCGTTCCGCGATGGCCGTGCCGACCACGTTCGCCGACGCTCCGATGGGTGTTCCGTTGCCGCCGATATCGGTCCCAAGCGACAGAGCCCAAGCCAGAGGCGGCAGAGGAAAACCGCCAGTTTGAGATAGCCCGCTTATCACCGGCACCATCGTCGCGGCAAAGGGTATGTTATCCACCACCGCGGAGGAAAATGCCGAAAGCCAGATGATGATAGTTATGCCCACGGCGATATTGCTTTGTGACATTGTTGCGATATACCCGGCAAGAGTTTCCAGGACGCCGGTCTTTTCCAGGCCGCTTACGACGACAAACAGCCCGGCAAAAAAGACCAGACTGCGCCAGTCGATTCTCTTGATTATTACGGACGCTTTCCTGTAGCCCACCAGCAGCGTTAACATGCCGGAGACGACTCCGACTGTTGCGACGGACAGCCCGGTTTGGGCGTGAGTCACGAGGAGGATTATCAATAGGACAAAAACGGCGATGTTTGCCGCAAACAGCCGTTTGCTTTTTATTGCATTGCCGGGGTGCAATTGGTCGCTTTCCAGGTTCATGGGTTTGTTCCCGCCGGCTTTGAATTTTTTTCGAATTACTACAAAGAACACCACCAGTGAAACCGCCAGGCTTGTCCAGGCAATGAGGCCGGTGTTTAGTAAGAAGTCTAAAAACGAATAGCCGAAGGCGGTACCGATAATAATATTCGGCGGGTCGCCCGACATACTGGCGGCACCGCCCGTATTCGCCGCAAATATGATGGCGATGATGAGGGGCACAGGATCGAATTTCAAAAAGCGTGCCAGTTCAATAGTCACGGTCGCCATAAAAAGCAAAACGGTGATGCTGTCGATGAACATTGACAGAAGGCCGGAGAGTAAGATAAAAGCAACGAAAAGAGGCAATATCCGGTATTTGACGAGCTTGGCTACGGAAAGACACAGCCACTTAAAAAAACCGGTTTCCGCCATACCTTCGACCATGACCATCATGCCGGCGATGAATATTATCGGCTGCCAGTTTATTCCATACGATTGAATTGATTCGTGTCCGGGCACCCAGAACCTGGATTGTCCAAGTTGACCCAGGTTGAAGACGCTTAGAACGGCACCTGGACTCTTCATGGCTAGGAGGAAAACGAGGATGATGGTGAGTCCGGCTCCGGCCAGCGCGGGAACATAGCGGTGTATCTTGCCGGCGATTATGGCAATGAACATGGCTAGGAAGATGAGAATAGCCAGTACCTGGCTCAAGTCAAACATGTTCGAAACTCCGCCGTTATTTCGGAATGCCGCGCCAGGAAAGAGCCGTCACCGCTTTCTTTCCAGCAGGAACAGAAGCGATGCGGAACAGGATGGCCGTAACATCATCCGTCTCCCCTGCCCTCAAGGCACACTCGACCAGATCTTCGCAGGATGCGCCGGTGTCGCCCGTTCCCATAAGGACGGCGATTTTGTCTGCCGGTATGTTCCTCCACAAACCGTCGCTGCAGAGAAGGTATGAATCGCCCTTGACCAGGCGCTCGTGTGTCACGTTAATGTCGACAACTCGCCCGGCTCCGAGCGCAGGGGAACACCGGCCGGTGAGCAGTTCCAAATCGTCACCCCTCGACCTGTAAAGACGGCAATTTCCTGCGTATCCAATCAAACCGTAATCCCGCTCCATGATTACCAGCGCCAATGCGGTTTGCATATCCGCCAAAGCAGGCTGTATATGAGCAAGGTTAAGTATCCCCTTGTTCGCCCTTTGGACGGCAGCTTCAACCAAGAAGTCGGCTATTCGCCGCCGCCGGGCGAGCAAATCGCCTTTGATCGCATCCAGTGCACTTTGGCTGGCTTCGGCTCCGCCGTGGTTTGGTCCCTCACCGTCGGCCACGGCAAGAAGGTAACGCAGCCCAGCCCTGGTTTCGACCGCTTCGACGCAAAAAGCATCTCCATTTTGCTTTCCGGTCAAGCCCTTTTGCGTTATCGCCCGCCACGTTACCGAGAGTCCTTCGGGTATCGACTGGCTGCCTGATGAAGATTGTTCTTGTGAAATGTTGTCTTTCGTAACCATTTCCTATGTCCTGCATGGATTTTTACCTTGAAAGTACGGAGGAACTGCCGTGGTTTGCCAGTCCCTCCGTAGACACAAGCTATGGTTCCCTCGAGGCCATGCCGGGCAGGCCGACAGACGATACAGGAGAAGTCAGGGATTCCGTGTCATCTGCCGGATAGGACTCGATACCGTGTTCCGGGATATCCAGGCCCCTCAGCTCCTCTTTGCGAGATGCACGCAGGCCGATTGTTTTCTTGATTACATAGAAGGTCAATAACATGGTGGGCGCAACCCATGCCACGAGTGCGGCAATATCTACCAATTGGAGCAACAACTGCCCGACTTCACCGGTGATAAGGCCTTTAACTCCAAGATAGGTGCCGTCGGCGAAAATACCCACCGAGATCAATCCCCATAATCCTCCGGCGAAGTGGACCGGTACGGCACCGACGGCGTCATCAACTTTCAGCACTTTTTCCACGATGTGACTGGTCGCCATCATGAAGGGGACTGCAATAGCACCGATGACGACAGAGGCCCAGGGCTCGATGAAAGCGCATGGTGCGGTAACCGCGACCAGGCCGACCAGACAGCCGTTACAGCCGGCGATGATATCCATTTTGCCTGTCTTGGCGAAAACCCAGTAGAGGGCCACGACAGCGCCGGTCACGCCGGCGAGAAATGTATTGACCGCGATCACGGATATGCGAAGGTCAGTAGCCGCTAGGGTGCTCCCCGGATTAAAACCGAACCACCCGAAGAAAAGGATGAAAGTACCGATGACGACAAACGGTAGATTGTGCCCTTTGATAGCGTTAGGCGTGCCGTCGGCATTGTATTTACCGATCCTAGGGCCGACCATGGCTGCCCCGATAAGTGCTGCCAGACCGCCGACCATATGCACCACGCCCGATCCGGCGAAATCCCTGACTCCGGTAGCTCCAAGAATTTGCAGGGTGCTGAGCCAGCCGCCTCCCCAAACCCATTTACCGTAGACCGGATAAACAATCGCCCCGATTACAAAGGCGTAGGCAAGATAGGCGGTAATCTTCATGCGCTCGGCGACGGCGCCGGCAACGATGGTGCAGGCAGTCGCGGCAAAGACCATCTGGAAGAACCACATCATAATGGTAGAAACATCATAGGCGGGTCCGCTGAGGAAAAAACCGGAAAACCCGATCCAGGAGTTACCGTCCTCCAGCCCCGGGAACAATTTCGAGCCTCCGAACATCAGAGCGAACCCGAAAGCCCAGAAACCTAGAGATGCGATACAGAAGTCCATGAAGCTTTTCGTCCAGTAGTTGACATTGTTCTTGGAGCGAATGAGGCCGGCTCCCAGGAAAGCGAAACCGAGTTGCATGAACCAGACCAGGAAACCGGTGATCAATGTCCACGCCATGTTCACCGGAGCATTCGGATTTGCGTTCAGCGTGTCGGTGCCGGTGGGATCGGCGGCACGGACGATTGCCGGCACGCCGAAGAAAGCCACGCCCAAAATCACCGTCAAGGCAAGGACGAGAAAGCCGCGTTCTACGTGCCAAGTTGCCCGTCCGCTCTTGAACCTTCGCAAGGGAACCTTTTCTTTTATCCAGGATAATAAATGTCTCATAGCAACACTCCTTCTATTTGTGTCATGCCGTTTAATCTTCTTCCGTCGTATGGTGCTTCTTCACTTGCGAGGGCAGGATTACCCAGACCAGGAAGAGACCGACGAAAGCCACCGCTGCTATAATCGCCTGTACCGACATTTTCCACCTCCAGTCTTGTATTTCAGAATCTATCTAAATTTAGGCTTGAAATTTTACGGCCGTATTTCAATGTGATTAAGTTTGCGTTACGAACAGGTAACAATGGTGTTACAAAGAGACTTTCACCTGGCTTGGTAATGAGTGCTTAAAGAAGCAGGGAAGCGGGACTTCAATAACTGTCATGCTGGAGCGTTGACCTTTAACTTATAATTATCCTGTGGTCATCAGGGAAATCCGGGCGAAAAACATCCTCTCCAAATCGCAGATTTACGACTACACGACAAATCCTTACGTCGGCTGCACACACACCTGTGCGTATTGTTACGCCCGTTTTATGAAGCGGTTCACCGGTCATCTCGAACCCTGGGGACGGTTTGTCGACGTCAAGGTAAATGCCGTGGAACTTTTGCGGCGTGCTATCGCCAAAGCCAAACCGGGGAGGGTGTGGATAAGCGGTGTTTGCGATCCGTATCAGCCTGCGGAGAGAAAATACCGGCTGACGCGGGGGTGCCTGGAGGTATTGCTGGAACACGGCTGGCCGGTCACGATCCAGACGAAGTCGCCGCTCGTGCTGCGCGATATCGACCTTTTACGAGGCAAAACGGGTGTGGAAGTTGGGATGTCGATCGCTACGGCGGACGGAACCATGAGGAAGATATTCGAACCCGGCGCACCGCCTATCGGCGAAAGGATCAAAGCACTCGGTGTTCTCCATAATGCCGGTGTCGAGACCTTCGTCATGATCGCGCCGGTATTGCCCGCGGCGGAAGGGCTACCCTCGTTGCTGGCCGGTAAAATCGATCGCGTTATGGTCGACAGGCTGAACTATCATTACGCCGATTGGGTGTACAAAAAATACCACCTCGAATCGGCCATGACCGACGAATTTTTCGCTTCCAAGAGTGAAGAATTAAAAGGGGCTTTCGATAGCTTGGGTATTAAGTGTAGGGTTATCTAGACCGTAACTCGTCTACTTCCTGACGATGGAAAATATAAGGATAAGGGCGAGGATGCCGGCGATGAAATAACCGAAGAAGGCCAGTACCGGAATGCTGCCGACGAACGGAGTTACCCTGGCAAGGGCAATTACGGACGAAGATACCAGCAAGGCGGCGATAATGATGGTCAGAGACATCCGATTGGAAACCCGTTCTATTGTCTGCCGTATCGGCTCGAGCCCGATGTGCTCGAACTCTATCTTGATCTTGCCCCGGCGGAGCTCGCGCACAACTAAACCTACGTCGTACGGCAGGTCCTTTACCGCGTCCAACGTGTCCAAGAGCCAGTAGAAAATCTCCGATCCCTGCTTGAAGGGATTGAACCTTTGCGTAAGCAGCCGCTGCGCATAAGGGTTGCCGACGTCCATCAGGTTCAGGTCGGCATTTAAAGAATGTATGATGTCTTCCTCAACAGCGATACTCTTGGTAACCCAGACCAGTTGGGGACGCATTCTCCCCCCGTGCGTCATTATCGCCCGCATCATGGCGAACAGCATGGCTCCAAGACGGATTTCGCGGGCAGGTACGTCGCTGAACTCCTTGATAATATCGGCCATGGATGGTTCGAGTTCCTCCGCCGGGATAGTGTCCTCCGTCTCCATAAGTTCGTTAAGCGAGCGGGCGACACGCCGTTCTTCACGAATCGAGATGAAATAAACGAGTTTGGCCAGTCTTTCGCGGTCGCGAAGCGACAGCGTAGCCATCATGCCGAAGTCGACAACTCCGATGACGTTGCCCGGAAGTATCAGGATGTTCCCGGGATGGGGGTCAGCGTGGAAAAAGCCGTGCTGGAATACGGCTTTAAACGAGATCATGACGCCGCGTTTGGCGATCACTTGAAGGTCGTAGCCTCCCTCTTCGAGCCTCTTGGTATCGGCAATTGTGATGCCGTCCAGATACTCCATGGTGACGACTTTCTTCGTACAATAATCCAGGTAGACCTCGGGTACGTGGATCGTGTCATCTCCCCGAAAATTGAGACCAAACCGGCGCATGTTTTGCCCTTCGATGCGGAAATCGAGTTCTTTTTTGATCTGCTGGGCAAATTCTTCCACCAAGCCGACCGGATTGATGAGATAGGCAGCGGGTGAATAACGTTCGGCGGTTTGCGCGATTCTCTGCATGATATTGATGTCCTGCTCGGTGACTTCGGCGATGTCGGGCCGCTGTACTTTCAGGACAACCGGCCTGCCTTTCAACACGGCACGGTGTACCTGCGCCAGGGAAGCAGCGGCCAGCGGTTTGTCATCGAAGCTGTCGAACACTTCCGTGACCGGCTTGCCCAGTTCTGTCTCGATTATTTTCCGGGTTACTTCTCCGGGAAGGAAGTGAACGGAAGCCTGGAGTTTTTTCAATTCAACGATGAATTCGGGCGGAACCAAATCGGGACGCGTGCTCAGCATTTGGCCCAGTTTGACAAACGTGGGACCCAACTCCTCGAGGGCAAGGCGCAGCCGCTGCGCCGTGGTCAGCGTCGGATATTGCGCTTCGCGCCGGAGGATACTCTTCTCGAAATGAACGGATTCCCAGACCCGTATGCGCGCGATGGCTTCGCCGAACCCGTACTTGATGAGAACGTTAACGATCTGGCGGAAACGCCTCATCTGCTTGAACGCACCGCGCGTTACGGGATGCTGTATCATCTCGTTACCAGTATACCACCGGACCGCAAGACAGGGTACTTTCGGCCGGTGGTATAAGTTTTGAGTCAGGCAGTTAGGCGGGTCCTTTCTTGACCTGGATATTTACCTTCTTGGATTTCGCTCCCGCCTCCCTTTGCAGAGTGATACGGAGCATCCCGTCCTCGTAAACGGCTTCGACGTTCTTCGTATCCACTCGCGCGGGAAGCGTGATCGAACGATAGAAGCTGCCGTAAGCGATTTCGACGCGGCGGTATTCCTGGTCCTTGACCCCGGTATCGGGCTTTCGCTCGCCGGTGATGGTCAGAACATCGTCGGCGACCGAGACGTTGATGTCCGCCTGCTTTACGCCCGGGAGCTCAACCTTGATCTCAAAATTATCACCTTTTTCCACGACGTCAACTGCAGGACCCCAGGCTTTCATGTTGTCGGGAATTCTCTCCCAGACGGCGCGCATGGCGGGTCGAACGATCTCGTTCTCCAACCGCCGGCTCATTTCTTCGATGTCCCGCACGGGACGGAACGGACCAGTACCAAAGGTAAATCCCCAATTATCTCCCGGCATAGTCAACCTCCTATCGAGTAGCATCGTTTCCAACTCAAATGATAGCCATTTTGTCATGTAATAATCATAAATTCGGCAGAAGAAACATTACAAATTTATAACATTTGGAATGAGAACCCCTAGAGCAACTAAGACAACCATTCCGTGCCTGACACGGAATCCAGAAAAAAGTATCGAAGCAGTTACAGTTTCTGGATACCGGCTTTCGCCGGTATGGTTGGGTAAAAAGGCCATTCGGTTAACTTGAAACCAGGGATTAGTCTTAGGATTCGTGGCGACCCCGGGCGGATTTGAACCGCCGATCTCGTCCGTGACAGGGACGCATGTTAGACCGCTACACCACGGGGCCAATTGAATAACAAAAATAAGTCTACCAAGAAGGCTAGAGTGTGTCAATCTGGCGGTCGTAGTCGTCAGCAAGCCGCACGACGTCGTCGAGTTCGGGGGTAGACACCTCAAACAGGGTAGTGTCCTCGATCGCTTTGAGGCGGTGCTTCGTCTTCGGGGGAATATGCAGGCAATCGCCCGGCTTAAGAATCGATTGCACTAATTTACCGTCCGTTTCCAGCTCCAGGGCGGCCTTCCCCTGGAAAACATACATGCTCTCGTCCTTTTTCCGGTGATACTGCAGGCTGAGCCGTTGGTCCTTCTCGATGAAGATCAGTTTTCCGGCGTAACAGGACGTCAAAGCCAGTAACAGCTCGTATCCCCATGGCTTTTTCGTTCTCCGCGGTAACTTTGCTTCCATTTTACTCATTATACCCCGGCTAATTCTTTCCCCGCTGCCAGCAGCTTTTCTACCCGGGCTGGTGAGCCGTCTTCGGCGTAGATACGCAGCAACGGTTCTGTGCCGGAAAAACGTATCAACAGCCAGGAGCCGTCTTCCAGTGTATAGCGAAAACCGTCGACGGTATCGAACTGTTTGACTGTGATACCGTCGATATCGCCTGGTACGTTTTGTTTCAGGTGTTGGATTATCGCTTGACGTTTTTCTTCAGGGAAAACAATGTCCTGGCGCTGATAGTGGTGGGTGCCGACTTTGCCGTACAGATAGGCGAGAAGTTCCGAGGGCGACTTCTTCGTCCTGGCGATGAGGTCGAGGAAAAATAGATTAGCCAGAACGCCGTCTCTTTCCAGCACGTGGCCGCGGAAGCCGTAACCGCCGCTTTCCTCCCCGCCGATAAGTGCGTTGTGTTCCTGCATCACCGGGGCGACGAATCTGAAGCCTACCGGTGTCTCGAAGACGGGTACGTTGAATAGCTTTCCCAGGCTGTAGGTCATGCTTGTGGTATTGAGCGTTTTCACGATAGGGCCGCGTTCACCGCGCACCTCGAGCTTGTAAAGGCAAAGCAAGGCAAAGATCTGCAGTTGGGTGATGAAGACGCCGTTTTCATCGACGGCGCCCATGCGGTCGGCGTCGCCGTCGGTAGCCAGCCCCACGCCGGCCTTTTCTTTATTTACCGTCGAAGAAAGCGATGCCAGATTGTGGGCGATGGGTTCCGGTTGTGCCATTTCCGGGAATAGCGGGTTGCGTTCGCCGTGTATCTCTTTTACTTTCATGGAACCGCCGTCGAGAAGCCTGTTTAAGTAGCCGACCCCTGCTCCCCACATGGAATCAACGATAACCTTGAGCCGGTAGCGGCGCAGGGCGTTGAGGTCGACCAGCTTATGTATCTGGTCGAAATAGATCGGATCCAGGTCGACGTACTCCACCAGACCTTGCTGCTGCGCAAGGGCCAGAGAGGATTGTTTGACCTCGCCGGAATCTAAAATGCGGGCTATACCCGCCTCGATCTTTTTCGTAACCTCGGGAGGGGCACTGGAACCGGACTCGTTTTTTAATTTAAACCCGTTCCACGCCCCCGCATTATGGCTGGCGGTGATGATTATTGCCCCGCCGGCTTTACGGGCCAGTGTACCGTAGCTTATGACTGGCGTCGGGGCGGCTTTGGTACAGAGAAAGGACTTGATGCCGTTACCGGCCATTACCTCAGCGCAGGCGGCGGCGAAGTCTTCGGAGGCGAATCGGTTATCGTAACCGATAATGATTCCCCGTCCGGCCAGCCCTGCTTCCTTCAGGTAATCGGCAGTCGCCTGGGCGCATATCCGGACGTTGTCAAAAGTGAAGTCCCCGGCGATGATGCCCCGCCAGCCGTCGGTGCCGAACTTGATCGGATTGTTATTCACGTTTGTCATCCCTTTGATAAATATTCTCCTGTTTTTTTAAGACTGAATCAATAGGGAATTTGTTACAGAATTATCAGCTTAACCGGCGATGCTTTTTTCAATAATCATTCTGCGGAGTGACGCGGCCCCCAACAGGCACCAGGTCGCAAAAACAATAGAAAGAATCCCGTAGCACCTTCTCCCCGGTACTGAAAAGAATCTTGCTCTTGAATATCGGTCCGTCGAAAACGAAGGAATGGTACTCGCCGTTTTCACCGCAAGGGTCGACACCTTCCGGAAGGTCGTTCAGGAATTGTTCGTCAATCAGTCTGCCGGCGAATGACTTGTCCAGCTTCCTCGTATCGACGCAGGCGGTGATCGCCTGGAAACCCGAAGGAACGAGCGACCGCGCCAATACGGTTGTGTCCCGGCGCCAGATGGGGAAAATCGCCTTCATGCCTAGTCTGGCGAGATTCTCTTCGCGGTAACGCCGTAAGTCTTCCAGAAAGATATCGCCGAAGACTACTGAGGAAACCCCGTCCTTTTTGAAACCGGTGAGAGCCGCCGCCATTTTGGCTTCGTACTCTTCGTTGGAGCAAGTCCGCGAAATCGATATCTCGCATACGGGCAGTCCCATGTTTCGTGCCTGCTGCCGCAGCAAATTGCGGCGCACGCCGTGGATGCTTATCCGGTCGTAATCCGCCGTGACCGTCGTGAGCAGCGAGACCACCTGATAGCGGCGGCGTTTCGCCAGTTCATTGAAAGCAAGGGCGCTATCCTTGCCGCCGCTCCAGCACATGACTGCTTTTTCCACACTAAACTCGCGATTCCCGCGCCCATATTGTCATTCTCCCCGATTTAATCGGGGAGAATGACAAGTATTGGTGAACGGTCTTTTACTTGCCCAGCCCCTCTTTTTTGAGAATAGCGGCTTTATCAGTTTTTTCCCAAGGGAGGTCGATGTCTGTCCGGCCGAAATGACCGTAAGCCCCGGTCTGCCGGTAGATCGGGCGGCGCAGTCCGAGACACTCGATGATTGCCCCCGGTCTGAGGTCGAAGTGCTTGTTGACCAGGGCGAGCATAGCATCGTTGCTGATTTTACCCGTGCCGAAGGTCTCGATAGAAACCGAAAGCGGGTGGGCTTTGCCGATGACGTAGGACACCTGGAGTTCAGCGCGGTCGGCCAGTCCGGCAGCGACGATGTTCTTGGTGACGTAGCGGGCGGCGTAGGCGGCGGAGCGGTCGACTTTGGTGGGATCCTTACCGGAAAAAGCGCCGCCGCCGTGCCGGGCGATGCCGCCGTAGGTGTCGACAAGGATCTTTCTACCGGTGAACCCGGTGTCTCCCACCGGTCCGCCGATGACAAATCTTCCGGTAGCATTTATGTAGTAATTGGTGTTCTTGTCCAGCAGCGAAGCCGGGATAATCTTTTTGATTACGTGCCTGATAATATCCTTTTCCATTCGATCGTGAGTGATTTCGGGGTCGTGTTGCGCGGCAATGACTACGCATGTAACTCTCTTAGCCACGCCTTTGTTGTATTCTACGGTCACCTGGGATTTTCCATCGGGACGCAGGTACGGCAGGGTCCCGTCTTTTCTCACCTCGGCCAGCCGTCTCGCCAGCCGGTGTGCCAGTGAAATCGGGAGCGGCATCAGTTCCGGGGTTTCGTTGCAGGCAAAACCGACCATCATACCCTGGTCGCCGGCACCGACTTCCTCGATGTGGCTGATACCGGTGCTTTCTCTCGCTTCGAGCGACTTGCTGACGCCTATATCAATATCGGCGGACTGCTCTTTAATTCCGCTCAAAATGCCGCACGATTGATAATCGAACCCGTATTCCGGCTTGGTATAGCCGATGTCTTTAACCACATCCCTGACGATTTTTTGCACGTCGATATAAGATTTGGTGGTGATTTCACCGAGAACTATTACCAGGCCAGTAGTTGAAGCCACTTCACACGCGACCCGCCCCATGGGGTCCTGCGCCAGTATCGCATCCAGGACGGCGTCCGAAACCTGGTCGCAGAGCTTGTCGGGATGTCCCTCGGTTACCGATTCCGAGGTGAGTAAGTACTTCGCTGAGTCCATAAAACTGTTGGTCATTTTCTTCCCCTTTTTTTGTTTTGTTTTAAGTTCCTTCCTGCCAGCTCGAAAGGTATTTTTTCTGGTCCGGCGTGAGGGTATCGATCTTGATACCCATCGAATCCAATTTCAGCCGTGCTATCTGGCGGTCGATATCTTCCGGAACCGAATAGACAGTGGCTTTAAGCTTTAGCTTGTTTTTCAGGATGTATTCGAGGCATAATGCCTGGTTTGCGAAACTCATGTCCATGACGCTGGCAGGGTGTCCCTCTGCCGCCGCCAAGTTAATCAGGCGTCCTTCGCCGAGCAAAAATAATCGCCGGCCGTCTTTCATTTCGTATTCTTCGACGAACGAACGGATCGTCCGCTTGCGCCGGGATAGTTTCTCCAGGGCGGGGATGTTGATTTCGACGTTAAAATGCCCGCTGTTCGAAAGAATAGCACCGTCGTTCATTACATTGAGATGAGCCTGGTCGATAACGTTTTTGTCGCCGGTGACGGTAACAAAAATATTACCGATTTTGGCCGCTTCGATCATGGGCAAAACCTGGAAACCGTCCATAGCCGCCTCTAGTGCCCGGACCGGTTCAACCTCGGTGACAACGACCTTCGAACCCAATCCTTTGGCCCTCATTGCGATACCGTGTCCGCACCAACCGTAGCCGCAGACCACGACCGTTTTCCCCGCAAAGAGTATGTTGGTAGCTCTAATAATTCCGTCGATGGTGCTCTGCCCGGTACCGTAGCGGTTGTCGAAAAGGTACTTGGTCTGGGCATCGTTAACCGCGATCACCGGGTATTTGAGCTCTCCGGCCTTGGCCATACTCCGAAGCCTGATCACTCCCGTCGTCGTTTCTTCCGTGCCGCCGATGACGTTTTTAATCAGGTCTTTGCGTTTGGTGTGCAGAGTGGTGACGAGATCGGCACCGTCGTCGACGGTGAGTTGCGGTTTGTTATCCAGAGCGGTGCTGATATGCTTATAGTAAGTATTATCGTTTTCGCCCTTGATGGCGTTGGTCGGGATACCGTAATCCACCAGTGCCGCGGCCGCATCATCCTGCGTGCTCAGCGGGTTGGAAGCGCAGAGCACCAGCCTGGCGCCACCTTCCTTAAGAGCCAGGGCGAGGTTGGCGGTTTCCGTGGTGATGTGCAGACAGGCTGAAATCCGAATATCTTTGAAAGGCTTTTCCTTGGCGAATCTTTCTCTGATCGACCGTATAACCGGCATCTCGCGGCCGGCCCATTCGATACGCTGGCGCCCGGCTTCGGCCAGGGAAAGGTCTTTGACGTCATAATTCTTTGCGGCCAATTTTACTCCTCGTCCCAAAATTGTCATTGCGAGATTCGAACACTATTCGAACCGAAGCAATCTATTTCAAATTCGATCCCGTCTGGCGCATTGTATTCGCCGCGAAACCGTTTAACAAGAGCAAATTATTTCAAGCGTCTTCATTCACCTAGCATTTCCATTACTTGCCTGACATTTTCCGGCACGGGTTTCGAAGTTTCCATTATAGCATGATTGTTTGCCGGAACTTCTACGACCGGTTCGAAAATTTTCTTTTGCGATTCATAGGTTTCCCACCGAGCGTCGGAGACCGTCCCCCGCTCCAGCCTCCGCTTCAAGCGCTGCTTGACTAGGTCTTCTTGAAGTGTACATTCCAATACGAAGAAATCGGCCTTTTTCTCCTGTGCCAGTTTCATCGCCGTCCGCCGCCCCTCCGCGAGAATAAAAGTAGCGTCTAAAATGACCGAAATACCTTTGCTTAAATACTCCCCGGCCCGGGCAAACAACGTCTCATATGTCTTTCGAGAAAATTCCCTGGAATAAATCCCGCTGTTGAATTCGTTGAAATGATGCTCTGTCAGCGGTATTCCCGCTAACGTCTTTCGGACAATATCGGAGGAGATAACGACCGTACCGAGCCGTTTTGCTATCGAGTTGGCTATTACGCTTTTTCCCGTCCCGACCAGGCCCACGGTAATGAATAATGCCGGTCTGGGGCGCGTGTAAAATCCAGCCAGATCGAAATAACTGGCGGCAATGTCCCGGGTTTTCGCCCTTTCCGGTTCGCTTATGTACGGGTCGTCGAATTTAAAGCTCTCCACCTTTCCCCGAACGTAAGCCCGGTAGCACTTATAGAAATTGAGCACCCGCAGGATTTCCCGGTCGCCGCTGGATTCCACATAGGCTTCGACAAAGCTGCGGGAAAGGTCGGCACGGCCGTAATGGTCCAGGTCCATGGCGAGAAAGGCGACCTCAGAGGCGACGTCGCCGTAGCGGAAGCGTTCGTTGAACTCGATGCAGTCGTAGATGCAAATGCCGTTGGTAACGCAAATATGGGCGGCGTGCAGGTCGCCGTGACAGTCCCGGATCTTGCCTTCGGTCACGCGTTTTTGGAAAAGCGGCGCGTTGTCTTCGATAAACCGGTTGGTGAAATCGTTGATGCGGCGGAACTTCTCCGCCGCTATGGTGGTGCCGATGTATTTTTGCGTCTGCCGGAAATCTTCGTCGGTGTTGTACTTTATGTTTTTGAGGCTGCCGAAAACGTTGATTGCGTCCCCGGTCTCGGCTTTTTTATGGAATGCGGCCAGCTTCTGCGCGACGCGGATGGGGGCATCGTCCGGCAAGCGGTCTTTCGCAATAAGCTCGTTCAGCATCTTATCGCGGGGGAGCTGGCGCATCTTGACCGCATAGTCGATGATCTCGCCGTCGCCGCCCAGAGCGATCTTGTTGCCTTGCTTGACGATGGGGACTACGGCGAGATAGGTTTCCGGACACAGGCGCTGGTTGAGTTCCAATTCCCGCCGGCAGAAGAAGAGGCGCTTTTCAAGCGTGGTGTAATCTAGGTAGCCAAGGTTGACAGGCTTTTTTAACTTATAGACGTACTCGCCGGTAAGGAAAACAAAGGACATCTGAGTTTGCACCAGCTCGACGCGCTCCGTCCGGTCCGGATAAATATTCGCGTCGAGCAGTGCCTGGACGATCTCTGGGTACTGGGCCGTCACGGCGTCTCCATCAAAATGGGCTATTAATTGGCAGGAACAAAAGCCTATTTCTTGGCGCGGGCTGCCGGTGCGGCGGTACGTGCCGGGGCTGCGGCCTTTACCGGTGCGGCGGCTTGTCTTTTCAGTTTGGTTTTTTTGGCTTTGCGGCGGTGCTCAAGCACAGCCATTCTTCTCGTTTTATTCATAGCTATTAATATACCCGAAACGAGGCGTCCTGTCATCTACGGAACCATTTAAAATTGACTTCGTCGCTAAAGGTTATTAGACTACAGCCAAAAACATGGTGACCCATAAAAAGATAAACGGAGGGATTTGGAATGGCTGCTGATCCTATGGAGGCACTCTTCCTGGGGGGACTTGGTTATCTTATCGGACAAGGCAAGTATGCCGGGTGGGATGATGTGATCACTGCACATAATAACAGGCTAAACCACCTTCGCTATTTCAAAGTGATTAAACCTGCACAGGTTTTGCACGATGTTAAAGAACTGCAGACTATATATATGCAAGCCGAGACTGGGTATCTATTCGGGCTTCCAGACGCGTCAATCGTAATGACCACTAGGTTCATGGAGATTGCGTTAAGGAATGCCAAGACGAAAAGTGAAGGGAAAGAAGCAAAAGAAAACCTCGTGAATCTTATAGAATGGGCGGAAAAACGTATTGGCGCAAAGAAGGATCTGGCTCACGGTTTTCGAATACTCCGTAATCTGATTCACGAAAATACCCTTGTAAAAGAGCAAGATGCGCTTGAGGCTATTCACCATGTCACCGAGATTATTAATCTATTTTATCCGTTTGAAGCAGCCGATGGTAATTACACATGCCCTAAATGCCGGAGCGTGTCCCTCGTGAAAATTCAAAAGGATAATTTTTACCTCGGTAATTTGGTAAATATCGTATGCGGGAATTGCCAGCAGGGTAGCCAGATAACGATTTTTTAGACTTATTACCTTGTGAGTAATTAGCTACCAAAGCAGCCGAGTAGGTTTTAATAACGTGAACCAAATTTAGCCTCACTCAGGTAATTAGGAGGCCAAAATGTACATCGAGCATCCCGCTTTCAATCCTCCGCCGAATGAAACTGTGCTATGGCGATATTCTGATATTACCAAGTTTCTTTCACTTCTGGATACCGGTAGGCTATGGTTTGCCAGTGTGAACACGCTAGATGATCCGTTCGAAGGTTCCAATTCTGCAGCGGATGCAGAATCCCCCGCATACCGCTGGGCAGGGGAGTTGGAGGGATTGGATCCTAATGAAAGAAAAATGCGTGAAGCGATGGGATTACGACCACGAACCCATCAAGAAATTGAACGTGATGTGCATGGGACTTGGAGCCGATTAACGATGGTTAATTGCTGGTGCATGAGTCCCGAAGAGTCGGACGCGTTATGGAGGGTGTATTCATCACCACAAACAGGCATCGCCATTAAAACCTCGTTCGAAGCATTCAAGAAAAGCCTAACTTGCTCCGAAGAAGTATCCATGGGGGTCGTTCAGTACATAAACTATCACATAGAGAATATTCCTCAAAATAACGCATTTCACCGTTATCTTAGGAAACGCCTGGCGTTTAAGCATGAACATGAGGTTCGAGCCATTCACCTTCATGTGCCTGGTAGGATCAATCCAGATACCCACCAGTATGACCCCGATCCTGCAGTGCAAAATTTGCTTGGGAAGTATCTCCAAGTTGATGTTCCCACCCTTGTCAGTGAGGCTGTGGTGGCTCCGTTTGCCCCTGATTGGTTTCTGGATATGACAAAGTCAATTGTTTCTAAGTATGGGTTCAAGTTTCCAGTGGTTCGTTCGTTACTGTCAGAAGGGCCCATCTTTTGAAGCATAAAGCATAGTCATCGATCTGTCGGAGGACAATACAAAAAGTACTACCCGCTCGGGAGCCTGTACGAGTTTTCGAAGGCGGCAATGACGACCTACTCAGGCTAGACAGTATTCGAGACAGCGGGGTATAATAAACGCGGATTTTACTCGTGGAAGCACCATGTTTGAGGCAAACGGGAAAGCATGCCGACTTTATATGTCGTGGCTACGCCAATCGGTAATCTGGCCGATATTTCCCGGCGTGCTATCGAAACTCTGCGCGCGGTAAAGCTTATTGCTGCGGAGGACACCCGAAAGACCCGGATACTGCTGAACGCCTGCGATATTAGTACGCCTATGACCAGCTATTTTGAACATAACAAGCGCCTGAAACTGGACTATCTGCTGAACTTTCTCGAAACCGGCGACGTCGCCGTCGTCTCGGAAGCCGGTATGCCAGGCATT
>Ga0082335_1003613_pt1 | contig 25074 bp, 23 predicted proteins | sample Subgrocontami58m_FD_72375 | JGI IMG/M metagenome (GOLD analysis project Ga0082335, IMG submission 72375) | Subsurface groundwater microbial communities from S. Glens Falls, New York, USA - GMW37 contaminated, 5.8 m (SPADES assembly) (version 2) ...
GGTAGCCGGCCACAGCCTGCGCGCATAGGCGGACATTCTGAAATGTGAAATCCTCGGCGATGGCTGCCCTCCATCCATCGGTTCCGAACTTAATTACGCTCATGGTCAGTCTCCAACGTCACAGAAGCCGATGAAGCCTGAACAAACAGCAGGGTATGCAAACGTCGCGCTGCTTGGCGCCCAAATCTGTAGCGCGGGGGCTTGTCCCCCGCTTGGGCAGCGGGGGACAAGCCCCCGCGCTACATTCCCAACAAGTTGTCCAAAAACCATTATCCCCGCGGTCATACTCGTTTTCTCCAGTAGTCTAGAAGGTCCCGCAGAGTAGTCTTGAAAGGTATCTGGGGTTCCCAGCCCGTCTCCTGCTTGAATTTCGAGCAATCACAGCGGAGCAGGCGCACGTCAGATGGGCGCATGCGGGCCGGATCCTGCTCTATCTTCACTGGGACCTTGGTCATGGACAAGAGCAAGTCCAGCATGGCCTCTACCGTCATAGCCTCGCCTCTCCCTATGTTATACACCTCACCCGGCCTGCACTTCTCCAAGGCCAAATGGTACGCCCGCACCATATCCCGCACGTCTGTCCAGTCCCGTTCTATGGTAACATCCCCCACGCGGATTACCGGGGGTTTGTACCCTTTCTCTATCTCGGCAATCTGCCTGGCCAAACTGGAAGTTACGAAGACATGCCCCCTGCGGGGACCTTCGTGGTTGAACGCCCGGGTTACTATGCAGCGCAGGCCATAGCTATGGTGGTACTGGAGAGCCAGCAACTCTTGCGCGACCTTGCTCACGGCATAAGGGCTCAGTGGCCTTAGGGGATTGGTTTCCTTGATCGGCACCTCGTCAGGATGGACCAAGCCGTACTCTTCGGAAGAGCCGGCTATATGGATGAGGGGATTGATCCCGGCCTCACGTACGGCCTCAAGGAGTTTGACTTCACCCACTATGTTGGTCTCAAGAGTATCCGCCGGGGCGTTCCAGGACGTGGGAACGAAGCTTTGGGCCGCCAGGTGAAAGATACGGTCGGGGAGCACCGCCCCAACGACGCGGCGCATAGAAACCGCATCGGTCAGGTCCCCCTCAATAAGATTCACTGCCTCCGGCCGAAGCCTATCCTCGACCAACTGGCTGAGCGCTGCCACATTGGCGATGGGGCCGTTATCCCCAATGAGATTAAGCCTCCCCGAAGCTGTCAGGTCCTCCAGGTTTTCCATGCGGCTGCGCCAGCGATAAGTGCCGAACACTTCAAAGCCCAGGCCCAGCAAGTACTCAGCCAGGTGGCTCCCTGCCATCCCCGTAATCCCCGTGATCAAGACCCGCAAATTGATACTCCTTAACTAACTGGCTTCAGCTAAATTACTTGCCTGGGAGCGCCGGCGCCTCGCCGGCAACGGGGCGGGGCCGGCAAGATGCCGGCGCTCCCAGCCGACCATGTCCCAAAGGGACATTTTCATACCAGCCTCGCATGCCCCTGTGGGGGCGCCACCGGGGATGAAAACCATGGACATATCACCAGTGGCACAGGCGTCTCGCCTCGTGCGGACACGACCACAGCCGAGACGCCTGTGCCACTGGAAGTCCTTTTCCATGGGAGAGGCGCACAGAACCATTAGATTGCTTCCGCGGTCTCCGTGATCGCTGTGGTAAAACGAAAAGGCCCCTGATTGGACGCTAGGCGAAAACACGGCCATAGAGCTCAGACACCTCTTCGGCGGTAGCCTTGGCCGGGTTGAGACCAAAAAGGGTGTCCCCCATGGCCTGGGACACCAGGCGCTTAATGCCAGATTCAGATATCGTGGCGCCTTCTATCCTCCTGGGAATCCCTATGGACGCCAGCAGGCCCCGAACGGCCTCCGCTCCCCTTCGGGCCGCTTCCACCTCATCGAGGCCGGCCGTGGAGACACCCATAGCCTGCGCCACGTCCGCCAGCTTCTGGGGTGCTCTCCTGGCATTGAATTCCATCACCACAGGCAAAACGATACCATTGGCCAGCCCGTGGTGAAGCCCGATCTCTGTGGTCAACTGGTGGGCCATAGCGTGGGCCAGGCCCAATGCGTTCTGGGCGAAAGCGATTCCCGCCAAGAGGCTGCCCAGGAGCACCTGCTCCCTAGCCGGTAGATCGCTGCCATCCTGCACGGCGACCGGCAGATACCGGGCGAGAAGTCTGATGGACTCCAGGGCCAGGGCGTTGCCCACCGGGAAGCCGATTCGGGAGTAATGGGCCTCCACCGCATGGGTCAGGGCATCGGCTCCGGTCCAGGCTGTCAAGTTACGCGGCATAGTAGCCGTCAAAACGGGGTCGGCGATGCACACCTCAGCGATGAGGCGAGGGCTGCTGATAGAGAACTTGACGTGGCGCCGGCTATCGGTGACCACCGTGACCGGGCAGACCTCCGAGCCGGTGCCGGCCGTGGTGGGAATCGAGACCCAAGGGAGGGTTTTCTCTATTCTAGCCCTCTTGGGAGAAGTAAGATCGTAGTCCCCAATCCGCCCTCCGTTGCAAGCGATGATATTAGCCGCCTTGGTACAATCGAGAGGGCTCCCCCCACCAAGTCCAAGGAGGACCGTGGACCCGGTGTCCAGAATAGCCTGGGCGGTAGAGTGCACGGTCTTGTCACCAGGGTTTTCCTCGACCTGGTCGAAAACGTGGATGGTCAGGCCCGCCTCCCGCGCCGCACCCTTTACCCTGGAGGCGGCATCGCTGGCGCCAAGATGGGGGTCAGTGATCAGGAGGGCCTGGCTGCCCGACCAGCGGCCCAGCTCCTTCGCCAGCCCGTCAAGCGCCCCTATCCCGAAGACGACCCGCTTCGGCCAGATGTTGGTTGAAGAGACTCCCACGTCCTATCCCCCATGTCCCTTCCGGCACAATGTGAAGTGCCCGAGCCGTCGCCAGCCACAATCAGGGTAACTCAAATCAAGGTACCACGTAAAGGGGTCGGCCAACAACCCTCACCGGTAGACTTCCCGCCGGTGTCCGACGGCATAAACTGTGATCGTAGAAGCGCTGTCGTCAATAAGGTACAAACCCTGTAGTCACCTATCCTCAACCGATACCTATCCTCAGCCCCTTCGAGCTTTCGGCTACCACGAGGACGAGGGTCCTCTGTAAGTTGATGGATGCGAGGGTGGACACGACGCAGAATGGCATCCGGCAGCTTCAGCATATCCTTCTCCGCAGAGGGCTTTATGCGGAGACGGTAGCTCACAGTCTACCGTCACGCTGCAATTCCTGCACGAACTCCTCATAGGGGCGAGACGGTTCGTCTTCCCTTTGAGCCATCAAGGCCAAATCTATCAGGTCTTCGCGGAACTCCGGATCAGATAGTAACCTGCTCACCACGGCGGCCCGTTCTGCTTTTGGCAGAGAACGGAACGCCAGCATAAAGACCTCAGCCGTTGCAGCAATCTTCGTCATCGCCATACTAGCCAATGCCTCCTCCTCTCAGACCACATCATAATATATGCTGTACCCCTCCGCTAGTGGCAACCCCACATTCTAGTTCTAGCCGAACGCTTCTAGTTTTGGGAAGCCGCGCCGTTAAGAGACTTCTTCAGCGCCCGGCGCAGGAAGAAGAAGGGCAGGAGGAGCAGGTAGAGAAAGGCACAACCCCGCAGTGCCAGGCCGGCCAGGCCGAAGAATTCCTTTGGCCCCACGTACATCTTGGCCTGCATCGTGCCCAGCAGCCTACCCCGCACACATAGTCGGTCTCCCTCAATGGCGATAGAATCCACCACTATGGCCGGGTCCCCCGCGGCGAGGACTATCTTCACCCCAGACACGCTACTTCAACCACCACTTCTTTATCTTCAAATCGTCGGCAATGACGTTGGCGGCGATATAGCCACAGGCACCACTAACATTGCCGCCAGGATGGGTGCTGGGCCCGCACAGGTACAGCCCGCGCACAGGCGTGCGGTTGGGACCCCATCCGTGCACGGGGCGGAAGATGCCCAACTGCTCCTGAGAGGTCTCTCCGGAACCCAGGTCCCCCTTAATCATAGATATGTCCCGGCGCTCGATATCCAAAGGGCTGACCACATAGCGCCCCAAGATGTTGTCCGGCGTCATGTTAGGGGCGTAGCGTCGCAGCACCTCAAGGCACTGGTCGGCGTAGTCTTCTTTGATCTTGTCCCACCCTGCTGGGCCTCCATCCTTCAGGTCGTATGATGCAAACTGCCACATTACCCCGGTATGCTTACCTTCGGGCGCCTGGCTGGGATCGTAGAGAGTATTGGTCACCAGGAACGGAGCTATATCCCGAGGCGGAATACCCCGGCGGATGTCTGCGAACTGGCTATCGAAGGTTTCCGGGCCGTCGTAACCAAAGCCCACTCCCCAGCACCGGTCCAGGTCCGGGCAGAATCCAGAAGCTTTCCACTGGGGCGCCTCCTTGAGGGCCAGATGCACAGTGAAGAGGGCCATCTCAGAGGCCCGCCACCGTTTCACCTGCACCAGCGCTTGGTCGGGCAGATACTCTTCTCCAACCATCTTGAGGAGCGTCTGGCCAGGCTCCACGTTGCTGGCCACCAGCTTGCGTGCGGTAATCCGGGTGCCGTCGGACAGCTCCACACCCTTGGCCTGCCCCCTATCAACAATTATCTTTTCGACGTGGCTATTGGTGCGGACCGCCCCGCCATTGGCCTCGATTACCCGGGCCATGGCCAGGGGCAGGCTGATGGCTCCACCGATGGAGCACCCCCAGCCGCCTTCGATTACCGTCATAGCCGGCAAGAACAGGCCGGCGCCGATAATATCATGGGCAATGCCGGCGAATACTGTGGTAAGCAATAGCCAGGCCTTTACCTTGTCGCTCTCGAATAGCTCGTTGAGCAAGTTCTTGGGACTGGATAGAGAGAAGCGCAAGAGCTCTCGCCCCTCGTGGCTCTCCTGAAGCAGGGCAGATAGAACGGACGGCTGCTGAGGTGGCGAGAAGAGGAAACCCTTGAGCACCTCCTTATACCGCGCAAACTGGTCCCGCAGAGCCACGAAAGCCTTGGCGTCGTTCTCAGAGAAACGGGACAGTTCCTTGATAATCCCGTCCATGTGGCGGTAAGCGACGAAGCCCGTGTCATCGCTGAAGGCCATGCCGAAGGCCACCGCGGGGAAAACATACTTGGACCCGTACTTCGCCAGCTCCAGGTCTTTGTGCACCGGACCATAGTGCAGCCATCCATGATAATTGGAGGCCGTGTTATGTTTGAATCCGGGTAAGGTCACCTCTTCGGTCATGCAGCCGCCACCCAGTAGCTTCCACCTCTCCAATACAATGACTTTGAGGCCGGCCTTGGCCAGATAGGCCCCGCAGGCCAGTCCATTGTGTCCCCCGCCGATGATTATTGCGTCATACTCTTCCGACATGATGTTCCTCTCAACTTGGAATAGGGAGTCGGGGGACAAGCCCCCAAGTTACGCAGGATGGTTATCCTTCAGGCTCTCGCTAAAACTTCTGCCGGAATGGCGTCCGGCCACTTGCTGCCTCCAATAATCCAAGACATCTGCCAGAGTCTGTTCAAGGGGAATCAATGGCTGCCAGCCGGTACGAGAGCGGAACTTGGTGGCGTCACACACGTACTCAGGGACATCCCAGGGACGCATCCGCTCCTCTTCCCTCACCACCGTCAGAGGCACCCTGCTCTGGGCCAAGTAGAAGTCAAGCACCTGCCGTATGGAGACCGCCCGACCTGAGCCCAAATTATAAACCTCTCCCGGCTCACAGCGCAATAGGGCCAGGTGATAGGCGCGGACCACGTCACGTACGTCGGTGAAATCCCTCTTGGCCTCCAGGTTGCCGACCCGTATTTCCGGTTGGACCAGTCCAGCTTCGGCCTCAGCCACCTGCTTGGCCAGGGCAGGCACCACATAATGCGACGCCTGGCGGGGGCCGGTGTGATTGAACGCGCGCATACGGACACACTTCAGGTCATGAGTCAACGAGTACTGGTAGGCCAGCATATCCTGGGACACCTTGCTAACAGCGTAAGGGTTTGTTGGCCGGAGAGGGTTTTCCTCCCGCACCGGCAACTCTCCCGGCTTGACGTAGCCGTACTCCTCGATCGAGCCGGGAATAAGAACGAAGGGGTCCAACCCCTCGTGTAGTATGCCTAAAAAAAGGTTCAACTGGAAGAGAACATTATCAATGAGAGTGCTCGCGGGGTCCGCCCAGGATGTGGGGACGTGGGCCTGGGCCGCCAGGTGAAAGACCAGGTCAGGCCGGGTCTCCTTCAAGACAAGGGCGATGGGTTCACGCTCCCTGAGATCGGCCCTGTAAAACTTGACCAGGGAGGCGGTCCCTGGTGTGAGGCGAGCCTCCCCATCGGCAACCCCCATAACCTCTACACCCTGGCCGAGCAGATACTCGACCAGGTGGCTACCAACGAAGCCGGTTATACCGGTAATTAGCGCCTTCAGGGTGTCCCCTCCCCAATCTTGGTGAGCGATCAGAGAGTCTTCGGGAGGCAGCTCAAACTTGCTATCCCTGCCACAGCACCGCAGGGAAGCGCCCCCCGAAACCCCGGTCTGACCGTGCGCACGCCTACCTGCCCGTAGACAGCCCCGTCTCGATGACCTCGGCATCCAGGCCAGCCTCTTCTCTGAGGATGGAGGCCTTATCCGCGTTCTCCCAAGGCGCATCTATGTCCGTTCGTCCGAAGTGCCCGTAGGCTGCCGTAGCCCGGTAGATGGGGCGGCGCAGACGCAGGTTCTGGATAATGGCTGCCGGACGGAAATCGAAGTGCTTCTTGATAAGCTCCAGTATGGTCTCGTCAGAGACCGTGCCCGTGCCGAAGGTCTCAATCATGATAGCGAGAGGTCTGGCCACACCAATCGCGTAAGATACCTGTACTTCGAAGCGCTCAGCCAGCCCTGCCGCCACCACGTTCTTAGCGACGTAGCGACACATGTAAGCACCGGAGCGGTCCACCTTGGTGGGGTCCTTCCCCGAAAAGGCGCCACCCCCGTGCCGCGCCATCCCCCCGTAGGTGTCCACTACGATCTTACGTCCAGTAAGGCCGGCGTCGCCTAAAGGCCCTCCGGTAACGAACCGCCCCGTAGGGTTCACGTAATACTTAGTCCTCTCATCAAGCATCTCTGTCGGGATGATCTCGCGGATCACTGTCTCTATGATGTCGTCCTGAAGCTGTTCGTAGTGAACGTCGGGGTTATGCTGGGCCGAGACCACCACCGTATCCACTCTACACGGCTTTCCGTGGCTGTACTCCACGGTAACCTGAGATTTACCGTCTGGGCGCAAGTAGTGGAGGGTCTTGTCCCTTCGCGCCTGGGACAGTCCCTTCGCCAGTTTGTGCGCCAACATGATCGGCATGGGCATGAGCTCAGCGGTCTCGTTGCAGGCGAAGCCGAAGACCATCCCCTGGTCTCCAGCGCCAATCTCTTCGATCTGGGAATCCGTCATCTTCGCTTCCAGGGACCGGTTTACCCCCAGAGCTATGTCTGCGGATTGCTTGTCAATAGAGGTAAGCACGGCGCAAGTATCCCCGTCGAAGCCGTATTTGGCCCTGGTATAGCCGATTTCTTTCACCACCCTGCGCACAATGCCTGGGATGTCCACATAAGTGCTGGTAGTAATCTCCCCCATCACCAAAACCAGTCCAGTAGTAACGGACGTCTCACAGGCCACACGGGCAACGGGATCATCAGCGATGATGGCGTCCAGGATCGCGTCCGAAATCTGGTCGCAGATCTTATCCGGATGACCCTCAGTCACCGATTCCGAGGTGAAGAAGGCCTGAGGAGCCTCCATGAAGTTAAGTGCCACTGCTTTCCCTCCTCCTAGTTAGTCTGGCGAACCTTGCCCGTTCGTGTTATTCCTCTGTCTTCCAACTGCTCCGTCTCTCGGTAACCGGGGTCGTCCTAGACCCCGTTGGTTCCCTTACTCAGTAGCCGGGGTTGTCCTCGACCCCGGCGTTACTTCCCTTACTCAGTAGCCGTGGTCGTCCTCCACCCCAGCGTTCTTTCCCTTACTCAGTAGCCGGGGTTGTCCTCGACCCCAGCGTTACTTCCCTTACTCAGTAGCCGGGGTCGTCCTCGACCCCAGCGTTCTTTCCCTTACTCGATAGCCGGGGTCGTCCTCCACCACGGCGTTCTTTCCCTTACTCGGTAGCCGGGGTCGTCCTCGACCCCGGCGGTCTCCCCCATTGCTAACCCAAGGTCGCTATCAAACGCTGGATTCGCAGAGCAGAACAAAAAGCCTTCAGGCGTTGCCGCCAGCCCCGCCTTAACGGGGTTCTGGTGAATATAGATCAACGCCGCTAGCAACTGCTCCTCGCTCCGAATAGCCGTTTCGTAGTATTCGTCCATCCAGATCTTTCCGGCTCTCCCCAGCCGTCTGCCGATCAGCCTGGCGCTTCCCTTCTTCAGGTCACGCATAATCTCGGGAAGTGTAGTCCCTCCCCGAGGAACCAGCAGCACATGCAGGTGATCAGGCATTGTCACGAAACCTATCAAAAGGAATTTGCCTCTCGCCCTCATGTTGAACAGCATATTGCACAAGATTTGGCAATGCTCCCGATCCACAAATACCCGATTCCTCTTTTCGGTTGTGGTAGTGACGAAGTAACAATGGTTCTCCGCCTCGAAGTGCTTCAACTTCGCCCTGCCACCCCACCCCGTCGGGAACGAGGACGACCCCGACTACAGAAGGGTTTCGCTTTGCCGCCGCCTTTGTTTCGTCCCATTCGAAGATCAGACCAATGTCAAAGATGTGCGCTACGTGCCCATTTCCCAGCTCGCCAGATACTTCTCTTGCTGGGCAGTCAGCGAGTCTATTTCGATGCCCAAAGCGCGGAGCTTCAGACGGGCTACATCCCGGTCTATCTCCTTCGGCACGGGATAGACCCGGGGCTCAAGCTCCGCCGCATGACGGGCCAGGTACTCGGCGCCCAGGGCCTGGTTGGCAAAGCTCATGTCCATGACGCTGGCTGGGTGTCCCTCCGCGGCGGCCAGGTTAATGAGCCGGCCCTCTCCCAAGAGATAAAGCCTTCTCCCATCAGGTAGGCGGAATTCCTCCACGAAGTCCCTCACCGTCCGCCGGGCGCTGGACATGGCCTCCAGACCGGGGATGTTTATCTCCACATTAAAATGCCCGCTATTGGCCAGGATCGCCCCGTCCTTCATCCGCTCCATGTGCGGCGTATTCAGCACGTTCATGTCGCCGGTGACGGTGATGAAGATATCGCCGACCGCCGCCGCCGCGAGCAACGGCATGACCTGGTAGCCTTCCATGATCGCTTCCATGGCGCGGATGGCGTCTACCTCGATGACAATCACCTGGGCGCCCATCCCTCTGGCCCGCATGGCGACGCCTCGACCGCACCAGCCGAAGCCGCACACGACCACCTTTTTACCCGCCCAGAGAACATTGGTAGCCCGGGTGATGCCATCGATGGTGCTCTGGCCGGTGCCATAACGGTTGTCGAAAAAGTGCTTGGTATCGGCTTCATTGACCGCCAGAATAGGGTAGCGCAGGGCCCCGGACTCCTCCATCTGCCGCAGGCGGATGACCCCCGTGGTGGTCTCTTCGGTCCCCGCAATAATGTCCGTCAGCAGGTCCGTGCGCTCCTTGTGAATGGTCGCGACCAGGTCAGCCCCATCGTCCATGGTAATATGGGGCCGGTGTTCCAAGGCTCCCATGATATGAGCATAATAGGTCTGCGTGTCCTCACCCTTGATGGCATAAACAGGGATGCCGTAATCGGCCACCAGGGTAGCGGCTACGTCATCCTGGGTAGATAGCGGGTTGCTGGCACAGACGGATAGCTGGGCTCCCCCAGCCTGGAGGGTCAGAGCCAGGTTGGCCGTCTCGGTAGTAACGTGCAGGCAGGCCGACAGACGCAGGCCCTTAAGAGGCTGCTCCCTGGCAAACCTCTCCCGAATCAGGCGCAAGACGGGCATCTCCATCTCTGCCCACTCCACCCGAAGCTTGCCCTTGGGCGCCAGGGAAAGGTCTTTGACGTGGCTCCTCATGCCCGCCCCTGATGTCATATTTATTACTCCTCTTCGAAACAATTGAAACTTTTCACCTCCTCAACCCGCTCCCCTATCTGGGAACGGGTGAGGGTCTTGAGGCGTTCCAGGCTGAAGTCTTCCACGGTAAAACTGGCCAGCACCGAGCCGTGGACCATCCCCATGCGCAGGGCGGCCAGGGTGGGCTCGCCACACCGAGCTAGATAGCCCATCAGTCCGCCGGCGAAAGTGTCCCCGGCCCCGGTAGGGTCCCGCACTTCCTCCAGAGGGTATGCAGGTGCTACGGAGTAGGCTGAGGGCGTGACCATGACCGCCCCATCCTCCCCCTTCTTGATAACCAGGAACTGGGGACCAAGGCCCAAGATGCGGCGGGCCGCCTTGATGAGGCTGGGGCTGCCGCCGAACTCTCTCACTTCCGCCTCGTTCATGACTACCAGGTCGACCATGGATATGGCTCCGGTAAGGGACTCCCTCTTATTCTCTATCCAGTAGTTCATAGTATCCAAAGCCACCAGCCTGGGTCTCCGGACCTGCTTCAGTACCTCCATCTGGAGGTCGGGGTCGATGTTTGCCAGGAAGACGAAGGGGCAGTCGCGGTAGCCCTCAGGCAGTGCCGGGTGAAAAGAAGCGAAGACATTCAACTGAGTGTCCCGGGTGTGTGCCGTATTGAGATCATACTCGTAGTATCCGGACCACCGGAAGGTGCGGCCGTCGGCTACCTGAAGTCCGGCCAGGTCCACCTGGCGCTCCTTCAAGAATTCCAGGTGGTGAGTCGGGAAGTCCTGCCCTACGACCGCGACCAGCTTTACCGGCGTGTAGAAGGAGGCCGCCGTGGAAAAATAGGTGGCAGAGCCGCCCAAGCAGTCCTCGACCTTACCAAACGGTGTTTCCACAGTATCCAGGGCCACCGATCCCACCACCAGGAGGCTCACGATCCCCCTCCCAAGTATCTACCACGTACCAGCTCCGACAGGGAAGCCCCCATCTCCAGGGCCCGGTCCGCCTGCTCAACCCGCAGTCCCCCCAGGCCGCAGGACGGGGTTATGAGGCACCGCTTGATCAGCAACTCCTGGCTTATTCCCTTGCGTACCAGGAGAGACATCGCCTGTTCCAACCGGGAGGCCAGGCTTTCCGCCGTCTCGCTCTCCAGGGCCTTCGCTTCGTTGGGAACGATTCCCCAGGCCATAATACCGCCGCGGTCCAGGAAGGCCGCTATCGCCTCAGGATAAAGGCTCACGGACTCCGCGAAGTTGTAGGCGTCAAAATTGAGAATGTCTATGGAAGTCTCCAGCAGGAGTGACCAGTCGGTGTTGCCGCAGCAATGCACACCCTTCAGGCCCTGGACCCCCATCAGGACCTCTTCCAAGAGCCCGACGACCAGGTCTCCGGGCACTGACACGAAGGCTGATCCCAGGGCGCTCAGATAGGGCTCGTCAATAAATAAGATAGTGCGGGGGTTGAGAGCCGCTAACGCCCGCTCCTGCCAGGCAGCTTTGAGTCGCAAATGCTTGGCCACGGCATCGGCCAGCACCTCGTCGTAGAGGATGGGACGGCGGGCCTGGTCGGTCACCGAGAGCCCCCAGCTTATAGGCCCCGTAACCTGCCCCTTCACTGCCACCGCTTCTCGCAGGTCGGAGGCCAACATGGTGTACAGGCCGGCGGCGTACTGGGAGCTGACGGCGTAGGCCTCCAGGTCATTCTGCAGGTAGGCCAGGTAGAGACGCTCCAGCCCCTCGTCCAGGCTCCGTCCCCGGTCCACGTAAATTCTGTCCTCTCCCTGTAGCACTACCCCGGGAAAGCCCTCACTGTACTGCACGTACATGTTCTCCCGAAAACTCCGGTTAGGGAGCTGAGGCCAGATGGGAATATCAGGAATGCGATTCAGCACCATCTCCCAGGCCGACTGCGGCTCGGCCTGGGGCATGCTCCCGACAGCCGTCATCCGCATCCCCGGGCTGAACTCCACGCGGCGCTTGGTGGCCTCTTCCTTGAGTTCACGATTACTGGACATACTTACCTATCAGCAGAGAGAGCTTCTCTTTCATATCTTTCGGGATGAGCTGCCGGCCGGTAATGACGGAGCTCCGGAGGGCCGTGGCGCAGGCGCAAACGCGCTCCGTCCGGAGGCGTGTCACGAGCCGCTGCAGGATGCCCTTGGAGACCTCCACATTACGGAGCAGGTTTGACACCACCATCTCGACGGTTACATCCTCGTGGCCCTCGTACCAGCAATCGTAATCGGTGACGCAAGCCAGCGTGGCGTAGCAGATCTCCGCCTCACGGGCCAGCTTAGCCTCCGGCAGAGCCGTCATGCCAATGATGCTGGCGCCCCATGAGCGGTAAAGATGAGACTCGGCCCGGGTGGAGAAGAGCGGTCCCTCCATGACCACCATGCTGCCGCCCCTGTGGACGATAGCGCTGGACTCCTGGGCCACCCGGTAAAGGTCCTGGCTGAGCTCTGGACAGAAGGGGTCGGCGAATCCAACGTGGACTACCAACCCGTCACCGAAGAAGGTATTCACCCTGCTCTTGGTGCGATCGATGAGCTGGTCCGGCACCACCAGGTGCAACGGAGCGAGTTCCTCACGCAGACTGCCCACGGCACTAATGGAGACGATCTGGTCTACTCCCAACGACTTGAAGGCATAGATATTGGCCTGGGCAGGTAGCTCTGTCGGAAGGATGCGGTGGCCCCGGCCGTGGCGCGGCAGGAAGGCCACCCGGACCCCCTCCAGAGTGCCCAGAATGAAAGCGTCGCTCGGGTCGCCGAAGGGGGTGCTCACCCGCACCTCCTCCACGTCCTCCAGCCCCTCCATCTGGTAGAGGCCGGACCCGCCGATTATGCCGATTTTCGCTTGAGCCATCTAAGCCACAGATTTCGCAGATTACGAAGATTATTCATGTCATTCTGATAAACAAAGGCCTCGCCAAGCCACTTCTCTGGAAAGTGGAACAGGCATCTCGCCTGTTCTCCCAGGGCGTGGTACATACCAGAACTGCGTATCGACTCATGTTCGGCGCTCGGCCTTAACGGGGGTGGCTTCTCTCCCGATTCGTCTGCAAGCCTCTTTCAGGCCCTCCCCGTAAGGCTTCCGCACAATGCCCTCTTCGGTGATGATGGCCGCGACGTACCGACTTGGAGTTACGTCAAATGCGGGGTTGAAGGCCCCCACGCCATGGGGAGCGGCGCGGACTCCGGCAAAAGCCAGCACTTCTTCCTGGTCCCGCTCCTCGATGGGGATGTGCTCGCCGGACGGGATGGAAAGATCTATAGTGCTGGTGGGCGCCGCCACATACAGTGGTATGCCGTGGGCATGGGCCAGCACAGCCACGGAATAGGTGCCGATCTTGTTAGCCACGTCCCCGTTAGCCGCGATCCGGTCTGCCCCAACGATCACACAGTCTATTCGCCCCAATGCCATGAGGTAACCGGCCATATTGTCAGTGATGACCGTGAGGGGGATACCCTCTTCCGCCAGCTCCCAGGCAGTGAGGCGTGCCCCCTGCAGCAACGGACGGGTCTCGTCCACATAAACGTGCAGTTTCTTGCCGGACTCGTGGGCGGCTCGCAGCACTCCCAGGGCCGTGCCGTAACAGGAAGTGGCCAGGGCTCCGGCGTTGCAATGGGTCAGGACGCGGGAACCGTCCTGGAGAAGCCCGGCGCCCAGAGCGCCCATGCGCCGGTTGGCCGCTTCGTCCTCTCTGGCGATAGCCTGGGCCTCTTCCACCAGTTTCTGGCGAATAACGGCCGGATCGCTCCCCTCTCCGGCGCGCCTCTCCATGCGGTCCAGGGCCCAGAAGAGGTTAACTGCGGTGGGACGGGTGCAGCGGAGGGTCTCTATCACTTCGGAAAGCCTCAGGAGGAACTCCTCCAGGCTGGACGCCCCTATCTCCAGGGCCCCCAGGGCCACCCCCATGGCCGCCGCCACGCCGATAGCGGGCGCGCCCCGGACCTGCATGCTCCTGATGGCCTGGGCCACGGCCCGGTAGTCGGCCGTCTCCAGGATCGCCGTTTCCAGCGGCAGCCTGGTCTGGTCTATGAACCTGACCCTGCCGCCCACCCACTCCACAGTCTTCAAATCAGACCTCTAGTCACAAAAAAACTTCCCCCACGATGGATGAGAGAAGTTATTCTTTCTCATCACTCTCATCGTACAGGATTTATCCTGTCGGCATTAGCACCAAGCTTCTTATGGGCGGACTTCATCAGTCCTACCCTTCAGAGCCGGTTGCCGGGCTTCATCGGGCCAGTCCCTCCACCGCTCTGGATAAGAGTGTCGCCCGTATTCAGTTTTAGAAAATGTTAGCACAAGGGCCGGAGCTTGTCAAACGAGCCGGCTTGGGCGGGTGGACATCCGGACTCTACTTGCGGGGGCGGGACACGAAGTCCAGACTATAATCGGGGATGCCTTCAGGGTGATCATCGGCGTACTGGGCGATGGCTCTGGCGATCAGGCTGAACCGGTCTCCAGGCATAGTGTACGGAACTACCAGAACACCGGCGTGAGGCCGCTCTTCCTCAAGGAACTTCACGGTAAGAACTATGAAGTGGTCCCGATTGCGCGTCACCAGACAGCGGCCCTCTTTCGCGGCGAACGCCAGGTGGACGTCGTGGTCCGAGCCGAAGTTTCCACACTCATAGGCGGTGACGATGTCCACGCCCATTCCCCCGGCAATCTCTGCTATCTTTCCCGACAGGTCTTCATCAAGGTAGAACTGCACGCCTCATCTGCCCTTCGGAGCCATGAACGGATATCGTTTCCAGGTGGCTTCGGCAGTCCACTGTTCGTCTCGCCGGATACGCTCCTCTATCTCATCGGGGTAGGCTTTGGCATAGGCAAGTGCTGCTCTGAGCTGCGTGTCAGACAGCCAGTGAAAGGCTTCCTTTAGCCGCGCCCAGGATTTTTCCACGGACCGATAGGCTTGCACAACCTCGAATACCTCAAGGCCAGTTCCACCGATCCGGGCCACGCGCCCACCAGAAGGGCTATCGGCGAACAGCACCCCAGGTATTCGCCGCATCTTGATTCCCTCCTGGAGCATCTCGTTGACGACGCTCGAAAAATCGCGCCTCGCAAGATGTGCTTCTTCCTCTATGGGGAGCCGGACCTCGTCCGGCATACGAACCGTCTTCGGCACCGCAGCCATATCTCATACCCCCGCTGATGCTATGTCATATATAGCATATCTGTCTTACGACCCTACGTCAAACGGCAATGCTAGGCCGAATTCCTTTCAGTACCCTAACCACGGGTCGATAGGTTGCTTCACCCGGGAACATGCCAGGTACATCATGGACCTGTTGCGTCTTTCAGTATCCTAACCACGGGTCGATAGGTTGCTTCGTCCGCCCCAGGCATGTCTCCATACGGGCAGCCAGAACCTTTCAGTACCCTAACCACGGGTCGATAGGTTGCTTCCGCAGGCGGCTGCCAGGGTGGCGCGATGCCTGGAGTATTCCCGACGTGCCCTGCACCCCTTTCTTGGCCCTCTCAGGGGATCATTATACGCCGGGCCGGCGCGCCTGTCACGGCCATTTTCGCAACCACGCTTCTTGCCGGAAACGGCCTCAGGGTTGCGAGCCCCTTCCGGCGCCAAAAAGAGAAGAACCACGTTCAAAAGCATCCTCCTTTTCAAGGACGCTCCCGCCCCACCCCCTTCACCGGCGACCCGCCGGCGGAGGTTTGCGAAGACCGACCTCTGGTGGCTATTCCGGATGACATCCCCGGTAATAGGGGCAGGTTGGCGGGCACTCCCCCGGCAAGCCCGGGTCTATCTCTTCCTCCACTATCCGCGCCCGCTCATCTCGCGCCTCTATGAACCACTGGGCGGAACTCATAACTCCAAAGCAGCGACGCCTTCTCACGGAGGCCGGCCCTGTCAGGGTCAAGGATCCAGGGTCCAGGGTGCGTCCTCGACTCTCGACCCTCGATTCTCGACTCTGGCTCGACCCCCGACTCTAACCGCGGCTCCCGAAGGGCCTCCAGAACGTCCAAGGGCTGGGCGCCGCCCGAACCTGCAAGACCCGCCGCAGGTACAGGTCCCGGCCCGTCGGGCAGTACTGGCCGGCCACCTCAAAGACCCCCAGCCGGGTATCGAATACGGGGCTCAGGGGCGGCTCGTGCCAGTTCCACCCCCGGAGCTCCCCCGCCACACCCCGCTGCCGGGCCTGGGGGGCGAGGCGCCGGAGGACCAGGCGCTTTTCTTCTTCGGAGAGAAAGTACATGGCTCAGGTCCGCGGGTCCGTGACCTTAACGGAGACGTTTCCATAGCCGCGGGACTTGGCGCCCCCTAGGCTTGTGATCGCTTCTAGGCGATCCCGTACCAATTCTTTTTCGATGAGTTCACCCGACCACTTGCCATCGGCGAGCCATTGATCCTGGCCCTGGAACTGCGGCCGCACCTTGCCCAGATCCCAATCTCTGACGGAGCCTCGCAGCACGAGCTCGACAATACCAGAATTGCAGGATATAGGCCCTGAGATCCAAACCCGAACCTCCCGCTCTTGGCGTGTTCCCGCCACTCAGGCGCTGAGGTTAAGCCGGCACAGCCTGTGGGGTCTCCCAGAAGAGTCTACCCGCACCTGTTCCGGCGGCCCTGCCGAACACATGAACTATTATACATCCTTTGGCAATAGGGTGTTCGACCACAGTGAAAATGCGGATGGAATTGCGAGCCGGAGCGCATGGCCAGCCAAGTCGCATGGACGGAGATGTAAGCGGAGGCGAAGCAATCGCTCCCTCTCCGAAGCAACGGGGCCGCACTCCGAACGCGTGAGATTGCTTCGCTCCGCTCGCAAAGACGTATGGCAAAACCACCTGGCTTAGTGTGGTAGAGATAGCAGCGCTGCCAAGACCCGACCAATTTGACCCGCTACCCCCAAAAGGAGTATCCTTCCATCATCCGGCCAGGCTGGCGCATCAGCTTGAAGCTGGCGGCATTTAGCACACCTACCGCCCGGCCCTGCTGCGGCCGGCTCACTTCTCAGCATTCCCTGGAGGCACAATGGCTGACGGTCTTCGCGAGGATGAACCTTTCGAGGTTGACGCCGGCTCCCCCACGGCGATCCTGTCAGAGCCGGGGGAGGCAGCAGCCCAGGAGCCTGCAGGGCTCAACCGCACTTTCACCCTGGGAGTAATCGGCACCTCACACTGTCTGAACCACGTTCAGTCCGGCCTGGGCGCAGTCCTCTTCCCAGTGATGATGAACGAGATGGGCTTCAGTTTCCTCCAGCTTGGGCTGCTCTCAAGCTTCTACCAGCTTTCGGCCCAGGGGATGCAAGCTGCCTACGGGTTGCTCGCCCAGTATTACCGGCGCTCGATTCTCCTGGGGATCGGCAATGTCATCGTAGGCCTGGGAGGCATGGCCCTCGGCCTCACCAGCTCCTTTGCCCAAGTGGTGGCCGTTCGCGTCGTCGCCGGCGCCGGGTCGAGCGCCCAACACCCCGTCGCATCGGCGATTCTGGCCAGCTACTTCCGCCAGGCCAAGGCCCAGGTGCTGGCGGCCCACAACAGTGTGGGCAATGTGGGATCCTTGATTGCTCCGGTCCTGGCGGTCGCCTTGCTTCAATACCTCAACTGGCGCACTATTTGGATAGTCCTGGCTATCCCCAGCGTAATCATGGGGCTGGCCTATTTCTTCTTCCGGGACAGTATCGCCAGGACCGGCTCCAGGAAGCAAGGCTCGAAGATCGCCCTTAACAGCTACCTTGCCTGCTTGAGGAACCGCCAGGTAATGGTGGTCTCCGCCATACAGATGGTGGGAGCCGCCGGCCGGGGCACCGGCGTCAATAACACGTACTTCGTCCCCTTCTTCATGCTGGCCCTGGGAGTCGATACTACCGTGGCTGGGCTGCTTCTGGCGCTCCTCCAGTTCGGCGGGCTGGCCGGTCCGTTGGGCATCGGCTGGGTCTCAGACCGGACCAATCCCCGAAACGTGCTTTACGCCGTCATGCTCTTCTCGACCATTACCACGGTTACGCTGGTGCTTCACTCGCAGATCAGCACGGCGCTACTCCTGAACGTGTTAATCTACGGGGCGGTGGTCAACGCACGCGGGACGCTAACCCAGGCCATGACCGCGGACGCGGTCCCGGATGAGCACATAGACGCAGCATTTAGCGTCTATTACTTCTTTGGGTTCGTGTCAGGCCCCGCCTGGACCGCCCTGACCGGCTACCTGGTGGACTCGCGCGGATTCAGCACGGCTTTCGTGGTTATCAGTGTGACCTATCTGCTGGGAATGGGGATGATCGCGTTGATCAGCCCGCGGAAGAAGAAGCTAGAAGAGCGGTAGAGACACGAGATCTCGTGTCTCTACCCCGGCGCTCAAAGCCTCAGTTCCGTTCCCGCCCCTTCCCCTGGCCCTTGCTCTCCGCCGCGGTGGCCTTCTTATTGAACCGGATACGCAGCGTCTCGTCTTCCATCCGGGCTTGGGCGACCTCCATGGTGGCCAGGGCCCGGGGCAGGATAATATTGCGCCGCTGGCTGCCAACTTGCACCACTAGCTCGTCGCCGCTGCGCATCAAGGAGACGTCTCCTTTTGTCGCAAACGGCAGGGGGATGGTTAGAAGGAAATGGCCGTCTCCCTTCTCTATCCGGTGAAGCCGCCCCTTGAAGAAGACCTGGCTGGGGTCCCTGTCCCCGAAGAGCGCCTCCGCCATCCGCCGCAGCATCTCCTGGCCGACTACCTCCCGATCAAAGAAGGGTGCCCGGAGTATCGGGATCGGAGAGAAGGCCTCTTCGATAAGCTGGAAATAGCGCTCCTGGGCCACTTTCCAGGACTCGAAGTAGTCCGACTTCACTTCCTGAGGGATGAGCCGGTTGCAGACGATGGCGTCGGTGGGGTAGCCGTACAGGTTCAGGTACGTGAAGGTGCGCTGGGCCTCTTTTATGACCATCTTCTCCGGATTCAGCACCAGGCGGATGGAGGCGTGTTCCGGATCAGACAGAAGCTCGTGCATCTTGTCCAACCGCACGAAGAGCCTCTCTATCGAGTCGAAGACATCCTTCTCAGGCAGAGGCATGTGGAGAAGTGGGGTCAGGAGGGGCTTGATCAACTGCGTGGCGCGGCGCTCGATGGGAAGTATCTTCTGGACCCACCACCGGGCCACATCCGGAAAGGCCAGGAGGCGCAAGGTCTCGCCCGTGGGAGCGCAGTCCACTACGACTACATCGTAGTCCCCTGCCTCCTGGTAGCGGGTTATGTAAAGCAAACTGGACACCTCATCCATGCCCGGGAGGATCGCCATCTCTTCCGCCACCACCATGTCCAGGCCCTGCCAGGTGAAGATGGCGATCATATACTTCTGAATAGATTCCCAGTTGCTCTTAATCTCGTGGAGGATATCCACCTCCTGGCCCCAGAGGTTGGAGGCAATCGGCGTGGGGGTGGGCCCAAGAGGAACGTCCAGGGAATCGGCCAGGCTGTGCGCCACGTCAGTGCTGATGACGATAGTCTTGTACCCCAGGTCGGCCAGCCGCAGGGCAGAGGCCGCCGCCACGCTGGTCTTGCCGACCCCGCCCTTGCCCGTGTACAGTATGACTCTCATATCGCTAACCTTGCAGCACGCTGTTCAGCTCCTCCTCCAGGCCGGTGGTCTGAAAATGGGAAAGGAGACCGTGATGGGTCAGGTCAAGATGGATGGGAGTGATGGATATCTTCCCGCAGGCCAGAGCCTTGATGTCGGTGCCATCCTCTTCCAGGCCCGCGGGCACCTCGCCCCCTATCCGGTAGCACTTGCCCCCATCGGGCTCTTTGAAGCACATCAGGACATCCCGGTAGATCCGCTGCCCGAGTCTGGTTATCTCCAATCCTTTGATCTCCGACCCTGGAAGGCCCGGCACGTTCACGTTGAAGAGGACGCCTGGGTGAACGGGCCGGGACACCACGGCCTTCACCAGCCGGGCGGCGACGGAAGAGGCAAAGTCGAAGTGATAGGCGCCGTAGCTTCCCAGAGAGAAGGCGAAGCCGGGAATGCCGTTGATGGCCGCCTCCATGGCCGCCGCTACGGTGCCGGAATAGGTTATGTCGTGGCCCAGGTTGGGCCCCTTATTGATTCCTGAAACCACCACGTCAGGGCGCCTCCCAACCAGCCCCAGGACCCCCAGGGCCACACAGTCGGTGGGAGTGCCATCGGTCGCATAGGCGGGCCGGCCATCGCTGAGCTCGGTCTCAAACACTCGTAGCGTCTTATGGATGGACTTGGAGTGGCCGGCGCCCGTCCAGTCCCGGTCCGGTGCGATAACCAACACCTCCCCCACCGAAGCCAGGGCCGCTTGAAGCTTGACCAGCCCCTCAGATTCAATGCCGTCGTCGTTGGTAACCAGGATAAGCATAGTCTATTTATCGATGATAGCATTGGCAGCACATGCAGTCAAAAGCTTGGGGGGTTGTTCATCGCAGAGCACGCAGAGAACGCGGAGAGATTCATTAGGCTATCTCAGCGTTCTCCGCGTTCTCCGCGTTTAGAACCCCTGGAAGGAGGCTGTTGAACAGCACCTGGTCCCGTAGTCGGGGTCGTCCCTGACCCCGACCGTCGGCATCGGGGACGATGCCGACTACGGAAGTAATTCAACACCCCCTGGAAATCGCTTTGACAGAGACCCACACCTATGCTAGAGTTTAGGCGAAAAGACTCGGCAGGAGGTGCATCATGGTAGCAGAGGCAGAGGCCGACAAGGAACAATGGATGGACTTCTGGTACAGGATGAGCCCAATGAATCTCCTCCCGACTGAGACCCGGGGCCACGTCCGGACCGCGCAGAAAGAAATGCTGCTGGCCGTCCGCAGCCTGGTGGACGAGGCTATCCGGTGCGTTGAGGAGTCGGAGAAACCCAGGACCAGGAAGCGCACCAAGATCGAAGTCCAGTAATCGCGAAACGATGACCTAAACAGAAGCAGCTACCGCCTTCAGGGGTAGCTGCTTCTGTGCTTAGAACGAGCAGCTATGGCGCGGCCGCCGAGGGTCGGCACGCCGGGGGCTCTGGGGGGTACCCCCCCCATTCCAGTGCCGAGAAACAAGCGACGAGGGTCGGCAGGCCGGGGGGTCTGGGGGGTACCCCCCCCCATTCCAGTGCCGAGAAACAAGCGACGAGGGAGGAAGTCTTGAGCGATAGCACAGCCGATCGGGAGATCCTGGCAATAAACGTGGACATGAGCTGCACCCTCCGCTGTGAGAACTGCGAAAGGTTTTTTGATTGCCGCTCTCCCTCGAAGCTGGAGATCTACCAGCGTCGACGAATGACCAAGGCCCGCGAATCCATGTCCAACATCAAGCATAAGCTGGCCATAGTGGGCGGAAAGGGTGGCGTCGGCAAGAGCATTATTACCGTGAACATGGCCATGGCCCTGGCCATGCGGGGACGCAAGGTGAGCATTCTGGACCAGGACTTCGACGGAGCCACTGTCCCCAAGATGCTGGGAATAGCTGGCCACCGGCTCAAGATCGGAGACGACGGCATCATCCCCGTAGAGGGGTTCATGGGCATCAGCGTGGTCTCGATGGGGTCTATCCTGACCAGCGAGGAGGTCCTGACTTGGTTCCACGATATGCGGCGCAGTGCAACCGAGGAGTTCGTTTGCCATGTCAATTATGGCGAGCGAGACTATCTCCTGGTAGACATGCCTCCTGGCACCAGCTCAGACGCCATGAACCTCATGGAATACATTCCGGACCTGGCCGGGGCCGTGGTCGTGACTATCCCCTCTGAGGTCTCCCAGAATGTCGCCCGCAAGGCCGCCATCCTGTGCAGAAAGGCAGGTGTCCGGATTTTCGGGATCATAGAGAATATGAGCGGCTTTGTCTGCCCCAATTGTGGTGAGAAAGTGGATATCCTTCGCGTAGGAGGGGGTGAGAAGCTGGCGCAGGAGATGGAGATCCCCTTTCTGGGACGCATTCCCCTGGACCCCCGCCTCAGCGAATCCTCCGACGAGGGCCAGCCCTTCGTATACAAGTATCCCGACAGCCCAGCAGCGCTGGACCTGACCAAGGTTGTTGACAAGATAGAAGAACACCTGGGGTATTAGCCACCATAAAGTACAACAATGCACAGGAGGGAGCATGTTTAAGGACCTACGGAGCTTCGTGGAGTACCTCAAGACCGCACAGGACCTCGTCAGCGTGGATGAGCCCCTATCGCCCCGCCATGAGATTCCCGCGGTCCTGAAACAAATGGACCGGGCCAGCGGGGCCGCCGTCCTCTTCTCCAAGGCCAAGGGCTACGATATCCCGGTGGTGGGGAACCTCCTGGGCCGGCGAAGGCGGCTGGCGGCGGCCCTGGGCGTGAAAGAGGACCGTCTAGCAGAGACCTACCGGCTCCGCCGGGCCAATCCCATCAAGCCCATCATGCGGAAGCGGGCTCCTTGCCAGGAAGTGGTCATCAAGAAGGGCGTCAACATCGCCCGCACCATCCCGGTCTTGACACACCATGCCAAAGACGTCAGTCCCTACTTCACTTGCGCCTTAACCACCTTCAGAGACCCCGACACCGGCATGCGTGGCGTTGGGCTGCACCGCATCCAGGTAAAGGACCGCGACACCATCGGCATCTTGCTATCCTCGCCACCTCTTTCCCATATGTGGGCCAGGGCGGAGACGAGGGGAAAGCCCCTGGAGTTCGCTATCGCCGTCGGCCTTGACCCCATCACCTTCTACACCAGCGTCGTCCTGGCGCCAGAGGGCGAAGACAAGTTCGATATCGCCGGCGGTCTGGCCGGCCGTCCTATAGAGCTAGTGAAGTGCAAGACGGTCGATGTGGATGTTCCCGCTCGGGCTGAGTTCATCCTGGAGGGGTATCTCATACCCGGGCGGCGGGATACGGAGGGTCCCTTCGGGGAGTCCGACGGCTACTACCTGACTTTCCAGAACCCCGTGGGTAAGATCAAAGCCATCACCCACCGGCGAAAGCCTATGTACCATGCTCTGATGCCATGGACTAACGAGGAATCGGTGCTCATGGACCTCTCCTGGGAGTTGGACTACATGCAGAGTGTACAGCAGGACTTCCCCATTCTCCGTCGCGTGGCCAGGCGTAACCTGGGCATGATGACCGTGGTGCAGGTAACGAAGAAAACTGACGAAGATGTCCCCAAGCTCCTGGACCATCTCCTCAAGTCCAGCCCGTTAGTAAAGATGGTGGTGGCCGTTGATGAGGACGTGGACATCCATAATCCTCTGGAGGTGGAGTGGGCCGTCACTACGCGGTGTCAGCCCAGCCGGAACGTGCTGTTGCTGGACGGCCTGCCGGGGATGACCCTGGACCCATCAGCCAGCGGCCGCAAGTATGACGCCGGCTCCAAGTCCTTCGTGACCACAACTTCTAAGATAGGGATTGACGCCACCAAGCCCGTCAACGACCCCGATGGCCGATTCGAGAAGATCGACGTCCCTCCCAGGGCCAAGGCCCTGGCGGCGCGCATAGTGAAGAGCGCGTTGGGCTAGGCGACCCTGATCGTTCTAGGCCGCGAGAGCGGCTGGAAGGCTGCGGACACGCTGGAGTAGTCGTCAAACGGCATCGAGACCGCTGTTACACGTTCCAAAGCCTGTAGGAGGATGGCCTAAATCCCAGGTACCGCAAGTCCCGGTCGGCGCGAGGTAATAACCACCGATCACGAAACCACGCGCAAATATCATCAGCCGCTTGGTCGAAGAACACGAGATCCTCCTCCTCCCCCCTAAGAACCTGCTGGGCGTTTTGAGCGAGAGGTACAACAAAAACCTCGCGTTGGATTCCGTGATAGAGCCACTGCGCAGATAGCCCCATGTTGGCGAGACACTTTTTAACGATTTCGCGGCGGCTACGAAAGCCAGTGCCCCACCGCTCGTGTTTGGCTGTGGGGCTGCAGTGATTTGAGGCATAGTCAAAAATCTGGCTGTACAAACCGTTTGCGAAGTGGAAGTCACCTGAGCCTCTTGTAAAACCGACGCTACGGTACATAAGCCGATCACGGTATTTTATACGGTTGTATATAGAGGACCGCCCCAATGCCGATGTGGTCGTCAACATTGCTAGCTGTCCATTAAGGGTCCTGCCTCGGATGAGAGATTGTCGTCCTGAGTATTTTCGCATAAACGAATCTCTAACTTCGTTGCTGGCAGCCAACATAGCAACGAGCTTACCGCAGAGGAGAAAGGAGTAGGGGGGGACGGCTCCGAGAACAAAGGCATCCATAACCTCATGAAGATGCTCCTTCCTGGCTTCCTTACTCCACCCGATCCATGCATCCCTTGCCGCTAGACTATACACTGGGTCACCCAAACCAAGTATGCCGATTAACTTGCCGTTTTGATCGTCTCTTACGAGGAAGCGAAGACGCCGTCCGTATCCTGCTGAGATGGGTATGCTCCAATGCAGCCTCACATAGCGAAAAAGAAGTTCATCCTCTGAGCCAGGTTGCACGAGGACCAAGCGGGGAGTGATTAGTCCAGGCGCAACTTCCCCCCCATCTGCCAGGCGCTCGATAAGCCGAGTTTCCCGGGCGGCCAGCGTTTCTTTACACCTTTCGATCCTATGGCAAACTGCAACCTTATGAAGATCTCTTATTATGTCTTTCCCTAGCTCCTCGGGCGGGAGAATTTGGCCGGATTGGAGCCGAAAACCTTGAGTTACAAGGGAACTCAATATCAGATCTTTCAACCTCATACTGTCTACGCTGGCACCTATTGGAGCGTCAGGCTGTGTAAGCATCAATCCTCTATCCAAAGTGTGCCGACCCTGTCCAAAAGCGCGCGCAATTCGCTGAGTGAGCCGAAATCAATTCGCCAGGTTGCCCTGCAGCCCCCGGACCACTGCCTCGCGTTATACTCCTTTGGAACCGCAAACATAACTCGTGTGTCGGGACGCAGGTAACAGAATAAAGCCACGCCCAAAGCCTGCATTTTTGAACCCAGAGGAGATAGTGTTAGTTTGTGCGTGTCCGAAATCTTGCGATACACGCTCTCCAACACCGGCAGAGTGTCCCTATAATCGAACGTACTCACCGAGTACTGCTGCATCGGAGGTGCAAGGCGGTTAATGTCTCTTAAGGCCTCTAGACGCCAGGAGTTCTCTTCAAGGTGCGGTAGTCCAAGCACCCATATCAACTTACCTCCA
>Ga0082335_1003616_pt1 | contig 25053 bp, 23 predicted proteins | sample Subgrocontami58m_FD_72375 | JGI IMG/M metagenome (GOLD analysis project Ga0082335, IMG submission 72375) | Subsurface groundwater microbial communities from S. Glens Falls, New York, USA - GMW37 contaminated, 5.8 m (SPADES assembly) (version 2) ...
GCCTGCGGGGCTATGGCGAGGTCTTCTTGCGGAATACCCTGGCCTCGGGCGTTATCCCGCAGATTTCTGTCATAATGGGACCATGCGCCGGCGGGGCTGTGTATTCGCCAGCCATCACCGATTTCGTCTTTATGGTTCAGGGCACCAGCCAGATGTATATAACCGGCCCGGATGTTATCAAGGCGGTAACGGCGGAAGAGGTAACCCACGAACAACTGGGTGGCGCCCTCACTCACGCCTCTAAAAGCGGGGTGGCCCATTTTGTATCTCCTAACGACCAGGAGTGTATTCAAGAGGTGCGCCGGCTGTTGAGCTTCCTCCCCCAGAATAACCAGGAGGACACACCTCGGGTTAACGCTGATGATAACCCACAAAGATCATGCGATGAATTGCTAAAAATAGTGCCAGATGACACTTCCAAAGCTTATGACATGAAGAAGGTCATCGCCGAGGTCGTGGACAACAGGGATTTTCTGGAAGTGCATAAACGGTTCGCCCAGAATATGATTGTGGGCTTCGCCCGGTTTGCCGGAAAAGCGGTGGGAATAGTTGCCCAGCAGCCATCCTATGCTGCCGGAGTTATAGATATAAACGCCTCAATAAAGGCGGCGCGCTTCGTGCGGTTTTGCGATGCTTTCAATATCCCGCTGGTAACCTTTACCGATGTGCCTGGATTTATGCCCGGGACAGAGCAGGAGTTCGGCGGAATTATCCGGCACGGGGCCAAGCTCATCTTTGCTTATGCAGAGGCCACGGTGCCCAAGGTGAGTGTTATCACCCGTAAGGCATACGGGGGGGCCTATGTGGTCATGAGCAGCAAGCACCTGCGGGGGGACATCAACTATGCCTGGCCCACCGCAGAGATTGCTGTTATGGGCGCTGATGGGGCAGTGAATATCGTTTTCAGGGATGCTATTAACAAGGCGACCGATAAAGAGGCAGAACGGAAGAAACTTGTCGCCGAATACCAGGCCAAATTCACAAATCCCTATATCGCTGCCTCCCGGGGCTATCTGGACGAGGTAATAGACCCACGGGAGACCAGGACCAAGATAATCCGCGCCCTGGAGATGCTGGAGAATAAACGGGATACCAATCCCCCCAAGAAACACGGAAATATTCCCCTCTGAGGATACGATGCCAAAACCAGAGGTAAAAGCAGCTATAACAGCAGCCATACTTGCCTATCTCCACGAAAAAGGTAAGCCACTGGCGCAGGCCGACCAGCCCAGCAAATGGAAACTTGCCGGCCGTCGGCAGGGACTCCGTCTTGAACCCATTATCCGGGAACCGAAAGGAAGGAGATGGAGACTATGACAGGCAACAAATCCACAGCTATCCGCAATCCGGTAAAGATAACCGACACTACCTTCAGGGATGCCCACCAATCATCCCTGGCCACGCGACTCCGCCAGGAGGATATGGAGCCGATAGCCGCAGAGATGGACAGGGCCGGCTTCTACTCCCTGGAAATGTGGGGCGGGGCCACTTTCGATGTAACCACCCGCTTCCTCAATGAAGACCCCTGGGAGCGGGTGCGCCGCTTTAAAAAACTTATGCCCAAAACACCTTTCCAGATGTTGTTGCGGGGACAGAACCTGGTAGGCTACCGCAACTATGCGGATGATGTGGTGCGGGCCTTCGTTACCGAAGCAGCCAACGTGGGGATTGACATCTTCCGGGTGTTCGATGCCGTCAATGATGAACACAATTTCGAGACGGCTTTCAAGGCCGTTAAAGACTGCGGGAAGCACCTCCAGGCCACGATATGCTACTCCACAACAGGCCGAAGGCTGGGCGGGCCGATATTTACGCTTGACTATTTTGTAAAGAAATCTCTTGGCTTTCAAGCGATGGGCGCTGATAGCCTGTGCGTTAAGGACATGGCCGGCCTTATCTCCCCGTATGATGCATATGAGCTGGTGAAGGCTTTAAAGGCAGCCCTCAAGATTCCAATCCACTTGCATACCCACTATACCAGCGGTATGGCTTCTATGTCTTATCTGATGGCCATCGAGGCAGGAGTGGATGGGATTGACACCACCCTGGCCCCCTTTGCCCTGCGCTCCTCTCAGCCAGCCGCAGAACCTTTTATAGTAGCGCTGGAGGGAAGTCCCCGGGCCACCAACCTGGATTTAGCCATGCTGACAAAACTCGGTCAATATTTGGAATCAATAGCCCCTAAGTACAAGGAGTTCCTGGACACAACAAAGATGGCGGTAATTGATACCCAGGTATTAATGCACCAGGTGCCGGGAGGGATGCTCACCAACCTGGTAGCCCAACTGAAAGAGGCGGGTGCCCTGGATAGAATAGATGAGGTCTTTGCCGAATTGCCCCGCACCCGGAAGGAATTGGGGTTCCCTCCACTGGTAACACCCACCAGCCAGATAGTCGGCAGCCAGGCAGTAAGCAACGTCCTCTTCGGCCGCTATAAGATGATCTCCAAAGAGGTCAAGGACTATGTTTTCGGGCTTTATGGCCACCCCCCCGCCCCCATAGACCCCGAAGTTCAGAAGATAGTCCTCAAGGGATATGAGCGGGGGGAAATCCCCATAACTTGCCGCGCCGCTGACTTGCTTGAACCGGAGATGGAGAAGGCCAGGGAGGCCTCCAAAGGGATAGCCAGGAATGTGCAGGATGTGCTAATATATGCCTTATTCCCTACAACGGGGTTGCGGTTCCTGAAATGGAAATACGGCCTGGAAGCGCCACCAGCAGAGACGAAGGCTAAAGCACTTGAGGCAGCTAAACCGGTTGCTCCGGCGCCGGCTGGCGAAAAACCCCCGGCCAAGGGGCCGGGTATGCGTACCTTCCATGTCTATGTGGGGAACGAGTATTTTAAGGTGGATGTGGGGGAGGAGGGCAAGTCTCCGTCCATTGGCCAGACTGCAATAGCTGTTGCCCCACCCCCTGAACCCGCCAAGACGGGAGCAACCGCAGCAGCCTCACCGGCCAAGCTGGATGAAGGAGAAACCGCCATCGTGGCGCCTATGCCAGGTATTATTATTCGCTATGAAGTCAAAGAGGGTGAAAAGGTGGACGAGGGCCACCACATAGTCATTTTTGAAGCCATGAAGATGCAGAATACGCTGGTAACGCCCAAAGCGGGAGTAGTAAAGAAGATAAACTTCAAATCTGGTGACAAAGCGGGCAAAGGTGATGTATTGGCGGTGATAGGGTAAGTTGCTTGGTGTATCGGTATGATAAAAACATTAGAAATCAAAAACTTTAAGTCCATTAAGCAGCTAAAGCTGGACTGCAAAAGAGTAAACGTGTTCATTGGCGAGCCGAACACGGGGAAGTCCAATATACTTGAAAGCTTAGGACTTTTGTCGTTTGGGTTCTATAACAGATACGGCTACTTTCTAAAGAGTTTTGTGAGATACGAAAGGGTTAGCAACTTATTTTATGATGAAGAACTGGACTACAAAGTAGAAATAGACGGCGATAGTATAGCATTTCGTGTTGGATTTAAAGATGGAGGCTTTACTGGAGAAATAAGGGATTCGATAAAGAATGTTCAACTTACGCAGCTTAATGGAGACATGAAAGACCTCCGTATCAATTCTAGTGAAGCATTATCTCAATTTAAATATTATAAATTTGCTGTTAAGGAAAGCTTCGATAGGCCAGAATCAGATTATCTTCTACCCCCATCTGGTGACAATTTATGCTCCTTACTGTTAGCTAGAAGAGATCTCAGATCTATCTCTGGTAAGATTTTTTCTCAAACCGGTTTCAAGCTAGGGCTTAGACCCCAAGAGCGTAAACTGGAGCTAAGAAAAGAAATAGACGATGTAACGATTTCCCATCCTTACTCTCTAACATCCGAGACTCTACAGAGGCTTGTTTTTTATATTGCAGCCATAATGTCTAATAAGGATTCTGTTCTGGTCTTTGAGGAACCGGAGGCCCATACTTTCCCATACTACACCAAGTATCTGGCAGAGGTAATTGCATTGGATGAGAATAAAAACCAGTACTTTATTTCAACCCACAATCCATATTTTCTTGAGCCAATCTTAGAAAAAACTCCCAAGGATGAAATAGGCATCTTCATAACATACTTCAAAGATTACCAGACGAAAGTTAAGCAATTGAGTCAAAGAGAACTGGAAAAAATAATGGAAATTGATGTGTTTCTTAATCTTGACCGATTTGTCAAAGCATGACCATTTACGTTGAGTGCAAAACTGATTCCACACTGGTTAATGCTCTTCTTGGCACTGCTAAAAAGGATATTGCACACGAAAAAGGCAAACCAGGAGTCTGCAATCGACTCAAGAATGTAAAGAAATGCAAGGGGATAGTAGACGAAGACCCTGGGCAAGAACAACATCCTTATCTTAAAAAACTTAAGGTGAAAGAGGAACTACGGCGATATGGTCTCAAGCTGCTTTACGACCCCATAAGGGATAACGAAATAATAGTGCTACGTCCCTCATTAGAATTGTGGATACTAGATGCAGCAAAGGAATCTGGCCTAAAAACACAAGCATACAAATTACCTGAGAATCCGTCAGCCTTCCACCGATACGTAAATTTATTACAGAAAGATTTTAGAAGGTTATTGCGTGATTTGAAAAATTCCAACAGGTTAAAAAACCTCAAAAGGTTATTAGAAGGTAAAAGATAGAATATGCCTCAAAATTTAGCTGAAAAAATATTGAGTAAGAAATCCGGCGCCGCTGTAAAAGCCGGCGATATTGCCATCTGCCAGGTGGACCTGGCCTTTGTCCAGGATACCACCGGCCCACTCACAGTCCGCCAGTTCTACGAGGGCGGTTTCCAAAAGCTAGCTAATCCCGATAAGACTATCCTCTTTTTAGACCATGCCGCCCCCAGCCCCTCCAGAGAGCTATCCAACGACCACCTTACGCTTAGGGACTTCGCTACCCGCACAGGCGCCCGCCTTTCCGAGGTGGGGAATGGCATCTGTCACCAGTTAGTAGCCGAATCCTATGCACGCCCTTTCGATGTAATTGTCGGCTCTGATTCCCATACGGTTACTGCCGGCGCTCTCGGGGCATTCGCTACAGGCATGGGATCGACCGATGTAGCTGTGGCGATGGCCCTGGGCCAGACCTGGTTCCGCGTACCGGAGAGCTTTAAAATCGAGTGCACAGGTGCATTCCCCGGTGGCGTCTCGGCTAAAGATCTCATCCTGCACCTCATTGGCCTAATCGGCGCTGACGGTGCCACCTATAAATCACTGGAGTTCTTTGGCCCGGCGATAGATAATATGCCTGTCGCGGAGCGGTTGACCATCGCTAATATGGCAGTGGAGGGAGGGGCCAAGGTGGGGCTTTTCCCCTCGGATAAGATGACGCAGAAATATTTGACAGCCCAGGGTCGGGGCGATAGCTATCAGCCACTACAACCCGATTCCGGCGCTCAATATGAGAGGACTATCCCTATAGATGTCTCCAGGTTGGAGCCGGTAGTCGCCCGGCCCCATACAGTGGACAATGTAGCCCCTGCCGCGAAACTGAAGGGGACAAAAATCCACGAGGTTTTCCTCGGCACCTGCACTAATGGCCGTCTGGAGGACCTGGCGATAGCAGCTAAAATTACTAAAGGCAAGCAAACCCATCCCGAGACACGGCTTTTAATAGCCCCGGCCTCCCGCCGCGTGCTACAGGACGCCATAAAGGCCGGCTATATCCAGACCCTGCTTGAATCTGGAGCCACGATCTTGCCGCCCGGTTGCGCCGCCTGCCTGGGATTGCATCAGGGTGTGCTGGGCGATAAAGAGGCGTGTTTGTCCACCGCCAACCGCAATTTTAAGGGGCGGATGGGGAACCCGGAGGGATTTATCTATCTGGCCAGCCCGGCTACTGCAGCAGCCACAGCGCTAAAAGGGGAAATAACCGACCCCAGGGAGGTTATGTAAAATGCCTGGAAGAGCTTTTAAGTTCGGTAATGACATCTCCACTGACCATATAGTCCCGGGGCGGCTGGCCGGCCTGCGCAGCAACCTGCCGGAGCTGGCCAAGCATGTGCTGGAGGACGCCGACCCTACCTTCGCCTCGCGCGTAAAACCTGGTGATTTTGTGGTGGGGGGTTCCAACTTCGGGTTAGGCTCCAGCCGGGAACATGCCCCGGTAGTAATCAAAATGGCCGGTGTCAAAGCGGTCCTGGCTAAATCCTTTGCCCGTATCTTCTTCCGTAATGCCATAAATGTGGGCCTACCCGTGCTGGTCTGCGATACAGATAAGATTCTAGAGGGCGATATGCTGGAAGTGGATTTGGCCGGGGGAACCATTGCCGACATGACCAACGGCCAGCGCCTTACATTCGGCCAGATCCCGCCGGTGATGCTGAAGATTCTGGATGAGGGCGGGCTGCTACCTTACATCAAGAAGTTCGGCGGATTTGTGCTGCCGAAGTAAAGCACGAAAGGATGTAGCTCTTAAGCCAGGTTATTCATCTTTGTTTAATAGGGTTACAAATAAAAGGTAAGCCCAACTGTCATTCTGAATCCACCGAAGGCGGATGAAGAATCTGGGGTGGAGCGTAACCTCGTACCTGTTTGCCTCCCTGCCCCAGACCCTTCGTCCCGATTCATCGGGACTCAGGGTGACATAATTGGGGGCCATTGCCCCACAACAAGAAGTATAAAGGCTTTGTTCTAGTGCCGGGGATTGAGGAAAATTGAAATGGAGAAACAGGAAGAGCACCTCCACCTGGGGCTGGTAAACGTTCTCATGGCCGAATCGAAGATATGCTTTATTGACGGTGAGGCTGGAAAGCTCGTTTACCGGGGATACAATATTAACGATTTAGCCATGAACTCTACGTACGAAGAGGTGGCCTACCTGCTGCTCTTCGGCAGGCTCCCCACCGGGACTGAATTGAAGGAGTTTAACTCACAGCTCGTTTCTCAGAGAGCGCTCCCTGACGACTTCCTCAGGACAGTTGAACAATTCCCACTAGGCGCACCGGTCATGGACAACCTGCGCTCGGCTGTATCTTTACTGGGAAGTTACCATCCTGTATTCCACAAAGGCCGGTCTGATAAAAGCATTGAATGCGGGATAAGTCTCATCGCCAAATTCTCCACTATTGTCGCCTTACTCCACCGGTTAAGGCACAATTTGAAACCAGTCCAACCCGAAGCCAGTCTATCATTTGCAGCTAATTTCCTGTACATGCTTCACGGGAAGAAACCCGACGATGTGGCAATAAGAGCTATGGACATGGACTTCGTTCTCCATGCCGAACACGGGTTTAATGCTTCAACAATGGCGGCGAGGGTCACCATATCCACGTTATCTGACATATACTCTGCAATAACCAGCGCCATAGGCGCTTTGAAAGGGCCTCTGCACGGCGGCGCCGCGGGGGAAGCCTTTCAAGCGCTAAAGGAGATTGGCAGTGCGGCAAACGCTGAAAGTTATGCAAAGAAAGCGTTGGCCCAGGACGGAAAAATATCCGGTTTCGGCCACAGGGTATACAAGATTACCGACCCGAGAGCCCTCCATCTGAGAGAAGTATCAAAGCAACTCGCCGAGAAGACCGGGAATACCCGTTTTTTCAGTATCGCGCAGAGACTGGAAGAGGTGGTTATACCCTTGCTGAAGGAAAAGAGGGTATACCCTAACGTGGACTTCTATTCCGGTATTGTCTATGACAACCTGGGAATTCCCGATGAGCTTTTTGACGCCATTTTCGCTGTGGGAAGGAGCGCGGGCTGGGTCGCTCATACATTGGAGCAGGTATCCGAAAACAAGTTAATAAGACCACGCGAGAAATACACAGGTCCGATGGACTTGATTTACGTACCTATCGAGCAGAGAAGGTAAATACCGCTACTTGGTCCCTAAAAAATTATATTATGTGCGAAAATGGCATAACTTTTTAATTCAAATCTCAAAACTCAAAAAGCAAAACCACAACTCAAAAGTTAAAAATGAGCTATTTAGGAACTAACCGATAAGATTTGATTTTTTATCTGTGTTTTTGAGATTTAACTTTTGAGTTTACGCCAACATAATATTTGGCGAAGGTTTATCCCGATATGTCGGGACTTGTCCGGGTTAGGATAACCAATTTCTTTTGGCTTCAGGTCGCAAAAGGTGGTTAATAAGATGTCTGTCGCAGAGGAACTGGCGAAGTATTCATATTCCCTCAGCTACGACGATCTGGATGCAAGGATTGTTCACGAGGCTAAGAGAAGGATAATAGACACCGTAGCCTGCGCCATAGGCGCCTTCGATGCTGAGCCGGTAAAAATAGTACGAGATTTTTCCAGAGATGTAAGCTCTAAAAAAGCTGCTACCATATTTGGCGCTCAAATTCAGACCACTCCTGAACTGGCTACGTTTGTCAACACCACTATGTCGCGATATCTGGACTTCATGGATACGTACTTCTACAACGGCGAGTATGTTCACCCGGAAGACAACATAGCCTCCATAATCGCCGTTGCAGAATCGGAAAAACGGACAGGGAAAGATGTTATTCTAGCCATAGTCATGGCATTCGAGGCCTGCTGCCGGCTGGCAGAATTCGCTAACATCAGGAAACGTGGTTGGGACCATGTTATATGGCTGACTATTTCCTCCACGCTCGCAGTCTCAAGACTGATGGGGTTGCCAACAGATAAAACTGCCCAGGCTATCTCCATCGGGATAACCAACAATATCCCCTTAAGACAGATAAGAGTAGGCGGGCTCTCGATGTGGAAAGCCCTTGCCGTGGCGGATTCGACCATGGCCGGAGTATTTGCTGCTAACCTTGCCGGGCGTGGAATTACCGGACCTGAACAGGTATTTGAGGGTAAAAACGGGTTCTTCAACCAGGTTACCGGCGCTACAGACCTGTCTGTAGATAAGTTTTGCCGGAGCGGCGCTAATTTCAAAATCCTGGAGTCACACATCAAAAAGTATCCCGCAGAATACAACTCTCAATCTGCGATAGAAGCGGCGCTCGACCTGCGTAAAAAGATTGGGAACAGGCGGAATATCAAAGGGATAAACATCCGCACCTTTACCCCCGGGTACGAGATAATCGCTGACAAGGAGAAATGGTATCCCGCGAACCGCGAGACCGCCGACCACAGTCTGCCCTACATAGTCTGTGTGGCGCTGGTGGATGGGGAGATTACGGAGAAACAGTTCTCGGAGGAAAGAATCGCCGACCCCGAGTTGCGGGCACTGGTCAGGAAAGTGGATGTGCGCCCCGACCCGGAGTGCGATAAGGACTATTATCCGGGCACGCCCAGCATTGTAGAAGTTGTGATGGACTCAGGAGAGAGGTATTCTTCAAAGGTTATCCATCCCCGGGGCAGCTACAGAAACCCGATGAGTGATCAAGAGATAGAAGAAAAGTTTAAAAATCTTGTTAATCCTTATCTCACACCCGGGCAAATAGGAGAGTGTCTGGAAATGCTCTGGAATCTGGAAAAACAAGCGGATATTTCAAAGCTGGTGTCAAAGTTTGTAGTCAAAAGTGGATTCCCGCCTACGCGGGAATGACTTTGAATATTTGTTCTGAACTATCGGGGTTCACCCTGAAGGATAAAAATAGCTTATAATCCTCTCGCCCCAGCAGGGGAGAGATTTAGAGAGAGGGGGGCACATAATCTACACGCTAAACTCACTCCACAGTATGTTCTGATGAAGCTTCCTTAAAAAGGGCTAACTGCGTCCATAGCGCAATTTCTTGCCTTTCCAGATGTCCCTATCACCCCACAAGCCCAACCGCCATGCGTTGAACTCTACAATCTGGGAATTATCTATAAACAGATTGACGTCCTTGGCGATGTTCTTCAAATACCACTTAAACACGGCCGGCTCTGCGGCCTCGAACATCCATATTTTATAGCCGAATTCATCCACAAGCTTCTTGATAACATCAACCCGCCACGTCTCGGGAGGCATGTCCTCGGTTACACCTTCAGACTCAAACATGAATATCTCGGCGCCTACCTTCTGGTGCGCTTTGACCTCGGCAATAACATCTTCCAGCTTCCGCATCTTCATTTCGTAGCCAGCGACACGGGTGCCTGCCCCGGCGCCAAACATCATGGTTATCTCCGGCTTCGGTTTCATACCCAGCTTCTTCACCTGCTTGACCATTCTCACCTTGTCCTCCTGGGTGATCGGCGCCAGACCGCTGGAGACCTCGACAACATCAAAGCCAAGTTCCTTGCATTCTTCCAGATACTGGTCAATAGCGCTGGAACCCTGGACCGCGACCCTTTCAATGAAGCCGCCTGTGGAGACGTATAGTTCGTGGTCGTGACACAGCTTGATAATCTGTTTCACCCTGCTCTCTGTCAGGAGCCTCTGAGAGCCCCCGGCAAACTTGACCCCGTCTATATACTCACCCCAATCGTCCAGCAGGTCTTTCAGGTAGCCGTACGTGATGGGGGCGTAATAAGGCCCCCGCATCTCTATAATTCCGGTCTCCCTGGGTTTGGGCGGTAATTCAGTGATTTTTACGAAATCGAAGGCTTTTTTTACCATGCTATCCTCCGTGATTGGAAAATTTAAGCTATGAACCCCTACCCACCCTGAGATTCTTCGCTACGCTCCATAATGACAACAAGGGCGAAACAAAGAAAAGCCAAAAAAGAGAAGAATTCAGGCTGGCAACTCCAGAATAGCATAAGAGAAAGGGGTTAACAATGTCCGTAGAGCGCCTTTACTAGCTGGGCTGGGGGCTTGCATAATGTAACATTAGAGGTTAGGATATTAGCGGGAAACCCTATTTGATGAGATATGAAATATATAATGCTGAGTTTAAAAAGCCCACCATGTGAATTATTATACAACTTAACCGGAAATATTCCTGTTGGAGGCGTTTGATAGATGCAATATAACGTAACCCTGATCCCGGGAGACGGCGTTGGGCCGGAGGTCACCGAGGCCACCCGTCGCGTGCTGGAGGCAACAGGTATCAAGTTTAAATGGGAAATGGGACTGGTCGGACAGGAGGCACAGGACAAGCTGGGCACGCCTCTACCTGACTCGGTACTGGAGTCCATCCGTAAGAACAAGCTGGCCCTTAAGGGGCCTGTCACCACACCCATCGGCTATGGGTTTCGTAGCGTGAACGTACGGCTGCGCCAGGTGCTCAATCTGTTTTGCTGCCTGCGCCCGTGCAAAATATATCCGGGCGTCCCTACCAAGTACCAGGGCGTTGACCTGGTTATCGTAAGAGAGAATACAGAGGACCTGTATATCGGCATTGAGTTCGAGAACGGGACGCCGGGGCGGGATAAGTTGCTGCGTCTGGTAGCTGAGAACTCCGGGGAGAAGCTGGGAAAAGACACCGGCATCAGCCTGAAGGTTATTTCGGAGAGCGCCACAAAGCGCATTATGAGGTATGCCTTCGAGTATGCCCGGGCCAACGGCCGGAAAAAGGTGTGCGCTGTACATAAGGCCAACATCCTGAAATTCTCCGATGGTCTTTTCCTGAACACCTCCCGCGAGGTAGCCAAAGAATACCCGGATATCGAGTTCGAGGATATGCTTATAGATACTCTTTGCATGAGGCTGGTGGTTACCCCGGAGAGATTCGATATTATAGTGCTTCCCAACCTTTATGGGGACATCATCTCGGAGCTGTGCGCCGGTGTGATTGGTGGACTGGGGGTTGCCCCCAGCGCCAACCTGGGAGATGGAATCGCCGTGTTTGAGCCGACCCACGGCAGCGCCCCCCAGTATGCCGGCAAGAACATGGTCAATCCTATGGCCATGATGCTCTCAGCGGTATCCATGCTCAGGTATCTGGGGGAGAAAGCGGCCGGCGATAGAATCGAATCAGCGGTATCCAGGGTAATCGAGGAGGGCGCCTGTATCACCTACGACCTGGCCCGGGGCCGCCCCGATTGTATCCCCATGGGCACCACCCAGGTGACCGACGCGATAATACAAACTATGAAGAGATAACGAAATCCCCCTTATTCCCCCTTTAACAAAGGGGGAGACATAAACCTCTCCCTTTAAAAAAGGGAGATTGAGAGGGATTTTGAGAATAAAAAAGATTATTTCCGAAGGTAGGAGGATCCCATGCGTAAGAAAGTAACAGTAGTCGGGGCGGGGAATGTGGGGGCAACAGCCGCTCAAAGGATATTCGAGCGGGGCTATGCCGATGTGGCGCTGGTGGATGTGGTGGAGGGACTGCCCCAGGGCAAAGCCCTGGACATATTACAATCCGGCCCTATCTTTGGCAGCGATGCCAGCATTGTCGGCTCCAACAGCTACGAGGAGACCGCTGATTCCGATATTGTGGTTATAACTGCCGGTATAGCCCGCAAGCCGGGGATGAGCCGCGACGACCTGCTCCTGACTAACATGAAGATAGTCAAAGATGTAACACTGAACGTGGTAAGACACTCTCCTGACTGTATTCTTATAATCGTGAGCAACCCTCTGGATGCTATGGCCCAACTCGCCCTGGAGATAAGCCAGTTCCCCCGAAACAGGGTCATCGGTATGTCGGGTATCCTGGATACGGCCCGTTTCCGGTCATTCATCGCCGAGATTCTCGGTGTTTCGGTAAAGGATGTGTCGGCATGTATTATGGGCGGGCATGGGGATAGCATGGTGGCTATCCCGCGGCTGAGCACCGTGGGGGGAACCCCTATCACGGAGCTGTTACCGCCTTCGGCAATAGCCCAGGTAGTTGACCGCGCTGTAAAGGGTGGCGCTGAGATCGTCTCTCTCCTTAAGACCGGCAGCGCCTACTACGCCCCTTCGGCAGCCGTCGCCGAGATGGTGGACTCCATAGTACTGGACCAGAAGAGAATCCTGCCCTGCGCTGTTTACCTCAAAGGGGAATATGAAATCCACGACCTGTTCGTGGGGGTGCCGATAAGGCTAGGCGCCAGCGGGATGGAAGACATAAATGTACTCAGCCTGACACCGGAGGAGCTTACTGCGCTGCAAAAATCGGCCGCAGCCGTTAAGGAACTGGTGGAGGTCATGCGGCTGAAGGGCGGGCTGAGGGGGATGCCGAGCTAGGCAGGGGCAGGTGTCTAACCTGACCGGGATAGTTGAGTTCGCAAAGTCTGTTGGGTTGGGATAATGAGAGACGTAAACTGTCAACAAATAACCCAGACCGTTGCCCGGCTATGCCAGGAGGCCAATTTCTTTCTGCCTGAGGATGTTATCAATGTCTTGATACAGGCCAGGGAGAAGGAGAAGTCCCCGGTAGGGCGGGACATCCTCGGCCAAATCCTGGAAAACGCTGATCTGGCGGCGCGGGAAAAGCTACCCCTTTGCCAGGACTGCGGAACCGCTGTGGTGTTGCTGGATCTGGGGCAGGAAATCCAAATCGTTGGCGGTTACCTGATAGATGCGGTCAATGAAGGGGTCCGGCAGGCTTATACCCAGAACTACCTGCGCCGCTCCATGGTGCGCCAGCCCTTCTCGGACCGCGTAAACACCAAAGACAACACCCCGGCAGTAATCCACACCGAGATTGTCCCCGGAGACCACCTTAAAATCACCCTGATGACCAAGGGTGGCGGGGCGGAGAACATGAGCCGCCTTTTCATGCTGGAGCCAGCCCAGGGGAGGGAAGGTGTTATTCGTTCGGTGTTAAAAGCAGTCGAGGAGGCTGGTTCCAATCCCTGCCCGCCCGTTATTGTAGGCGTGGGCATAGGCGGTACCGCGGAAAAGGCTATGCTAATAGCCAAAAAAGCCCTTAGCCGCACCACAGGACAGTCCAACCCCGAATCAGATGTCGCCGCGCTGGAACGGGAACTTTTAGATAAGGTAAATGCCCTGGGAATCGGACCGGAAGGATTCGGCGGAACCGTAACGGCTCTGGCGGTGCATGTAGAGACCTTCCCGGCCCACATTGCCAGCATGCCAGTGGCTGTAAACATGCAATGTCACTCAGCCCGCCATAAGGAGGCTATTCTTTAGGCTATTCGCGTAGTATAATAGCGGAAAAAGAAAAATCCCCCTGAGTCCCCCTTAGTAAGGGGAATATAGAGGGATTCTATTTACGAGGGAAAAAGTTGGATGCCAAAAAGGTAAAAGTAATAATCCTTGTGGTGTTGTCTATAGCAGCAGTAGCGCTATGGATAGTCCAGTGTTCAAGTTAAATTAAATTCAAAATAGAACGCTGCTCTCTACGAAATAGTTAATTATCCCGGGGGATTAGGGGATAGGTGGACTTTCGTTTAGATGACTCTCAATTGATTTTGCATAACATCGTAAAGTCTCCTGATTATCTAAAATAACAATGGAGGTCTGCAGATGAAAGTGCTAGGGATTGACCACATCGGCATCGCAGTCGAAGATATCAACAAGGCAGTTCCCCTCTACGAAAAAACCCTGGGGGTAAAAGCAGGGGAGATATTCAGCGGCGGCTCTGGCGCAATGAGGGGTTCGTTTGTTCCAATAGGCAAATCAGGCCGACTGGAACTGGTACAACCTATAAAACCAACCAGCCGCACTGCTCGACTTGTGGCTGAAAAGGGGTATGGCATCGTCCACCTGGCGATAACGGTGGAAGACCTTGATAAAACCATTGCGGAGCTAAAGGCGCTGGGATTCACTTTTATGGATGAAAAACCTACACCGTCCAGCTCCGGTGGAAATCGTGTTATATTTATGGACCCCAAGAGCTTCGGCGGGGTCGCCATCGAGTTTGTTGGTAAATAGGCACGAGTATGAGTCTGGTAAAACGCTACCCCGATATTCACCCCGCCCACTATAAGGTTGGCGCCTGGGCATGGCTGGCCCACCGCACCTCCGGCATTGGTATCGCTGCATACCTGATAGCCCATATTATCGTCATCTCTACTGCACAAGCCGGCGGCGCTTCCTTTGACAGGGTGATGGCATCCCTTCAAACACCTTTATTCCTGGCCCTGGATATTATCCTTATCGGCGTAATAGTTTTCCACATGTTAAATGGCTTCCGTATTCTGCTTTTCGATTTAGGTATCGGTATACGGCAGCAAAAACAGCTATTCTGGGGATTTACGGGGGTAAGTGTAATCGCCTTGATAGTAACACTCATATTTATACTACCACTCGTTCTCGGGAGGCCGTTAAACTGATGTCAGAAAAAACTCTAACCCGACGGGGGGAAGCAGCAGTAGCCTGGGCATGGTTAATGCAACGTATAAGCGCCGCATTCCTGCTTTTCTTTCTGGGGACGCACCTGTGGGTACTTCACTTTGCACTGGGTGACGAAAGAATAAACTTCGAGCGGGTCAGGGAGCGCCTTCATCAGCCCTTCTACCAGGTACTGGATGTGGTGCTGCTGGCGGTAGTGCTTTATCACGCCCTGTACGGCGTGCGGAGCGTTATTCTCGATTTCAGAGTTCAAGGCAGGGGTAAAAATGTACTTACCTGGGGATTCGTGGTCCTGGGTTTAATCGGATTTATATACGGATTCATAACTCTACAAAAGTTTTGGAGCGCTTCGTAGGGGCAATTCATGAATTGCCCCTGCTGTTTAATGTATCATATGCAGAATTGATGGCACGATGAACGTGCCCTAACGCGCGGCTTGCCGTGTCCCTGCATATGAGGGGGTGATGGCAATTGCCTTATCATCAAGTTATGGTGGTTGGCGGCGGTCTGGCGGGTCTGCGGGCAGCCATCGAGGCCGCCGATAAGGGTGCGGATGTCGCTATCCTATCCCTGGTATACCCTGTCCGTTCCCACTCCGGCGCAGCCCAGGGAGGCGTGAACGCCGCTCTGGCCAATGCTGAGGACGGTAAAGACGATACCACAGATAAACACGCCTTCGATACGGTCAAAGGCAGCGACTACCTGGCTGACCAGGATGCAGTGGAAATCATGGCTCGGGAGGCGCCGGCCCGTATAATAGAAATGGAACACTGGGGCTGCCCTTTCAGCCGCACCAAAGAGGGGAAAATAGCCCAACGCCCCTTCGGCGGCGGCGCTTTTCCACGCACCTGCTACGCCTCCGATAAGACCGGCCATTATATGCTCCATACCCTCTTCGAGCAGGTTTTGAAGCGGAAGATCAAGATTTACTCCGAATGGGCCAGCTCCTATTTGATAGTCCAGGACGGAGCTGTATGCGGGGTGGTTGCGTTGCACATGCCTACCGGACAAATAGAAGCCTTTCAGGCCGGGGCTGTCATAATGGCTACCGGCGGCTACGGTCGGGTGTATGCTAAATCCACTAATGCCCTCATCAATACCGGCTACGGCATGGCAATGGCTTACTTTGCTGGAGCGCCTCTGGAGGACATGGAGTTCGTCCAGTTCCACCCTACCAGCCTCTATGGCACTAACATCCTTATCACTGAAGGGGCCAGGGGTGAAGGGGGACTATTGTTCAATGCGAAGGGCGAGCGTTTCATGCAGAAGTATGCGCCTACAGCCATGGAGCTAGCCCCGAGGGATATGGTAGCCCGCGCTATTCAGACCGAGATAAACGAGGGACGTGGATTCGAGAATGCCTATGTCCACCTTGACCTGAAGCACCTGGGGCGGCAGAAGATACTGGAGCGCTTGCCCGGTATCCGTGATATAACAGTAAGCTTTGCCGGAATTGACCCCATAGATAGCCCCATCCCCATCCTGCCTGGTCAGCATTACTCGATGGGGGGCATCGCCACAAACGTCTGGGGTGAAACGGAGATGCCGGGCCTTTTCGCTGCCGGGGAATGCGCCTGCGTCAGCGTCCACGGCGCTAACCGGCTGGGAGGCAATTCTCTCCTGGATACTATACTGTTCGGTAAACGTGCGGGGGAGCGGGCTGCCCAGGTTGTTAAAGGGAAAGCTAAATCCGCCAATGAAACGATTTTTAAAGGCGCAGTAGAAAAAGCCCAACAAGCTTACGCCAGCCTGGTAGGGGGAAATGGGAATGAAGACCCCGGTCAAATACGGGATGAGATGCGCCTGGCTATGTTTGAACTGGTCGGAATATTCCGGGAACAGGGTCAGGTGACTCAAGCGATAGCTAAGATCGGAGAATTGCAGGAGCGATACAAGAAGGTCCGGGCCTGCTATGGAGGCAAGTCATTCAACTGGGACCTGGTGCGGACATTCGAGTTGGGCGGCCAGCTTCAGGTTGCCGAGGTCATCGCCCGGGGGGCGCTATCGCGGCAGGAGAGCCGGGGCTCCCACTTCCGCCGTGACTACCCCACCAGGGACGATAAGAACTGGCTAAAGCATACTTTAGCTTATTTTTCCACCGGAGGGCCTGGCTTCAAATATAAACCGGTAACTATCAACCGATGGCAACCGGAAGCAAGAAAATACTAACTTAAGGTAAATCCTAAATACTAAATTCTAAGCTCTAAACAAATTCAAAACTCAAAACGGTGTTAACAGGGGGAATAAACTCAACACTAGTGAATACTAATATTTTAGAGTCGGAATGACAAAGCAAGTTTTTGTTTAGGGTTTGGTGCTTCGGATTTAGGATTTTATATGCAAAATAGAAGGTCTGGTTATGGCAGATAAAAAAGCTGTTTTTAAGGTATTCCGTTTTGACCCGGCAACGGAAAAGGAACCTCACTACGATACCTTTACCGTAGGTATCAAAGAGAAGATGAGTGTGCTGGAGGCCCTGTTTGAAATCCTGGAAAAGCAGGATAACACCCTGGCCTTCCGCTTCTCCTGCCGCGGGGCAATCTGTGGTTCCTGCGGCATGTTCATCTCCGGCGCCTACCGCCTGGCCTGTGAGACACTGGTAGAGAGGCTCGACCCCAACGGGATTGTCGTCGCCCCATTACCCCATCTACCAATCGTAAAGGACCTGGCAGTAGATATGGTACCCTTCTATGAGAAGTTCGAGAGAGTCATGCCCTACATCGAGAATAGCGCACCGGCAACCGGGAAAGAGAGTCTCCAGAGTATCTCGCGGAGAAAAGACATTGACGAGATAACTGACTGTATCCTGTGCGCCTGTTGTCATTCGGCCTGTCCCGTCACATGGACCAGCGATTACCTGGGACCAGCGGTTTTAACCAAGGTGTACCGCTTTGCGGCTGATTCCAGGGATAAGGCAGGGAAGGCCCGGCTATCCCTGGTTGATGGTGAGAACGGCGTATGGCGCTGCCATACCATCTTTAACTGTGTGGAGGCTTGTCCCAAGAAAATAAATCAGACAAGGGCCATCGAGAAGCTGCGTCACGGCCTGCTGGCTAAAAAGCTGGGATTCAGATAGCTCAAGGTCCCTTTCCCTTATGGTCATTGATAAATTATAATTACAAAAACGAACTCTTTTCTGTCATTCTGAACGGAGTGAAGAATCTCCTGTGTTGCCTTGCGTCCAGATGGCACATCAATGACAAATGCAGCTAGAGATTATCCGGTCGCTACGCTCCCTCTCCGGGTGAAACATCGGAGTCCGACACTTCGTTCGACAAGAATGACAATGTATGTTACTTTATTTTGATAATAACCATTATCGGGGCAATGATGGACTTAAGGAGAAAACTTGGCTGAGGTCTTACATATCAAATCACCGCTTGATGACGCCACGGTAGCCAGGCTCAAAGCTGGCGATGCGGTGCTCATCAGCGGGATTGTCTATACGGCGCGGGATGCCGCTCACAAGCGTCTGATAGCCGCCCTGGATAAGGGCGAAGAGTTACCTTTCGACCCGAAGAGACAGACGATTTACTATGTAGGGCCGTCGCCAGCGCCGCCAGGCCGTGCCGTGGGGTCAGCCGGGCCTACCACAAGTTACCGGATGGATAGCTTCGCACCTCGTCTTATGGCTGTGGGGCTGAGGGCCATGATTGGCAAAGGCTCCCGCTCCCAATCGGTTAAGGATGCCATAAAAAAATACAAAGCCGTATATCTAGCGGCAACGGGCGGCGCCGGAGCGCTTATCGGAAAATGCATTAAAAAGGCCGAGCCTGTCGCCTATGCCGACCTGGGGCCGGAAGCTATAATAAGGTTAGAGGTAGAAGACCTGCCAGCCATCGTGGTGAATGACATCCACGGCGGCGATGCCTACCTGGAGGGTAAGGCCAGATATGAAAGGGCTTCGACATAGCTCTCCGAGTAAAGCATCCCGATACATTGGGATACCCGCTCGGACAGCCGAATAACAATGGTTGATAGGCTTTCTCCCCTGGGGCGGATAATAGTCCAGGGGATATTAAAGAGGCTTCACCGAAGCGTCTTCCATATATTCGGCACCGCCTTCGCGCCCGGAGTTTCCCTCTTCGTTCCCCCCAAAGTTTTCCTCATTGGAATGGGCGCTGTAACCGGCGCTTTTATCGCCTTCGAAGGCACCCGCTTTGCCTATAAGAAGGTTAACCGATGGTTCTTCCGCTATTGTCTGAAGCTGCTGCGGGGCCAGGAGCTCTCCCGGCTTACCGGCGTCACCTACATCATGGTGGCCACCCTTATCTGTTTTCTGTCCTTCCGCAGCGAGATAGCCGTTATGGCTATGGTCTTTCTGGCTGTGGGCGACCCCTTGAGCGGAGTGGTTGGCCCGTGGGGACGCCTATGGATTAGAGGCAGGACATTGGAAGGACACCTGGCCTTTCTTATCCCCTCGCTGGCGGCGGGATGGGCATTGAGCTATTATCTCTTTGGAATATCGCCTGCCATTCCTATCACAGGCGCAATTGTAGCCACCGTCATCCATGCCCTGAATCTGCCGGTAAATGATAACCTCACCATCCCCGTGGGCGCGGGGTTAGCCATGACGGCGATGGGGATGTGGGGGTAAAGTCAATGCATTCGTGGTCCCGCAAAGTATGTAGCCGCCTGATTAACGGGCAATATTGACGTAGTAAGAGTTCATAAGATGCTCAGTTTATTACGCGACTTTGATATAACATCTAAATTCAAATGACCCAGAATTTCTATTTTTGTATAGCATTGTTATTTAGGTCATTTAATCGTTTGGAATTTAGAGGTCAGGATTTCAATGAAACTAAACGTAAAAATAATTATTAAAAAAACAGCCATGCTCCCCTTGAAAATGGTACCATAAAGACCTATACTTGTGCCGAAATTTCCCAGTAATGTGAGGCAAAAGATATGCCTCTTAAACGCCTGGTTATTATCTTTCTTCTCATTGCGATTTCGGCTCCTGTGTGGAGTCACCTTTCCGCTGCGCCTGCCGAGCTTCTGGTTAATGGCGGCTTTGAATCGGGGGTTTCTGGCTGGCAGACATACTTTGGGCAACTATCCCAGGTGGCTAATCGAGTTTATACTGGTAGTTTTGCAGCCGCTTATACCAGCACTGACTTTAAGTCGAAATGGTTCTATCAGGATATTCCTGTGGGAGCTGGCAGTGTTTATAGTTTTAGCGGCTGGGCTTTAAAAGACAATCCGAATATATCTGAGGTTAAGCTGAGAATATCTTGGTACAGCCAAAGCACCGGCTATGGAAACAGCCAGGCGGCCGGTGCTGAGATTTCCAGTGTTACCTCCACAGTAATAACCTCAGATTCAGCCGTCTACAGATTCCTAAACACAGGTCAGGTGGCAGCGCCTTCGAGAGCCATAATTGCCCGTTTGAAGGTAATGGTAATGCCGGTATCCGAAAGCAGCGCTACCGTTTATTTCGACGGACTTAGCTTTACCAGGCAAGAGTCAACTTCTCCGATCATACCTGTTCCACCGGGGCCAGGAACTGATTCAGGCGGTGGAGGTGGCCAGGATAGTGGCGACTCCTCAGATCCTCCAACCGTTGTCCCTCCATCGCCTACTGTGGGACCCAGTCCTGTACCTGTCCCACCTCCATCCGTTACCCCTGCTGTTACCCCAACGTTTTCACCCACACCCACGGTCCTACCTGTTCAAACTCCAACCTTAGGGCCAACACAAACACCGACTCCTTCGCCGTCCCCGACCCCAACTGTAAAACTTACTCCAACACCTACGCCTTCCCGTACACCCACGGTCAGGCCGACGCAAAGCGCCACACCCACAAGGACACCCACTGTCAGGCCCATCCCAACTCCGTCGCCCACGGGTGCTTTCATTGGAACGCCTGGCCCTCTGGCTCCGTCTCCCATACCAACTGGAGGCCCTATGCCGGCCCGGACACCATCTCTACCCACTCCGATTCTAACACCTGTTATTCCTGTACCTGTGAGTACACCTTCAGATATGTCCCTGCCGGATTCTCCAACCCTGGACTCTGGCGGATCTCCATCAGGAAGTAACGGGATACCTCAGAACAAAGACACACCCACCGTTTCGATGATAATTTTTACACCTTTGCCGGCTATGCCTGTTACCGGCGCTTTACCTGTAACTAATCCCGTTCCCACATTATCAACGCCTTCAGTCGTGCCCTCTCTCACCCCCCGATATAATAAAGATCCCGATGCGACTTTGGGAATTAATGAAGTTACGTTGACGGACGAATACCCTGTTTATACTCCTACATCTCCGCCACCATTACCGGATTCAGACAGCCCGGTAGGCGGCCTCACTGTTGCCCTGGCATCCCTGGGAGCGGCGTCGGTGGCCCTGAGTCTGTGGCTGAGGAAGTGGATTTAGTGGTAATTATGATAAGATTGAAATCGTGAAAAAGCGAATTCTTCTGTTTCTGATAATTTTGCTGTTGACAGCCGGTTGCAGCCGGGTGCCCCGACAGGTCGGGACTTCGCCGCCCACTCCGACACCCTCGCCGTCAATTCCGGAAATAAAGGTGCACTTCGTTGATGTTGGCCAGGGGGATGGGATATGGGTGCAGACATGGGAAGGGAAGAATATGGTCATAGATGGCGGCGGCAGGCGCTCCGGCTTTGACCGTTATCTGAGCCAGAACAAGGTTAAAACCGTGGATGCGCTGGTGGGCACCAATCCCGATGCCGACCATATCGGTGGGCTTATCGAAGTATTGAAAACCCTGCCTGTAAAAGAGGTCTGGCTCAGCGGCCAGGAGAATACGACCATTACATTCGAAGATTATGTAGATGCTATCGCTAAATCCGGAGCTATTGTCCATAAAGCGCGCCGGGGGGACAGGTTCAATCTGGGAAGCATAGTGGTTGATGTCCTTCACCCCATAGACCCCTTCTTCTCCGGAAGGAACAATAATTCGGTAGTCCTGAAATTTAAATTCGGAGATATCAGCTTTCTGTTTGCGGGGGATGCCGAGAAGGAGGCAGAAGCCAGTATGATAGCTGCCCGGTTGCCTCTGGAATCTACTATTCTTAAACTGGGCCATCACGGTTCCCGCACCTCTACCTCGGCGCCTTTCCTGGCAGCGGTTAAGCCGCAGGTGGCGGTGTACCAGGCGGGGGTGGGGAACCAGTTCGGCCATCCTCACCCGGAAACAATTAAGGCGCTGAATGCCGCTAGCATACGTGTCTTAGGGACCGATGCCCATGGCGCTATCGTAATTAGCACCGACGGTAAGACCTACACGGTGAAGACGGAACGATGAGCTGTCGGGAATCTTGGTTTTGTCATTCTGGAACACAGCGAAGAATCTCAGGGTGGGCATACCACTCACCCAATAAGGATGAGCATGGAAAAAGCAGCCGTTGACCGCATAGATGAAGGTGTTGCAGTACTGTTGATTAGCCCGGAGGAAAGAGAGCTATCTGTGCCGGTAGATCAGCTTCCCCCGGGTGTACAGGCCGGCGACTGGCTCAAGGTAACAATTGTCAACGGCCAGCTTAAGCAAGCAGAACCGGACAGAGACGAGACAAAGCGTCGGCAGGAAAGGATCAGGAACAAACTGGATAGGCTGTTTAATAAAAATAGTTAGCTATTTTGGCCCAGGCAAATCACAAAACTTTCCATCTTTGACATAAAATAACCATGCTAATTTGCCGCTCATGGCCAGGTCTGCGGGTGTGGTGGAAAGCAATTCGCGGCTCAACCTGTCATTTTCCTCCGGGGTGAGCTTCGTTTTATCTAACAGGCTTTTCTCCCACTCCCAGTTGGTAAAATCTATATCCTCCGGTTTCATAGTTACGGTCAGATTGCCTTTAAGACGGAACCAGTTGAAAACACTGTAGTAAACCCATTGCACAAAGCCGCTACAGATATAGTTATTTGTCTCATCCCCCTTGAAAAATACGGTCTTTCCTTTCCTCTCCTGAAGCTCCGGAAGAAACTTGATTAAAGGTACGATAACCCCTAGAGCGAGGGCAGTGAAAAATATCTGGGGGATTGTGGTCACCAGCCAGATTATGAGCCATACTATAGCCAGTATTAGGGCAGCCATTATGCTGATTGTCCTGACTTTAGCCTTGGCCAGAGCCGTAGGCACTATCCACCAGTATTTTCCCGCAATACGCAGGATAGTTTTAAAACTGTATTTATCATCAATTTCCTGTAAGGCAAAACCTCTGACTTTCCTGGCGAACTCTAGTGCATGCGGGTCATTGCCGTCTCCATACCAGGGTGCAGCCAGCCGTTTAATGCCCAAATCGTATTTATCGGTATATTTTAAGTAGTATTCGGATAACCTGTGGATGTCTATACCCTGCCCCTGGGACTCGATGGTGAAGGCATCAGGGTAGCCCTCGCTTTCGGAGGGGATCAGGTGGATCAGCGCCGCATGGTTCCAGTAGCTGGATGTCCCCCAGCGGATGGCCCAGGCTATCGGGTGCAGGAGCGGGTTACCCTTTGTGTGGACGAGCAATATGTCACCACGCTGGAGGGAAGCCTCCAACTCAGGTATCTCCAATTGCGTAAGTTTTTCCGGTTCTGACATTTTTTCCCCCTTGCCTGTTCTTTATTTCGCTTATTGGTCGGAGGCTGAATCATAGAGACACGGCATGCCGTGTCTCTACATAACCACCACCTGCTATTTGCGCGTGGTGCTCTCTACTGCCGCCAGCTCCGTTAAATCTATACTCTGCCTATCCCGGGCAGCCATGACCTTTATGCCAGTCTCATGTGAAAGCTCCTCTGCAACCTCCCAGGGGTGCGCCCGCCACATGGTCATGCCAAAATGTGTCAATATGACCACTTTTGGTTTTATCTGCCTGATTATCTCTTTGACATCCTCTATGCTCAGGTGAAGGACAGGGCCTGTTTTCTGTAATCTGACCGCATTTATTATCAACACCTCACCGCTGTAGCTGGACGGCAGTTCCGGGAAAAACAGCGTATCGGGTATATAGGAGAAGATAAGTTCCGGAGTATGAAAGACAAATCCGTAGGTCTCGGCCCCATGGTGGTGCGGTACAGAGGTCTTAAAGGTTATATTGTCCACCTTAAAGGTCTGATTCTCTTTAAGCACTGTGATTTGCTTCGGATATCCCCGAATGTATTTCAAGATGACGGGGTCTCCCTCCAGGGCATCCTGGGGAGCGAAGACCGTCCCCCTGGGGTGAAAACCTCCCTCACTCATAGCTTCAATCATGACATTCACATCACCGGAATGGTCCAGGTGCTTGTGGGAGAGTATTATTGCCGATAGTTTGGTCGCATCCAGCTTCTTTTTAACGGCGTGCACCAGGCAGCCCGGTCCGGGGTCAACCAGGATTTGCGTTCCACCCAGGTTGAACCACATACCGCCCGAGGCCAGCAACTGTTTGGCCAGCATGATGCGGGCGCCCGCCGTGCCTAAAAACGTTACGATGTTCTGAGCCATAGTCTCTGGTAATTATAGACTTGTTGAAGGGGACTACACAAGAGTTAAGTAACCTTAATCCGCCATCAAAAAATAACGATGGCAAGCCGGAACCAATTTCCATAAACCAAAGGGGTCTATTTTGTCATTCCAGCGTAGTCTGGAATCCGGGCCCCCGTAGCCCCTCCTGTCCCGCGACATGTCGGGATGGACTCCGCTAAAATGACATGCGGAATCTTGCGCCAAACAGGTGAAAAAAGCTGCCCTCTAAAAGATTCAATTGGCGGTGGGTTTTGGCATATTAATTTTCCTTGACAAACCTATCCCGGTTGATTCATACTATGGTATGAATTGGGGAGGTATGCACAAACCCCACCCATTCAAAAGGTGACCTCCCCCTTACCTCTTTTATACCCTTAACGTTCTTCTCCTGGGATCTGCCCATTATTCCCTTGCCTTCGCACCATCCAGAACAAATCTCAGTGGTACTAAGAGTGGCTATATATTCACCCAGAGTCGTAGAACCACAATGCAATACAAGGTCAGCTTCCACATAGCCCACCTTAGAAGTATCCCAGTGAG
>Ga0082335_1003617_pt1 | contig 25051 bp, 18 predicted proteins | sample Subgrocontami58m_FD_72375 | JGI IMG/M metagenome (GOLD analysis project Ga0082335, IMG submission 72375) | Subsurface groundwater microbial communities from S. Glens Falls, New York, USA - GMW37 contaminated, 5.8 m (SPADES assembly) (version 2) ...
AGGTCTGGGTCTACATCCTCCTCGAGCACCAGTCCGACCCCGACCCCTGGATGTCGTTCCGCCTCCTCACCTACATGCTCGCCCTCTGGGAGTCGGAGAGACGCGAGCAGGAAGAGCGCCGAGTCCCCGTCGGCGAGCGGCGCCTCTCGCCCATCCTGCCGATCGTCTTCTACACCGGGCGTCGGTCGTGGGCGCGCCTCGGCACCCTGGCCGACCTCGTCGACGCGCCGACCGAGCTGCACGGGTATCTGCCTCGCCACGACAGCGTCTTCTTCAGCGTGACGGGCTCCGAGCCCGCCGCGCTCACGGCGAGCGGCGATCCCCTGGGATGGGTGCTCCTCCTCTTTCGCCTGGAGGACGCCCCCGTCGAGGAGCTGGCGGCGGCGCTGCGGGACGTCTTCTCGCACCTGGAGGCCCTGGCCCGCGCAGGCGACAGGGAGAGGTGGTACCGCCTGGCGTGGATTGTGGTAGGATTCATCCGTCACCGAAGGCCGCCGGAAGAGATGGATCGCCTGCTCTCCGCGGCCACCGTGTCGATCGAGGACGCATCCCGCGGCAGGGAGGTAGAGGTCATGGCACGCACATCGGCAGAAGAGCTCATCGAGCAAGGCATCAAGATCGGCGAGGAGCGCGGCGAGCAGCGCGGCGAGCAGCGCGGCAAGGAGATCGGTCGCATCGCGGCGAAGCGCGAGACGCTCCTGCGGCTGATGCGGCTGAAGTTCGGCCTCCTCCCCGCCGAGGTCGAGGCGCCCCTCGCCGAGCTCGCGGACGTCGGCCGCATCGACGACCTCCTCGTCCGCATCCTCACCGCGTCGACGCTCGACGAGATGAAGGCGTAGACGCAGCCTCATTCCCTCCCCGGCAGGTCATTCACGGTCGGGCTCGGATCATGCCTTCAAGGCCTTCGTTCAAGCCCTTCGTTCCGGACAGCTTGGGGTTCGAGTTGGAGTTCGTTGGAGTTGGGGTTCGGAAACTTGGAGTTGCCGCGGCCGCAGCCGTGGCCTATACTCCGGCTCACGAGGGAGAGCGACCGAATGATCCTGGCGTGCGAGTGCGGCAAGAAGTTCAAGATCCCGCCCGAGAAGGCCGCGACCCTCAAGCCTGGATCCCACTTCAAGTGCACCGCGTGCGGGAAGCAGATCCCCATCCCCGCCTCGGACCCCGCCCTGGAGCCCACCGCCGCGACGCATGAGACGCCGCCTCCGGCGGCAGAAGACCCCTCCTTCAAGACCCGCGCCAGCGATCTCCAGGAGCTGCTCGACACCGAGCGGAAGATGTTCTCCGAGGAGCTGGACCAGTTCAAGGAGGAGGTCACCCTCCTGCAGGCCCGACTCGAGGAGCAGGAGAAGGTTGCAGCCGAGGCGCCGAAGCCGACCGAAGGAGCCTCCTCCGCGATGCACGATGCGCTCGCCGAGGAGGTCCGCTCGCTCAAGGCCGCGCTCGAGGAGGGGAAGGCCGCGCACGCGAGGATCGAGGAACGCCTCGCGGGCGAGACGCGCGAGCGCGAGGCGATCGCGAAGGACCTCCGCGACGCCGAGGGGGCCGTCGAGGAGGGGAGGAAGCGCGCCGAGGACGCGGAGGCACGCATCTCGGGGCTCGAACGCGAGCGGGACGAGGCCCGCACGCGGGTCGCCGAGCTGGAGGCGGAGCCGGCGAAGCGCCCCGCGCAGGAGGAGACCGGCCGCGCCTCTACGGAGGCGATCAAGCACCTCGAGGAGTCCTCCCGCCGCCTCGCCGATCTGGCCTCGCGCATGGCCGAGCTCTCCGCGCCGGTCGCCGCCCTGCGGGAGGGGATCGACAAGGCGATCGCCGCCGCGCACGGCGCGAACGGCACGCCCACGCCGGTCGCCGAGGCCGCTCCCGCCACGCCGGCCGCCGAGCCCGCCCCGCGGGTCGCCGCCCCCGCCCCGCCGGCCGCCGAGCCCGCCGGCGCGGGCCTCGCGTAGGCGATGACCGCGCAGCGCATCCCCCTGTGGCTCAAGATCGGATTCACGGTCTGGGTCGCGGTGTGGATTCCGAAGTACTGGCTCTACTACGGGCCGGTGAACTTCCTCTGGTTCTGCGACATCGCGAACGTCGTCCTCGTGGCGGCACTCTGGGCAGAGAGTTCCCTTCTGCTGTCGTGGCAGGCCGTGAGCGTCCTGCTGGTCCAGGTCCTCTGGGTCGTCGACTTCACGTCGGCTCTCACGGTGGGCAGGCATCCGATCGGCGGAACGGGGTACATGTTCCAGGCCACGATCCCGATCGACATCCGACTCCTGTCGCTCTTCCATGGGGTCACCCCGTTCCTCCTGCTGTGGGGCGCGAGGCGGCTCGGGTACGACCGCCGCGCGTTCTGGGTGCAGACGATCTTCGCGCAGATCCTGCTCCCGATCAGTTGGATCGCCACGCGACACGAGTCGGGGATCACGAAGGACATCAACTGGGTCTGGGGACCATTCGACGACGTACAGCAGAAGATGCCGGCCGTGGCCTACCTGCTCGTCACCATGATCGCCTACCCGGTGATCCTCTTCCTGCCCACGCACCTTTTCCTCCGCTGGTGGGCGCCGCGCCCATCCGTTGACACCCCGGAACGCGCCGGGTAGCATTCGCGCCCGATGGGACGCCGCCTGCCGGCCGCCGTCCCCGAGGTGAAATGCCCTCCCCACGCGCCCTCGTCATCGGGCTCGACGGCGTCCCGCACTCCCTCCTGCGTCGCCTCCTCGGCGAAGGGGTCCTCCCGCACTTTGCGCGGCTCGTGGAGCGAGGGAGCCTCGGCGAGATGCGCACGTCGCTGCCGCCGATCTCGAACGTCGCGTGGACCAGCTTCGCGACCGGCAGGAACCCCGCGAAGCACGGCGTGTACGGGTTCACCGACCGCCGCGCGGGGACCTACGAGCTGGCCTTCCCGAACTCGGGCGACATCCGCGCGGAGACGATCTGGGAGCACCTCGCGCGGCACGGAAAGCGGAGCGTCGTGATCAACGTGCCGGGGACCTACCCGGCGCGGCCGATGAACGGCGTCCTCGTCGCGGGGTTCGTCGCGGTGAAGCTGGAGCGCGCGGTCCACCCGCCCGCCGCGCTCGCGCCGCTCCAGCAGATGGGATACCGCGTCGACGTCGACGCCTCCATCGCGCGGACCGACAAAGCGCGCTTCTTCGACGAGCTGTACACGACGCACGAGAGGCGCGCGGCCGCGTTCCGACACTTCATGACGACCGAGGCGTGGGACCTCGCCGTCGCGATCGTCACCGGGACCGACCGACTCATGCACTGGTGCTGGGACGCGGTCGAGGACCCGAGGAACCCCCTCGCCGACCGCGCGCTCGAGTACTTCCGCCGCGTCGACGCGACGATCGGGGATCTGGTCTCGATCGCCGGCGAGGGGACCGCCGTGCTCGGCCTCTCCGACCACGGCTTCTGCGGGATCCGGCAGGAGGTCTTCCTCAACCGCTGGCTCGTGGAGCGAGGCTATGCGCGGTTCCGCACGGAGGCGCCGACGACGATCGCGGACCTCGACCCGGCGGCGACGCGCGCGTACGCGATGGACCCTGGGCGGATCTACGTGAACGTCCGCGGCCGCGAGCCGCAGGGGATCGTCGCGCCGGAGGAGGCCTCTGCGCTCGCGGGGGAGATCGCCTCCGCGCTCGCGAAGCTCGAGGACGGCGGAGCGCCGGCGATCGAGCGGGTCTGGACGCGGGAGGAGGCGTACCGAGGCCCGCTCGCGGCGAAGGGCCCCGACCTCGTGGCGATCGGCCGCCGCGGATATGACCTCAAGGGGAACGTGTCGTCGAAGGAGGTCTTCCGCAAGGGGGACCTCACGGGGATGCACACGTGGGACGACGCGTTCGCCTTCACGACCGAGGGGCGGGTCCCGGAGGGAGGGGCCGACATCGTTGACCTCTTCCCGACGGTCTGCCGCGCGCTCGGCGTCCCCGTCCCCGACGACGTCGACGGAAAGGCGTTTTTCTAGTGCACGTTCGATCACGTTCTCCATCCGCATGCGGGCATAGGGTCGAATGGACGGTCGACCGAGGAGCGAAGGGCGAGGGGCGAATTCCCTGTCGAGGACACTCGCTCTTCGCCCTTCGCTCCTCGCTCTTCCCGTCTCGCGACCGTTCTTCGTCGTACACGGTGAACTGACAATGGCGATCCGACGAGTCATGGTGCTGGGGCTCGACTGCGTGCCGCCGGAGATCCTCTTCGACCGGTTCAAGGCGGAGGTGCCGAACCTCGCCCGCATCGTCGACGGGGGGATCCACGGGCCGCTCGAATCGTGCATCCCGCCGATCACCTGCCCCGCGTGGATGACGATGATGACGAGCCGCGACCCCGGGCGGCTCGGGATCTACGGCATCCGGAACCGCCGCGACCGCTCGTACGAGGCGATGGCGTACGCGACCTCGCGCCTCGTCCACGAGCCGACCGCGTGGGACCACCTCTCGCGGGCGGGGAAGCAGGTGATCCTCATCGGCGTGCCGGGGACCTACCCGCCGAAGCCGGTGAACGGCGTGCAGGTCGGCTGCTTCCTGACGCCGGACATCACGAGCGAGTACACGTATCCCGCGACAGCGAAGGGGGAGATCGAACGGGTCGTCGGGAAGTACATGCTCGACGTGAAGGACTTCCGCACCGACGACAAGGAGCGGGTCCTGCGGCAGATCTACGAGATGACGGAGAAGCGTTTCCGCGTCGCGCGGTACTTCCTCGCCACGAAGCCGTGGGACTTTTTCATGATGGTGGAGATGGGGACGGACCGGATCCACCATGGCTTCTGGAAGTACTTCGACGCGGAGCACCGCAAGCACCCCGCGGGGTCGTCGTACGAGCACGCGATCCTCGACTACTACCGCTACCTCGACCGCGAGGTCGGCGAGCTGCTGCGGGTGGCGGGGGACGACACGGCGGTGATGATCGTCAGCGACCACGGCGCGAAGCGCCTCGAGGGGGGAATCGCGCTGAACGAGTGGCTCGTGCGGCAGGGGCTCCTGGTGCTGCACGAGGACCCGCCGACGCCGGTGCCGCTCGAGAAGGCGCGGGTCGACTGGTCGAAGACGGTCGCGTGGGGGTCGGGCGGCTACTACGGGCGAGTCTTCCTCAACGTGAAGGGGAGGGAGCCTCAGGGGGTGATCGACCCGAAGGACTTCGAGCGCGTGCGCGACGAGGTGGCGCGGGGCCTGGAGGCGATTCCCGACGACCGGGGCCTCCCGCTCAAGTCGAAGGCGTATCGGCCCGAGGAGATCTACAGCGGGGACGTGCGGGGGATCGCGCCCGATCTGATCGTCTACTTCGGCGACCTCTACTGGCGCGCGGTCGGGACGGTGCGATCGGAGTCGCTCCACACCTTCGAGAACGACACGGGGCCGGACGACGCGAACCATGCCCAGCACGGGGTCCTCGCGCTTTCCGCGCCGGGGATGCAGACGCGCGGGGCGGTCGAGGGGATGCGGATCTTCGACGTCGCGCCGACGGTCATGAGGCTTTTCGGGATGGCGCCTCCTGCCGAGATGCAGGGGACCTCGAGATTCTAGGAGAGGCGCCCGTGAGGGCGCCGTGGATCGCCGCCCGTGAGGGCGGCAGGAGGGTACGATGAAGCTCGGCTGCTGCCTCTGGTTCACGGGTCTCCCCTCGAGCGGGAAGACGACCATCGCCCACGCACTCGAGAAGGAGCTGCGCGCGGCGGGTCGGAAGGTCGAGGTCCTCGACGGCGACGCGATCCGGGCGAACCTCTCCGTGGGGGCCGGCTTTTCCAAGGAGGACCGCCTCGCCCACATTCGCCGCATCGCCTTCGTCGCGAAGCTCCTCTCCCGGAACGAGGTCATCACCATCTGCTCCGTCATTTCCCCCTACCGCGAGATGCGCGACCAGGCGCGGGCCGAGATCCCCGAGTTCGTCGAGATCCACGTGAAGTGCCCCGTCGAGGAGTGCATCCGCCGCGACGTGAAGGGGCTCTACAAGAAGGCGCTCGCGGGGGAGATCAAGAACATGACGGGGATCCAGGACCCGTACGAGGAGCCCCTGGCGCCCGAGCTCGTCGTCCCCTCGTCGGAGGAGACCGTCGAGGCGAGCGTCGCGCGCGTCGTGCAGCGCATGACGGAGCTCGGGTACGTCGAGCCGCCGCAGGTCTACTCCGAGGAGGAGGAGCGGATCATCGAGAAGCGGCTGGGGGATCTGGGGTACCTCTAGGGACGATCCACGAAGACACACAAAGACACACGAAGGCGATGGAGAAGTCCTTCGTGTGTCTTCGTGTGTCTTCGTGGATCGGATCTAGATCCGCTTCTTTTCGCGGAACCACTCGACGGACCGGCGCACGGCGGGCTCGGCGGCGTGGTAGACGAGCCCCAGCTCCTTCACCGACTTCGCGTTGTTGTGGAACTGCCCGTACCGAACGAAGTCGACGAACATGTGCGGGATCCGAGCGTGGCCGCCGGTGAGCCTCGCCCACCACTCGCTCGCGCGTGAGGCTGCGGCCATCGTCCAGAGCGGCACCTGCCATCGCGGGGGCGCGACCCCGATCATCCGCGCGACCATCCGCATGAATTCGCCGATCGCGATGTTCCGCTCCGCGAGGATGTACCTCTCCCCCGACTTCCCCTTCTCCACGGCGAGGAGGTGCGCCTCCGCGACGTCCGCGACGTCGACGAGGTTCGTCTTCCCCTCGACGAACCCGGGGACCCTCCCCTTCGCCATGTCGATCACGACCCGCCCCGAGGTCGGCTTCACGTCGCGCTCGCCGAACACCCCCGTCGGGCAGAGCACCACGACCTCCTGCCCGCGCTTCGCCGCCTCCAGCGCCTCCAGCTCCATCGCGCGCTTCACGACGCAGTAGGTGCTGTCGATCTTCGACGCGTCGTAGGGGGTCGCCTCGGTCGCTGCCTGGCCGTCGGTCGCCTGGCCGATCGTCGAGAGGGTGCTCGTGTAGACGACGCGCCGGACCCCCGCGCGCTTCGCCGCGTCGAGGAGTCCGCGCATCTCCGCGACCGCCTCGCGGACCTGGCGCGCGCGGCCGAACGAGAGCATCGGGTACGGCCCCGCGCAGTGGACGAGGACCTCGCACCCCTTCGCGGCCGCCTGCACGGAGGCCGCGTCGCCGACGTCGCCGACGACCCGCTCGGCGTCGAGGTCGGCGAGCTGGTCGAGGCGCGACGACTTGCGGTGAAGGACGCGGACGTCGTGCCCCGCGGTGCGGAACCGCCTGGCGACGTGATAGCCGATGAACCCGGTGGCCCCCGTGACGAGCGCGCGCATGGGGGTCGTGTACCAGGGCGCGCGCGGAGAGGCAACGAAAACGCGGCGTCGTCTTCGGTCTTCCGTCGCTCTTTCGCCCGCTTCGCGGGCTCCGCACCCTCTCTCGGCGCCGGAATCCTGCGGCTGGCGCCGCAGGCTACTGCCTGCCGCCCGCTTCGCGGGCTTGGGTACGGCGCGCGGAGCGATGGTTGCATACCGCGGGCCTGGGTGTGGCGCGCGAGGCCACCTCCGCTCGCCGCGGGCCTGGGTTCGGCGCGCGAGGCAGCGTCCGCTCGCGCGCTGGTCGCAAGCCCTCGAAGCGGACGGCAGACGGTAGCCGCGGGCCTGGGCTCGGCGCGCGACGCCACCTCCGCTCACCGCGGGCCTGGGTGTGGCGCGCGAGGCCACCTCCGCTCACCGCGGGCCTGGGTGTGGCGCGCGAGGCCACCTCCGCTCACCGCGGGCATGGATCCAGCCCGCGAAGCGGGCGAAAGACGCTAGCCGCGGGCGCAAGCCCGCGGAATGGCGGTGGGCGCGGCGACGAAGCCCGCGAAGCGGGCGGAAGGGCGGCGCAACATCGGTCGCGCACGCACGAACTCACGCAGCCGAGCGTCAGGCGAGCGGGGCCACGAACATCGCGAGGACATCGAACGCGACGTGGCACACGATCGGCGCGACGAGGTCGTCCGTCGCCGCGTAGAGCCACCCCCAGAGGACACCGCAGAGGAGCGCCGCCGCGAGGAGCAGGGGGTTTCCCGCTGCAACGAGGGCGAGCGCGTAGAGTGCCGCCGCCGCCGCGATCCCGCCCACGCGCCCGAGCCGCTCCATCGCGAACCTCGTCACGAGGCCGCGGAAGAGGACCTCCTCCGCCGCAACAGTCATGAGCATCGTCGCGAGCAGATACGGGAGGCCGTGGTCGCCTCGCCATGCGTACAGCGCACGAAGAGGCGCCGACCCACCGAGGCCGAGCAGGCGGATGAACAGGCGGGCCGGGAGGTAGAGCGCCGCGCCGGCGGCCAAGCCCGCGGCCACGCGGAAGAGGGACGGGCGGATGCGACTGCGGACCGATCGCACGAAGAGCGCCCCCGCGGCTGCAGCGGACGTCGCGAGGAGGAGCCCCGTCCAGACGTCTCGCACGCCGAGGAGCACCACGGACAGCGCTGCGGTCGCGAAGGCCCAGAGCCCCCACGCGGCCGCCGCGGACGTCTCCCGCCTGGGCTGCGGCGCGGAGAGGAGGCGAAGGTCGACCGGCGCCCTTCGCATGATCCCCTCCACGATCGGGCGGAGGCGATCGGGGGTGAAGGGGGCGGGCTGGACGCCGAGGTCGCGCCGCGCAGGCTCGGAGTCGCCCGCCAGCCCCTCGACGAGCAGCGAGAGCTGCGCCCGCGTCGAGAGCGGCTGATCCATGACCGCCTCCATGACGCGACCAGGCAGGCGCATGAGCGCGACCGGCGTGCTCCAGATCCGCACAGGGAGACCGTTCGCCTCCGCCACACGCGAGACGACCTCGCGGAGGGTGAGCCGATCCGGGCCGACGACCTCGTACACCCTCCCCACACTCGCCTGGACGCGGAGCGCGCCTACGACCGCGGCGGCTACGTCGCGCGCATCGACGGGCATCATCGGGGCGGATCCGTCATTCACGATCGGGAAGACCGGGGAGGCGCGGATCATCAGCGTGAGGTGGGCGAGCATGTCGTCCCCCGCCCCGTAGATCACGCCGGGGCGGAGGATCGTCCACTCCAGCCCGCTGCCGCGGACGACTTCCTCGCCCTGCCACTTGGTGTGCTGGTAGGGCAGGCCGGGGGCCTCGCGCGCGGCGACGACGCTGACGTGGACCAGCCGGCGGACGCCGGCGAGCTTCATCGCCTCGACGAGCCGGTCCACCGCATCGACGTGGACGGCGCGGAAGGTCTGCTCGCCCTCCTCCAGCTTGATCCCCACGAGGTTGACGACCGCGGAGCATCCGCGGAGCGACGGGAGATTGGGGCGACGCGCGTCGAAGCCGATGCGCCGGGAGAGGACGCGGATGTCGTGTCCGGCGGCCACGAGCGCCGGAGCGACGTGCCTCCCCAGGAATCCCGTTCCGCCGACGACCGCCACGCATTCCCGCATCGAGGTGCCCTCATGGTCCACCTCTCGATACGGGATCTTGCTGGGGGGGTTGCGGGGAAACCCGAATGAGTCCGAGGCGCCCGATAGGAGGGTGACTCACAGCCTAGCGGCTGTGAGTCCACCGCGCCCTTGCGGGCGCGACTCCACGAGCTAACGCCCGATGAGCGTCGCCCGCAGGTACTCGCGCTGGAGCCGCGCGATGTTCGAGATGGAGATCGACTTCGGGCAGACCGCCTCGCACTCCCCCTCGTTCGAGCAGCTCCCGAACCCCTCCGCGTCGGCGCGCCCGACCATCGCGAGGACCCGGTTCGCGCGCTCGACCCTTCCCTGCGGCAGGAGGCCCAGGTGCGACACCTTCGCCGAGAGGAAGAGGTGCGCCGAGGCGTTCTTGCACGCCGCGACGCATGCCCCGCAGCCGATGCAGGCCGCGCTGTCCATCGAGGTCTCCGCGTCCTCGCGCGGGACGGGGAGTGAGTTCGCCTCCGACGCGCTCCCCGCGTTCACTGAGCAGTACCCTCCCGCCTGGACGATGCGGTCGAGCGCGGAGCGATCCACGACGAGGTCCTTGATCACCGGGAACGCCTTCGCGCGCCACGGCTCGATCGTGATGACGTCGCCGTTCTTGAACGTCCGCATGTGGAGCTGGCAGGTCGTCACGGCGCGCTGCGGGCCGTGCGGGACGCCGCTGATCACCACGCCGCAGGTGCCGCAGATCCCCTCGCGGCAGTCGCTGTCGAAGGCGATCGGGTCCTCGCCCTTCTTGATGAGGCCTTCGTTGACGACGTCGAGCATCTCGAGGAACGACATGTCGGGGGAGACGTCGTTCGCCATGTACTCGACGAAGCGGCCCGCCGCCTCGCGGCGAGGCTGCCTCCAGACGATCAGTTTGAGGGTCATTCCTGCCATGGGGCCCGCCCTACTTGTAGCTGCGCGTGGCCGGGTGGACATGCTCGAACACGAGGGGTTCCTTGTGGAGCGCCGGCTCCTTCCCCTCGCCGGTCCACTCCCACGCCCCGACGTACATGAACTTCTCGTCGTCGCGCTTCGCCTCCCCCTCCATCTCGTATTCCTCGCGGAAATGGCCTCCGCAGGACTCGTTCCGGTGGAGCGCGTCGCGCGCGATCAGCTCGCCCAGCTCGAGGAAGTCGGCCACGCGAGTCGCCCGCTCGAGGTTGGGGTTGAGGTTGTTCTTCTCGCCGACGACGAGGACGTTGCTCCAGTACCCCTCGCGCAGCATCGCGACCTCGGCGGTCGCCCGATTCAGGCCCGCCTCGTTCCGCGCCATGCCGACGTTGTCCCATAGGACGCGGCCGAGGTCGCGGTGGAATTCGGTCACCGTCCGCTTCCCCTTCACGCCGAGGAGGCGGTCGATCCGCTTCTGCGCGTAGTCGGCCGACTCGCCGAAGGCCGCGTGGTCCGTCTTCACCTCCGCGAACTTCGTCCCAGCGAGGTAGCCGGGGACGGTATTCGGCGCGACGAAGTAGCCGTCGGCGAGCCCCTGCATCAGCGCGCTCGCGCCGAGGCGGTTCGCGCCGTGGTCGGAGAAGTTCGCCTCGCCGAGGACGAACAGTCCGGGGATCGTGCTCTGCAGGTCGTAGTCGACCCAGAGGCCTCCCATCGTGTAGTGGATTGCGGGGTAGATCCGCATCGGCGTCTCGTAGCCGTTTTCGCCCGTGATCTGCTCGTACATCTGGAAGAGGTTGCCGTACTTCTCCTCGACCCCCTTCCGCCCGATGCGCTTGATCGCCTCGGCGAAGTCGAGGTAGACGGAGAGGCCCGTGGAGCCGACGCCGCGTCCGTCGTCGCAGACCGCCTTCGCGTTGCGGGAGGCGATGTCGCGCGGGACGAGGTTGCCGAACGCGGGGTACTTCCTCTCGAGGTAGTAGTCGCGGTCCCCCTCGGGGATCTGCCCCGGCGGCCTCTTGTCCCCCTTCTGCTTGGGGACCCAGACGCGGCCGTCGTTGCGGAGGCTCTCGGACATCAGGGTGAGCTTCGACTGGTGTCCGCCCGAGACGGGGATGCAGGTCGGGTGGATCTGCGTGTAGCAGGGGTTCGCGAAGTAGGCCCCGCGCTTGTGGCAGCGCCAGATCGCGCTCGCGTTGGAGCCGACGGCGTTCGTGGAAAGGTAGTAGGTGGCGCCGTACCCGCCAGTCGCGAGGAGGACGGCGTGGCCGGAGTACCTCTCGATCTCGCCGGTCACGAGGTTCCGTGCGACGACTCCGCGGGCGCGCCCGTCGACGATGACGAGGTCGAGCATCTCGCGGCGCGGGAACATCTCGACGGACTTTGCCTCGACCTGCCGCATGAGCGACTGGTAGGCGCCGAGGAGGAGTTGCTGGCCGGTCTGGCCGCGGCAGTAGAAGGTGCGGGAGACCTGCGCGCCGCCGAAGGAGCGGGTGTCGAGGAGGCCTCCGTACTCACGCGCGAAGGGGACGCCTTGCGCGACGCACTGATCGATGATGTTGCCGCTGACCTGGGCGAGGCGATAGACGTTGGCCTCGCGGGAGCGGAAGTCGCCGCCCTTGACGGTGTCGTAGAACAGGCGCCAGGTGGAGTCGCCATCGTTCTTGTAGTTCTTGGAGGCGTTGATGCCTCCCTGGGCGGCGATGGAGTGGGCGCGGCGGGGGGAGTCCTGGATGCAGAGGACCTGGACCTGGTAGCCGAGCTCGCCGAGGGTCGCGGCGGCGGCGCCTCCGGCGAGGCCGGTGCCGACGACGACGACCTTGAACTTGCGGCGGTTCGCGGGATTGACGAGCTTCCCGTCGAACTTGCGCCTGTCCCACTTCTCCTGGATGGGTCCCTCGGGGACCCGCGCGTCGAGATTCATGGTGCTATCTTGCGTAGTGGAGGTGGATCCAGAACGGGAGGATCAGGAATCCGCCGGCGATGACGACGGCGAAGAGGCGGCCTGCGAGGAGGATGAGGCGACCAGCCTTGGGGTGGGTGATTCCGAGCGACTGGAGGCCGCTTGCGAAGGCGTGCCAGAGGTGGAAGCCGAGGACGACCATCATGACGGCGTAGAAGGCGACCAGGCCGGGCTGCTTATAGAGCTCGACGACGAGGCGGTGGAGGTCGCGCATGGTGCCGCCTTCGGCGGGGTAATCGGGGCCGTACTTGAACTGCTTGAGGTGGACGACGACGAAGAAGAAGACGAGGAGGCCGCTGTAGATCATGGTGGAGGAGGCGAGGCTCTTGCGGCTCGTATGGCCGGCGGGGTTTTTGTAGCCGTAGGGGACGGGGCGGGCGGCGTTGTTCTCGAGGGTCATCCGCACGGCCCAGGTGATGTGGGTGATGAAGAGGAGGAGGAGGCCGATTTCGGCGAAGTAGATGAGCGGGTTGGAGATGAGCTTGTGGGAGTACTCGTTGAAGGCCGTGGGGCCGAGGAAGAGGAGCATGTTCCCCGCGAGGTGAGTCACGAGGAAGCCGCAGAGTAGGAGGCCTGTGAGGCCGAGGACGAACTTGGTACCGACGGAGGAGGTGAGGAAACGGGGAGGACGCTGGTTCACGACGACCCTCCGGCACCGAAAGGGTTGCGGATGGTAGCGCTGCGCGCGCGGCCGGGTCAAGCAAACGCGCGGGGATTTGCGACCGTCCAGGTCCTCATCGCGCCCGGCGTCGCCCCCCGCGCGTGGAGAGGCGCCCGTCAGGGCGCCGTGGATCGACAGCCGTAAGGCTGCCGTTCACCGTGGGTTATGCCCGCGCGGGCGTCGATGTGGTTCATTCCTCGCCCGACGGGCCTCGCACACTCCCCGACACCGGTCGTACCTGGGCCGCTTGGCAGCCTATGGTGGGGGCAGCGCCTGGCGCGCCTAGGAAAGACTCCGCACCTTCTTGCGGCGCGAGGGATGGCGCCTACCCCAAGCGACTTCGCTCCTGGACTCCGCCGAGTGCAGGGAACGAGTCTACGCCTTCATCTCGTCGAGCGAAGAGGCGGTAAGGATGCGGACGAGGAGGTCGTCGATCCGGGCGACGTCCGCGAGTTCGCCGAGGCTCGCCTCGACCTGGGCGGGGAGGGGGCCGAACTTCAGCCGCATCAGTCGCAGGAGCGTTTCGCGCTTCGCCGCGATGCGACCGCGCTCCTCGCCGCGCTCTTCGCCGATCTTCATGCCCTGCTCGATGAGCTCTTCCGCCGAGGTGCGTGCCATGACCTCTACCTCCCTGCCGCGGGATGCCTCTTCGATCGCCTGGGTGGCCGCGGAGAGCAAGCGGTCCATCTCTTCTGTCGGCCTCCGATGTCGGATGAATCCTACCACAATCCACGCCAGGCGGTGCCACCGCTCCAGGTCGCCCGCGCGGGCCAGGGCCTCCAGGTGCGAGAAGACGTCCCTCAGCGCTACCGCCAGCTCCTCGACGGGGGCTTCCTCCAGGAGAAAGAGGAGGAGCACCCATCCGAAGGGATCGCCGCTCGCCGTGAGCGCGGCGGGGTCGGAGCCCGTCACGCTGAAGAATACGCTGTCGTGGCGAGGCAGGTACCCGTGCAGCTCGGTCGGCTCGTCGACGAGGTCGGCCAGGGTGCCGAGGCGCTCCCACGCGCGACGCCCCGTGTAGAGGACGATCGGCAGGATGGGCGAGAGGCGGCGATCGCCGACAGGGACTCGGCGCTCCTCCTGCTCGCGTCTCTCCGACTCCCAGAGGGCGAGCATGTAGGTGAGGAGGCGGAACGACATCCAGGGGTCGGGGTCGGACTGGTGCTCGAGGAGGATGTAGACCCAGACCTCGCGCTCGGGCGCGCCGTCGTCGCTGCGGTACGGGCCGCGGAGGACGCAATCGGCCTCGCGGGCGCGGAGGGTCTCCTGGACGAACGAGCGGGGCAGGTGCGCGAGGCGGTTGCAGTCGATCCGCGCCGCGAATTCGGGCGCGACGGTGAGGAGGAGGCCTCGGACGTTGTCGGTCGACTCCAGGAGCCACCGGATGGCGCGGTCGGGGAAGTCGCGGAGCACGGACGGAGGGACGGGTGGATCGGCCACGGGTCGCAGTGCCTCTCGGTCGGAGCGAGTGGATCTTGCCGCTCACAGAGGCCAACCCCGGTCGCGCGACAACAGTTTCAACGGATCTGGTTGAATCTTCCGGACCGAAGTCCTTCGAGGTCGTCTCGCCCCAGCCGTGAGCCTCGTCGACGGTCGGGCCGGGTTCCGCTTGACGCCCTCAGGCAGGCCTTCGTAACCTGTTCTTGCGACACGGTGGGCCGACCTCAAAGGACTTCGGTCCCCGTTCCTCCCCAGTAGCAGAAGCGGTTCAATGCGTTCCCGCAGGACATACTTGCTGGCAATCGGTGGCGGATTAGCGCTGTTGGTGATAGCGGCGCTGACGCATTGGCCTCAGACCTTCCCGCGCCCAGTACAGGGCCGCCCGGCCGGCCACGCCCCCGAGGGGCGGGCAGAAAGCGAATACTCTTCTGACGGTTCCGCACCCAAGTGTGCGACTTCGGCTGCACCAGATCAGAACGTTGTCCAGGGGGCGGGCGCCGACGATGGCGAGACGCCCGATTCCGAGCTTGGGGCTCGCGACCTGGAAGGAAGCCCCTCCCCGGAGACATGGACCGGAATACAGCAAGACGCATATCTGGCAACTCGCCTATGCCACGGCCGTAGGGCTGCAGATGACGCCTTGGACAGCACCATAGCCGCGGCTAGCGGTGTGCGTCGGGAGGACATTCTCACTCCGGAGTTCTTGCAACGTGCCGAGAAGTTAGTCGCAGAAGATTACGCGAATGGCGATGCGTACATCAAGTGGCTTCTCTCCCGTTCGGACTCTCGGATGCCCCTCGATAGCGTTCCGGCATGCGTTTCGTTTGGACACCTCAGCGATGAGCAGCGAATCGTTCTCGTAAGGGCACTCTCGGACCCGGGACAAACTGGCGACTCCGACTTTGTCGCGCATGTCGCAGCCGTTCTTGCAACGGACGGGAATGAGGAATCGCTGCGCTTCTTGCGTTCGTGCGCGCTTGGCTTTCAATCCGCGCAGGCGAAGGGCGCTGGCAGAGCGCTTGCCCAGATTGGGGACGCTGTGGGAATTCGCGCAGTGGAGGATGGCCTTCGTGCGATCGAAGGAGACAATACTGGACTCGCTCGCGCTGACCGAGCCGCTTTGATGTCGGCGATGCACACCGGGATCCAAATCCTGCAGAATCGCCTGAGACGAGGTGGTCAGGGGCTAGATCCTGCTGCGATTCTCGCCACTCAAGAGGCGCAACGCGAGGCTGCAAGTCTGTTGTGTTCGACGCCGAATGCAGACGCCCGCGAGTCCATCGTATGGCTGCTGGACTTGAGGGATGATGCGCAGCATAGAGCCCTTGTGGATCGATTCGAGAACGATCCAGACGTGCATGTCCGGGAAGCGGTCGTCCAGCGCTTGCGTGGCCCATGCAGCGAGTGGCCCCAATGGGCTTCCGACTTCGTTCTCTCCCACGCGGGATCACCAGACCCGGTGTGCCGGAGGATCATCATCGAAGCCTTGGGCGGAATGGCGCATGACGATTCGCGAGCCGAGGCACGTCTTGCGCAGATGGCTGGGTCGGATCCCGACTCAACAGTGCGGAGCAGAGCGCAGAAGGAACTGGAGACGCTCTCCCGAATCAAGCACAAGTAGACTGGAAACGCCGCAAAGGAAGGGGCCGAAGTTCTTTGAGGTCGGCCGTTCTCCGCGCCGCGCTTGACACCCCGCCCCGCCCGCGGTAGTAGACGGTCGTGCGCTCTCCTCGCTGGCTCGTCGCACTCCTCCTCTTTGCGGCCGCAGGCCTCGTCCTCGCCGCCGCGTGGGACCTCGGCGCGTCGGCGCAGGACCGGCAGCCGCTCTTCCCCCGCGCCGTGCTGCCCGCCCTCGGCGTCGCCGTCGCCCTCGGCACGATCGGCGCCCTCCTCCGCCCGCTCGCCCGTGAAGAGGAGGCCGCCGCCGACCTCCGCTCCCTCCTCCGCTGGCTCGTCGGGCTCCGCTGGATCGCCGTCGCCGCCGTGACCGGCTGCGTCGCCCTCGCCTCCCACGTCCTCGGCCTCGTCGGCCACGCCATCCCGCTCTACGCGATCGCGTGCGGCCTCGGCGTGACCAACCTCGCCTTCCGCGCCTGGATCGACCGCGCCACCCCCCCACGCACCCAGGGCCTCACCCAGATCCTCTCCGACCTCGTCGTCCTCACCGCCCTCCTCGTCCTCTCCGGCGGCGTCGAAAACCCCTTCGCCGCCTTCTACGTCTTCCACGTGATCCTCGCCTCCATCCTCCTCCCCGCGCGCGACGCCTACGCCGTCGCGACCGTGAGCTTCCTCCTCTACGGCGGCATGGCCCTCGCCGATCACTTCTCCCTCCTCGCCTTCCTCGGTCCCGGCCCGACGGAGGCCGCCCTCGGCCGACCCATCCACCTCGCGGGCGCCCGCAGCGCCCTCGCCGGTCTCCTCGTCGGGTTCGGGGCAACCGTCTTCGTCGCCGCCTACCTCACCTCGAGCATCTCCGAGCGCCTCCGCGCGCGGCAGGCGGAGCTGGTCCAGGCGGGGAAGATGATCGGCGTAGGCGAGCTAGCGAGCGGCATCGCGCACGAGATCAACAACCCCCTCGCGAGCGTCGCCGCGAGCGCCGAACTGCTCGAGGAGCTGATCGCCCGCAAGGAGCTGGACCGCTTCCCGAAACACGTCGCGCGGATCCGCGAGCAGGTCGAGCGGTGCAAGGAGATCGTCCGCTCGCTCCTCAACTTCGCGCGGCACGGCGACGACGAGGTCGGCGAGCTCGACGTCCCCTTTGTGATCGAGGACACCCTCCGCCTGATCCGCCAGGCCGCCCTGGCGCAGGGGAAGGAGATCCGCGTCGAGGTGGAGGAGGCCCTCCCCCGCGTCCGGATGAACGGCCCGCACCTTCAACAGGTCATTCTCAACCTCCTCACGAACGCGCTCGACGCGATTCCAGGCGAGGGGCGCATCGACGTTCTGGCGCGCGCGGAGGGGAATGCCCTCCGCATCGATGTTCGCGACACGGGGTGCGGCATCCCCGAGGCGGACCTCTCGCGCATCTTCGATCCCTTCTTCACGACAAAGCCCCCCGGCAAGGGGACGGGGCTGGGCCTCGCCCTCTGCGTCCGGCTCCTCGAGCGGGCCGGGGGGACCATCCAGGTCGAGAGCCGCGTCGGGCAGGGCTCCACGTTCACCGTGCGCCTGCCGGCGGTTCGCTCCGTGAGGGTCACCGCATGAACCGCATGCCTTGGATCGCCGGGATTGTCCTCGCGCTCTTCGCGGGGTTCGCCATCGGCCGCTTCGCGATGTCCGACAAGGGAGCGCCGGCGAGCGCGCGTCCCTTCCGGACGGTCCCCGCGACGGACGCCGAATTGCCGGACGCCGCCATCACCAAGACTCCGGCCTCGATCGCCGAGACGCAGCACGCGCGCGAGATCGAGGAATTGAACAAGGTCCTCAAGAGCACGCGGAAGGAGCTGGAGGAGGCGAAGGCGGAGCTCGCGAAGCGCGACGCCACGGCCGCGGCGCGCCCGACTCCGCCCGTCGTTTCCTCGAAGGACCAGGAGGCCGCTCGCGACGCGTCGAAGAAGGCGATCGAGGAGCTCGCCGGGAAGGGGCTCTACGGCTTCATGAGCCCCGAGAACCACAAGATCGCGGAGCAGCTCGGGAAGGACCTCGCCGCCGCGGGCGACCTCGGCATCGCGCTCCTCGACGAGATGCTCGCGAGCAACGACAGCTCCAAACGGTTCCTCGCCGTGGCGTACCTCTCCTACGTCGACAAGGACAAGGCGCTTCCGCTGTACCGGAAGGCGCTGGCGGACGGGCGCGACGACATGGTCCGGCGCATGGCCTCGCACACCCTCGCGACGCAGAAGGTCGAGAAGGCCCTGCCCGATCTGCAGAAGGCGATGAAAGAAGACAAGGACTGGGGCGTCCGCGTGAACTCCGCCTACGGTGTCGCGAAGATGGGCGGGGAAGGGGGCCTCGACGCGATGATGGCGTCCTACAAGGACGCCTCGCACTCCGACCTGGAGCGCATCCAGGTTCTGGGCGGGATCGCGGACGTCGCCGACCCGTCCACCGCGCCCCTGTTCCGAGACCTGCTCGCGACGAGCAAGGACGACAGCACGCTCAGCGCGGCCATCTACGCCGTGGAGAAGATGAAGGACAAGGCCTCCCTCGGGGCGCTCCAGGCGATCGTGCAGAACGGATCGAACCTGGTGAAGGAGCAGGCGAAGAAGGCCTACAACTCGATCTACGGGCAGGAGGTCTACCGGTAGCGCCTACTGCGTGAGGCAGAGGTCCGCGAACGGCGTGAGCCGGTAGGTCGCCGGCTTCTTCTTCGAGACCTCCATGAGCCCGAACGGCACCAGGAAGTGCTGCACCAGGGTGCTCCCCAGGTTCGGCAGCTCCTCCTCCTGCTTCTTGTGGAGGTACTTGTTGATCGCCTCCAGCCACGCCGTCGGCTCCGCCCAGCCGCCCTCGACCGCGGGGAGATTCGCGAAGATCTTCATGTAGTCCCACTGCGCCTCGGAGAGCCCCGAGCTCTGGTGCGTCTCGCTCACGAGGTTCTGCGCGAGGAGGGCGACCTCGCCCATCAGGTTGTCGACCTTGTCGGGCCAGATCTTCGCGATCGCCGCGAGGTGCTCGACCGCCGGGCGCGCATGGAGGCACGGCCCGCGCGAGTCGGTCTCCGTGATCATGTCGAACCGCGCGCCGATCCGCCCGCGGTTCTTCGTCTCCTTCACGACGCCGTAGCGGGTCACCTTCTCGACCTGCTCGAACCGGTCGTGCAGCTTCGCGAGCATCTCGCCGTTCCCCGTCCCCTCGCGGTCGAGGCGGTCCACGACGAGGATCGTCATGGCGAGGACGTAGTGGGAGACCTTCCACTCGCGCTCCCACGTCAGGAACCCCGGCCCGTGCTCGGGGACGGTCCCGACCTGGATTTCCGCGAGGTTGACCGTCGGCACGACGGTCTTCTCCGTCTTCGAGGTCTTCGCGGTCTTCGTCGTGCGGACGGTCTTCTTCGTCGACTCCGCCTTCGCGGACGGCGCGGGCGGAGGGACGCGCGTGGCGAGCGTCCAGCCGTCGGGGACCTCTCCGAAGCGGCCGTCCTTCTTGAGGGCGTCGGAGAAGCGCTTCAGCCAGTCGTCGGCGGGCTTCTCGCTCGCGTGGAACCACTCGTGGAGCGGCGCCAGCTCCTCCTTCAGGTGCTTCGACTTCTTCAGGCGCGCCGCGACGTCCGCGGGCTTGTAGATCTGCTCGACCAGCTCCGACTCCTGGTGCGCCTCGTCCAGGTGCTCGAGGAACTCGTCCGCCCCCGCTGTCGCGTAGCCGCAGTTGTCGACCTTGCAGACGGTCGCCTTCGTGTCGCGGAATTTGAGGGCGCACTCGCGCAGGTGCCGCGCGTAGAAGCTCGCGGCCTCGTCCGCGGTCTTACCCGTGTAGCCGCACTTCGTGCACTTCGGGACCTTCTCCCCGCCCTTCATCACGACGAGCGTCATCGCCGCCTGCTTCCCCGCGAGGCTCGACTCCTCGGACAGCTTCGCGTGGTGCGCGTGCGCCGCGTGGTCGTAGACGGTGGAGGCGCGGTCGCCCGCCCAGTCGCACTTCGTGCAGCCCCAGAGGCCGTCGGCGAGCAGCTCGCCGAGCAGCACCCGCTGCACGTAGGCGTCGAGAAGCTGGGGAAGGTGGAGAGGCTTCTCCTCCTTCGTGAGGATCCCCTCGATCTTGTGGAGGCCGGGGCCGAGGGAATCGGTGAGGAACTCGAGGAAGGTCTTCGGCATTCGGTCGATTGCATCCATCTCCAGCGGGCAAGGCACCCGGAGGGGCAATCATTGTACTCATGCGGGAGGGAATCGCAAGCACCGTCGAGTGGACTTGGGATTTGTGGCGTGGTTCAGATCGGGATCACAGATTCTCCCCGTTCGTAATCGTAGTCGTAATCGTTCAGGCCAAAACGATTACGACTACGACTACGACTACGATTACGAACGCCTTGGATCGGTGTCGCCGAGAAACGCCATCGGCTTAGCCACGCCGGATTTGTCATTGCGAGGCGCGCGGAGGTAGAATCCCGCGCGCGATGTCTTCTCCCACCCCGCTCCTCGAGGTCCGCGGGCTCTCCAAGGAGTACCCCGTGCAGTCCGGCGCCTTCGGCCGCGCTCGGGGCCGCGTCCGCGCGGTCGACGGCGTCACCCTCGAGGTCCGCGAGGGAGAGACCCTCGGCCTCGTCGGCGAGAGCGGCTGCGGGAAAACCACCGTCGGCCGGTGCATCCTCCGCCTCGTCGAGCCCGACGCCGGGACGGTCCGGTTCGACGGAAAGGACGTCCTCGCGCTCCGCGGAGGCGCCCTCCGCGACCTCCGCCGCCGCATGCAGGTCGTCTTCCAGGACCCGTTCTCCTCGCTCGACCCCCGGATGCGCGTCGCCGACATCGTGGGAGAGGGACTCGTCGTCCACGGCCTCGCCCGCGGCGCCGACCTGCGCGAACGCGTGCGGCGGCTCCTCGGCAAGGTCGGCCTCGACGCCGCCGCCGCCGACCGATTCCCGCACGAGTTCAGCGGCGGCCAGAGGCAACGGATCGGGATCGCCCGAGCGCTCGCCGTCGAGCCGCGCTTCGTCGTCTGCGACGAACCCGTCTCCGCGCTCGACGTCTCCGTCCAGGCGCAGGTGATCAACCTCCTCGACGACTTGCAGCGGGAGCTGGGCCTCTCCTACCTCTTCATCGCCCACGACCTCGCGGTCGTCGAGCACATCAGCGACCGCGTCGCCGTGATGTACCTTGGGCAGATCGTCGAGCAGACCGACCGCGACACGCTCTACCGCGACCCGCGCCACCCGTACACGCGGGCGCTCCTCGACTCCGTCCCCGCCGAGCGGCCAGAGCAGCGTGGGCAGGCGAAGCCGCCGGGAGGGGACGTCCCCTCCGCCCTCGCGCCGCCCGCGGGCTGCCGCTTCCACACCCGCTGCCCGTTCGCCGTCGAGGAGTGCCGCCGCGACGAGCCGGCGCTCCGCGAGGTCTCGCCCGGTCACGCCGTCCGTTGCCACCTTGCGGAGTCGCTCACGCCGTACGTGGCGAGGGAGGCGAAGTCGTGAGAGCAATGCGCCCTGGAGTCGCGTCCGCCGCGCGCAATGGAGTCGCGCCCGCAAGGGAGCGTTGGACTGACAGCCGCAAGGCTGTCACTCCGTGTGGGTCCTCGTTCCTGGCGATCCTGTTCTGCCTTTCGACCGTCGTCCTCGCGGAGGGTCCCTCTCCGCGCTACGCGCTCGACCCGGGCACGCATCGCCTTCGCACGACCACCTTGCAGCGGGTCCGCGTCGAGCCGCCGGGCCGAGGCGTCTGCCTCGTCGTGGTGGAGACGGAGGAGACCTGGAAGGCGGACGTCGTCGCGGAGGGCTCGGACCGCCGCCTCGCGCTCACGTGGGAGAAGCTCCGCGTGAAGGACGAGGCGACGGGCGAGTGGAAGGAGGTCGACGCGACCAAGCCCGCCTCGGACAAGGCCCCCGCCGGGGCAGACAAGGGCCCCGCCGGGGCAGACAAGGGCCCCGCCGGGGCAGACAAGGGCCCCGCCGGGGCAGACTGGGCCGCAGCGCGGCTCGCGGCGCTCCGCGGCAAGTCGTTCGAGGTGGTCCTCTCTGCCGACGGCGGCGTGCGCGACGTGAAGGGGGCGGACCTCGACCTGGCCGCGCCGCCGAACCTCCCGCAGGAGGTCCACGAGGCGATGTGGCGCCGCGACCGCCTCGCGGCCTCGTTCGCGGAGATGTGGGTCCGCCTCCCCGCGAGGATCCCCTCGGCGGAGGAGACGGTGGAGACCGACGAGACCGACTGCGGCGTTCGGCGCCTGCGCCGGTGGACCCGCCTCCCGGTCGCGCGCCCCGGCGACGAGAATGCCTCGGAGAACATCGCCGCCGACATCCGGCGCGTCCCGTGGTGGGACCCGAAGAAGGAGGCGGTCCTCTACCGCGAGGCGGTCTTCCCCGCGGGCGCCCCTCGCGCCTCCCGCGACGCGATGACGACGATCTCCCCCGAGGTCGTCTCCGCCGGCTGGGACGACGCGACGGAGGCGGGGACGATCGACATCGACCTCGCGACGGGGGCGGTTCGCGGCGCGGCGGCCGCGTTCAACGCGAGGCTCCGCCTCCAGGTCCGCGTCGGCGAGGGCGTCGAGACGTGGGATGGAGAGGCGACAGTCGAGCGGGTCCTCCAGATTGACCCCGCTCAGTAGCCGGCCTCCTCGAGCTCCCGCAGGATCTCTTCGATCTTCGGGAATCCGTCCTGGAGCGCGCGGGCGCGCAGGAGGTGCTCCTTGGCCTCCTCGCCCCGGCCCTCGGCGAGGAAGAGGGCGCCCAGCCAGTAGTGCGCCTCCGCGAATCGCGGCCAGCGTCGAACGACCTCTTCGAAGTCCATCATCGCTTCGCCGAGCCTCTCCTGCCGCCTGCGGAGCAGGGCTCGCAGGTACCTCGCGCGCGCGCAGGTCGGCACGCGCTCCAGGCAGCGCGCTAGGTCGCGCTCCAGCCTCGGCAGGTCCGCCTCGGGGATGGTGGAGACGTCGAGGTCGGCCGGCTCGACGACTTCGTAGGCGTCCTCTCGGATCGCCTTCGCGTTCGCGGGGACGTCGCGGAGGTAGACGACGGCGGAGTCGTCCCAGTGGACGAGCCTCCACCGCGGCTGGGGGAAGAGGATGCGGAAGAAGGCGCGCGCGAGCGGCTGCGCGGTCGCGGTGCCCGGGAGGACCATCACGGCGATGGTCGTGTCGTGGCGCACCTGCGCCTCCTCCCACGGCGGCCCTCCGTGGTAGTACGAGAGGAACTCCCCGAGGAAGGCGTCGCCGAAGACCATGCCGCGCCCGTCGACCCAGGTCTTCACGCGGGGCCAGCAGGCCCACTCGAGGTACCCTCCGAACTCGAACGTATTGAACGCGTTTCCCGAGACCTGGCGGCGGTCCAGGTACTCGGCGGCATGGACGGGGAGGACGTCGGCGTTGACGCCGAGGGCCGGGCGGGAGATGGGGAGTCCGCGTGGGTGGATGGCGAGCGCGGCGACGGCGGCCGCGGGGAGGACGGCGGCGAGGCGCCATGCGCCGGCGAGCCAGGCGCGTCTTGCGGCGATCGCGCGGCCGACCCCCGTGAGGTGGAGCGCGACGGCCGGCGCGCAGAGGAAGGCCCACAGCCCGAAGAAGCGGACCGAGTTCACGCCGAGCCAGAGGAACGGCAGTCCGACCGCGAGGTCGCACAGCGGCGCGCGGCGCGCCTGGAGGATGAACGAGATCGCCCAGACCCCAAAGAACGTCATGAGGCAGCCGATCCAGAGCGGCTCCGCGTCCCAGAAGTGCCAGAGCGGCTCCAGTTCCATGACGGAGTTCCGCATTACGGTCGTCGCCCCGAGGCGGAACGGGTAGACGAGCGTCGAGGGGCCGCGGGGGTCGACGAGGCATGCGGCGAGGCACGCGACCGCGAAGGCGGCGCAGGGCCAGGGCGAGCGCGTCCCCTCGCGGCGCATGATGGTCCTCTCGAACCACAGCGCGGCGGCGTAGGCAAGCGGGATCGCCGGCGCGACGACGAAGCTCGAGTGAAAGTTCTCCCAGAGTGCAGCCACCGGCACGAGCCACCAGAACCATCGTCTCCCGTGGAGGCGGTACGACTCCATCCCCCAGACCCAGAGCCCGGAGAAGAGGAACTTGAACATGAGGGGGCGTTCGAGGAACCGCATCCTGGCGACGAGGACGGCGAGGACGAGGGCGATTCCGGTGGCGACCGGCGAAGCGCCTCGCAGTCGGCCGATCCGCAGGAGGATCAGGAACGAGGCGCCGAAGGCGCCGATCATGAGGAGGGTCAACGCAGCCGGGCCCCCCGCGCGGTGGGTCTCGTAGAGCAGCACGTCGCACAGCCAATCAGGGACGACCCAGCGGTGGTCTCTGGCAGTATGCGTGAGGACGTCGTTCCCCGGCAGGCCGTTCTCGACGACGAACGCGCCGGTCCGCAGGTGCCACCAGACGTCCTGGTCGAAGACGGGGCGGAGGGAGAGCGCGAGGAAGAGCGCGAATCCCGTCGCGATCGGGAGCCATCGGAGGAGGGAGTCGAGGCGGCGCACGGCGCGATTCTAGCCCGTTGACTCCGCGCGCATCCAGCGGCATGATCCGATCCACGAAGACACGCGAAGACACACGAAGGGGTGTCCGTTCGTTCCGCTTCGTGTGTCTTCGTGTGTCTTCGTGGATCGTCACGTGCCTCGTCGCCATCCGGATCGTTCAGCCCGGCGCTTTCACGACCGCGTTGCGGGCCGCTACGACGCGAGCTACGACAACGACGCCTACTGGGCGTTCTACCGCGAGCTCACCTGGAGGCAGCTCAAGCGCTGCCTCCCCTCCGACCTCTCCGTCCGCGTCCTCGACGTCGGCGCCGGCACCGGCCTGTGGGGCCTGAAGCTCGCGAAGTCCGGCTACCGCGTGACGCTCACCGACATCTCGCCGAAGATGCTCGACCAGGCGCGGCGGAAGGCGGAGGAGCAGGGGCACTCGTCCCGCGTCGAGTTCGCGGAGGCCGACATCGTCGACCTCGCCGGCCTCCCCGACGGCGCCTTCGGCCTCGTCGTCGCGCAGGGCGACCCGCTCTCCTTCGCCTCCGACGTCTCGCGCGCGGCGGCGAGCCTCCGCCGCGTCACCGCGCCGGGCGGCCGCGTGATCGCCTCGGTCGACGCGACCTACGGCGCGATCCCCGCGTTCTTCGAGGCGGGCGGCGTCGCCGAGCTCCCCTCGTTCCTCCGCACGGGTCGCTCCGAGTGGCTCGCGCA
>Ga0082335_1003618_pt1 | contig 25039 bp, 23 predicted proteins | sample Subgrocontami58m_FD_72375 | JGI IMG/M metagenome (GOLD analysis project Ga0082335, IMG submission 72375) | Subsurface groundwater microbial communities from S. Glens Falls, New York, USA - GMW37 contaminated, 5.8 m (SPADES assembly) (version 2) ...
AGAAAAAGATCTTTGCGATACTTGATCGCAAATACGAAATGATATTTTATTCTGAAAACTTTATGATAGGATTTTTGCAAATCGTGCATGCCTTTTCTAGGCTCGTGCAGTTAAAGCTTTATCCCCAAGGCAAGACCTTGGGGTATTACGGATAATAAAAAATATTATGTTTCCAAGAGAGAAAATCATGCTTATTTGAGGAAGAACAAAGGGCAGCAAGACAATGCTTCCGATAAGCCCGATAAAAGCAAGAGTTTCAACATCCCCTATTTTCCGAACAGTTCGTTGAATCAAAAAGTCCCCAATACCCCAACACAACATTGCCCCAAATGCAAAGAGAACAGCCAACTCAAATCCCATGTGCGCAATAGCACACAAACCTTTATATACCCATCATGCAGTAGAAAATCAGATATGGTAGGAGATAGAGTAAACAGTTTCTAGAAAAGATTAATGACAATTACAGATTATATTTATTGGTTGAAAGGAGGAATATATAGATAATGGCATATGGAGATAGCCACGGCAGCGGCGGACGCAGATTTGGCGGAGGCGGCGGCGGTGGATTTAATCGTGGCGGAGGCGGCGGTTTTCGACGTGACTTCGGAGGCCCGCGTGAAATGCACAAGATAACATGCAGTGAATGCGGAAACGAAGGCACAGTTCCATTCAAACCTCGACAAGGCACCCCAGTCTATTGCAAAGATTGTTTTGCAAAAAGAAGCGGGCGTTCAAGCTTTGGAGATGGTGAAAAGGAAGAAGGCACATCCAACGCGAACGAAAGTTCAGACGATATGAAAAAAGCTGATTAAATCAGTTTCAATCATAAAATAATTTTTTATTTTTATTTACCCTTTTTTTAATAAGGGTCCAGAGGAAGTATCCTCAACAGAGTACCCTTGGTCGGAGATTTTCTTTCTCAACAAGTCGGCTTTAACCCATTCTCCCTGTTTTCTAGCCTGCTCCCGCTCATCAACAAGCCCACGAACATCAGCAGTAATCTTGGTCTTTTCTTCTTTCATACCTTTTATTCCCAAACCAAGAACAGCATCAAATCCTTCCAATAGCGCAAGTTTTTTCCGCGCATCAAAACTATCATCATTCAGAACTTTAAGAAAAACCTGCACACCAAGAGGAAGATTCAAATCATCATTCACAGCGGATAAAAATTCTTTCTCATATGATTTAGTTCCATCACTCCCCTTATGTTTCTGCTTCTTCAACTCAAGTATTTTTCTCTTCACTTTCTCATAAGCATTTTTAGCAGCATCTAAATGCTCAAACGAAAAATCAAGGGGTTTTCGATAATGAGTGAGCAAACATAGATACCTAAAATGCTCGGGTTTGTAACCTTGCTCTTCTAATTCAGATAAAGTATACAATCCTCCCTTGGATTTAGAAACCTTCTCGCCATCAAAAGTAAGAAAAGCCCCATGCAGCCAATAATTCACAAATTTCTTTCCAGTTGCGCTCTCTGACTGGGCAATCTCATTAGTATGATGAACCGGCACGTGATCTTCTCCACCAGTATGAATATCAAAATGCTCTCCCAGATACTTCATTGACATAGCAGAGCACTCGATATGCCATCCTGGATACCCAACACTTCCAAAAGCAGGCCACTCCTGCTGTCTTTTGCTATCTGACTGGGAAAACTTCCATAAAGCAAAATCAGTCTTGTGCTTCTTCTCTCCCACCCCAACGCGCTTGCCCGCTTCAAGATGCTCTACATTAAGCTTCGCAAACTGGGCATATCTCTTAAATTTACCAGCATTAAAGTAAATTCCGTCGCTAGTTCTATAAGTATAACCTTTCTTCTCCAATTTTTTAATAAGCTCAATCTGCTCTTTGATATGTCCAGTTGCCTTCGGCCAAAGGTTAGGAGATATAATCCCAAGTTTATTCATATCTTCCTTAAATACAGAAAAATAGAAGTTAGCTATCTCCCTAGCAGTCTTATGCTCCTTCCTTGCAGCTATTTCCATTTTATCCTCTCCTTCATCCCTATCGCTAGTTAGGTGTCCCACATCAGTAACATTCATCACATGTTTTACTTTAAAGCCATTATACAAAAGCACTCTCTTAAGCAAATCCGAAAAAACATAAGTACGCATATTCCCTATAGTGGGATAAGAATAAACAGTTGGTCCACATGAATACATCCCAACTCCCGCTTTTTTGATGGGCTTAAACACCTCTTTTTTTCTAGTTAACGTATTGTAAAGATACAGCTTCTCCATCTCTAATAGAAGAAATCAAGTATTATAAGAGTTTCTAAACCGAAAAGATTTAATACTCTTAAATCACCATTTTATTATGGAAAAGAAATACTTTACAGACATTGTCCTTAATAAAGAAAAATTGAGCGATGGCTCTACTATCTTTGTAGCACATTGCACAAGTCTGGGCATTACTAGCCAGGGAAAAGACATGGAAGAAGCACTCGCTAATATAAAAGAGGCTATAGATTTATACTTAGAAGAAGAACCAGAAAGATATGATGAAATGCTAAGTAATGAACCTCCATTCTTCTCCGTAGTAGAGGTAAAAAGAAGTGCCAAAACTGCCCATCTTGTCAGGTAAGGACGTTATAAAAGTTCTTGAAAAAATTGGTTTTAACCATATACGTACACGAGGAAGTCATGCAATTCTCAAAAAGCAAACTGCTCAAGGAAGCAAAACAATCCCCGTGCCTCTTCATAAAGAACTTGCTAAAGGCACATTAAAAAGCATAATGAATCAAGCAGGTTTGAGCATAGAAGATTTAATTAAACTTTTATAATAATTTCCCTACAAACTCTTTAACATCCTCAAACGTCTTGAGCTGCATAAACTCATTTCTTAATCTAGCAGCCCCATCGAACCCGCGCAAAAAATATCCTCCCAATGATTTTATTCTAGGAAGCTCAACAACATCAAGTTTTTCAGCAAGCTCAAGATATTCCGAGAAATACTGAATATTTTTCTTAAAATCTCTCTCAATTTCTTCCCCAGTTTCAAGATAGTGATTAATTCTCTCAAAAATATGAGGGTCGCCAATAGCCGCACGAGCAACCATCACCCCATCGCATAACTTGAGCATCTCCGCAGCCTTTTTACCAGAATCAACATCCCCATTCCCAATCACAGGAATTTTCAACTTGGCCTTAACTTCCCCTATCCATTTCCAATCTGCAGGCACTTTATAACTATCGTAACTCATTCTCGAATGCAATGTCAGTGCATCAGCACCAGCCTTCTCAATTAATTTAGCAACCGCTAGCACGTTATTCTTCTTGAAACCCAACCTTATTTTAGCCGTAACAATATAACCTGCTTTTTTCAAAACCTGAATGTATTTAGCTATCTTCAATGGTGTCTTCAGCAAATAGCTCCCAGAGGCATTATCCGTAATCCTAATAGAAGGACACCCGCAATTAATATCAACAATATCAAACTTCTTCAAATATCCAGTTACAGCTTGGAAATCCTCAACCTTCGGAGCAGTAATTTGCACGCCCGAAGGTTTGTCTTGCTCATTTGTCTTAAGCATATTCAGAGTTTTCTTATTTTCATGCAAAATAGCTCCAATATTAATCATCTCCGTATACGCCATTCCAGCCCCAGCCTTACGACAAATCAACCTATAAGGCAAGTCAGTCACGTCTACCATCGGCGCAAGAAAAACGCGGTTTTCCAGTTTTATGTTGCCTATTTTCAGGGGTTTCATGAAAGGAGAGAAGAAAAAGGTTATTTATAGTTTTAAGCAACCCTATTTTCTAAGCCTTCCCTAAAAACTTCACCCATAAAAAGGAGCAACAGAAAACTACACGCCCTTCCAACCTAACTGCTGTTCAATATTTTTCCAATGATTAAAAGGATAATCTCCCCGCCTATCTCGAAGAACAAGCTTATTTTTAGGAATATCAATGCCAAATCTGCGCGCAACATTATTATGAGTAACATCCTCAATTTGAGATTGAGTAAAATTATGTTGTCTAAGATATTCTACAAACATCATCCACCAAGGCAAAGCAGTAACTCCAGACATAAACGGATGAGATGTTTTCTCTTCTAAGCTATGAGGAGCATGATCTGTTTCAACCCAATCAATTTTTCCTGTTCTTAGATATTCAAGTAAAATCATTGGATCACCTGGTTTGCGCAATGCAGGGTTCATTTTAAACAAAAGACCGTCTTCACCATACATCCGAGTCCAATCGTACATAAAGTGGTGAGGACAAACTCCAGAAGAAATATCTACGCCTCTATTTCTTGCTTCAACAACTAAATCAACAGCGCCAGGAGAAGATATATGCGCCATGTGTAATTTTCCCTTAAAACGTGTGGTTTCAGCTATTGCAATTTGATCGCGCACAGACTCAATTTCACAAATTTCGGGACGAGCTAAGCAATGACTAATTGGAACTAGTGAATTCCAAGCCTTAGGAACCATCTCCTCTTCTTTTTCAGGATGAACTGCTAAAACTCCATCCCATCCCTCTTGAGCCAAAACACTATAAGGAACAACTTGTTTTTGGAATCCTATTACTCCAAGTCTTCCTACAGAATGCCCAGCATATAATTTGAACCCAACAACTTGAGGGTAAAACTCTCTATAAGTTGCTACTGCTTCCTTAACTTGTTCAGGATCGTCGGTTAATCCAATATAAACTCCATAAAAGACTTCTGGAACTCCAGCATTTCTAGCCAGCTCAAGCCTCTCAATAACGCGTTGTCTGCTTAACACAGGCCGTTTAGTATTCGGCATAGCAAAATATCCGCTCACACCAGAATCCCGCGCCACTTCAAGAGCATGTTTTATAGTTTCCTTATGCGATTCTTCCTCATCTCTATCGTGGACATGACAATCAACTACCATGATATAACCAGATAAAATCAATATATATAATTAGAGCATCAAAGCCAAGTAGCAAAAAACAATGCATAAGAATCTTTATATAATCCCAACATATCAATAAAATATGGTAGATAAAGAAATAGACCGCATACCCAAGAACCAAGAAACAGATATCATAATAAGAATCGATGAATACAATGGCACGACAGGCCTTACGATACGAGAGTTCGTCAAGTCCGAGAGATATACTGGCTTCACAAAAGCAGGAACAAGAATACCAGCAGATAAGTTCAAAGCTTTTAAAGCAGCCATAAATTCAATAGATGAGAAAGACCTCGAAGGTCCAGCCTCTTCAACACAAAAAACTCAAACCCCTGACGCGCCAGCAAAACAGCCAAGTGAAACAAAAAAGCCTGCTCAAAAGAAATCAGACGTAAAAGAACTGGAATTCTAAAGATTTATAAAATCTCTTTCGCTACAACTACATGAATAAAGGAACAATTTTCGCAGTCATTATAATTCTACTATTAGCAGGGGGAGCATTTTTTATGCTTCGCGATAAAGGAATGACATCAAACGTTATTCAGCAAGACGCCCCACAGAACGCGAATGCACAAACATATACAATAGAAATGACCTCCACAGGATATGAACCTCAAACACTCACAATACAAAAAGGAGATACAATTACATGGATAAATAAAGACACACGCCCAAACTGGCCTGCCAGTGCAGTTCATCCTTCACACAAGACTTATCCTGGTTCAGATATAGCAAAATGCGGAACGTCTGAAGAAAATATTATCTTCGACTCCTGCGGTGGAATAAAGCAAGGCGAATCCTTCAGCTTCACATTCAACCAACAAGGAACGTGGAGCTATCATGACCATCTAAAAGCCTCACTGCGCGGCACAATAATTGTTCAATAAAATGAAATTCTTTGATAAAACAAAACTCTATGCTCCTTCTGTTGTACGCCTCGGCGTCGGAGTAGTTTTCTTTCTAATCGGACTAGACCAGCTTCTCAAACCGACCCTCTGGGCAAGTTATTTCCCTCAAACCCTTCCTTTCGGCTTGTCAGTCGCACAGGCCGTTCTAGCCAACGGAATCTTTGACATTGTAATTGGAGCTCTTCTGCTTCTCGGATTAATAACAAGAATTGCCTCAGCAATTGCAGTCCTGCATCTTCTAGGAGTCATTTACACTCTTGGCTACAATGACATATCAATACGAGACATCGGCATCTTGCTAGGAGCCTTGAGCGTATTCCTGCATGGCTCTGATAAATTGTGCTTGGATAAAAAGCTTTGGTCTAAACAATAGTGTTTTCTATGATTGTTTTAAATCAGGATTACCCCTATCTTTTCTGACCTGATTAAGCAAATCTCGAAATGCCGCAGGAGTGCAAGTATACTCCAAATCACCTGTTTGTTGGAAAGCCGTGCTTAATTCATATTTAGCAACACGTATTCTCCTGACAACGTCATTTCCCAAAACATAAACAAAACCCTCGGGAGGAACCAAGTCTAAAATAACTGCAGTTGTGCGCGCTTTATAAAACCTAAAATGAATTGGTTTTTCAATTTTGCCTTCCAAATCTATCTTCTTTAAGGGTTTATCAATACCCTTTATATCATAGGGATTTATTTCCACTCTATCAATATCTTTAGTTTTCCCACCATCTATGGGCACAAGAGGAACAATCCCGCCAACACTTTTTTCAAGCGAACCAGTAGGTGCTGGTCTTTGTGAGGTTTTGAAAGGGATGCGACGAGACCGCTCATCTCCTGCCTCAGATTTATTTGTTCCAAAAGCCATAATAAAATACTTGTCTTAACCTTTAAAAATACCCTTGCACTCGAGAATATATGACACACATAAGACAACCAATCATAACAGTCTGCGGGCACGTGGACCATGGCAAGACAAGCTTGCTGGATGCATTTAGAGGTTCAAGTGTACACTCTGAAGAAGCCGGAGGCATCACACAGAAAATATCCTTCACAAAATTCCCGCTAGAACAACTGAATAAAGCATGCCCTTTAATAAAAAAGAATAAAATCGAATTAACCATCCCAGGATTCTTATTCATCGACACCCCAGGTCACGCGGCCTTCACTAATTTAAGAAAAAGAGGAGGAAATTTAGCAGATTTAGCAATACTAGTTGTAGACATAAAGGAAGGAATAAAACCTCAAACAGCAGAAGTCCTCTCTATCTTAAAGCACAACAAGACTCCTTTCTTAATAGCACTAAACAAAATAGACAACATCTCGGGCTGGCAAATCCCAAGTAATAATATGCCTTTAAAAGATTCAATCGCCTCACAAGCAGCTCATGTAAAGAGCGAATTCGAAACCTCGTTGCTGACTTTTCAAGGTTCCCTGCAATCACACGGCTTTGATTCAAGTTTATATTACGAGATGGCTGATTTCACAAAAAAAATAGCCCTGGTCCCAATTTCAGCAAGAACAAAGCAGGGAATTTCAGAACTATTATACATGCTCTGCGGTTTATGCCAAAAATTCCTGACAAAACAGCTCACATTAGGAAAAGAAGCAAAAGGAGTAATTTTAGAAATTAAAAAATCACGTTCGGCAGAGCATGTCGAAGCAATTCTTTATGACGGCACTCTAGAGGAAGGAGATGAAATTGCTATAGCAACTTTCACAGACCCCTTAATTGCTAAAGTTCGAGCCATAGATGAGATTCAGCCACTTTCATTCAAATATAATTCAGTAAAAACAGCAACTGCCGCGACGGGACTAAGATTAAGATTAGCGGACAAATCAGGCTTGCTGCCTGGAATGCCCTTCCAAAAACTAAACAACAACCTAAAAGCCCTAGCCCTAGAATTTAAAAAGGAAGTCTCTTCTTCAATAAAAACAGACAAGCAGGGGATAATTGCAAAAGCAGATTCTCTCGGGAGCCTAGAAGCCCTCACAACCTTGCTGCATGAAGCTAATATCAAAATCCTAAAGTCAGACATTGGGCCAATAACAAAATCAGATATAACAAATGCAAAAGCAAATCTGGAAAATGCACCTCTTGATGCCCTAGTCGTAGGATTCAACGTCAAGCCAGATGAAGATATCGAGTTCGGTAACGTCAAGGTGTTTACAGATGAAGTCGTCTATAAATTAATCGAACGAGTGCAAGAATGGAGAAAACAAAAACAGGCGGAAATAGAAAAGGAAAAATTGCTCGGGCTGGCAACTATTTGCAAACTCGAGATTCTCCCTCAATTTATGTTTCGCAATTCAAATCCCGCGATTTTTGGAGTTAGAGTTTCAGCAGGCACTCTCAAAGCCCACATCCCTCTAATTGATGAAAATGACACAGACATAGCACACGTAAAAGCCATCCAGTCAGAAAAGCACACAGTTCAGGAAGCTTCAACGGGAATGGAAGTAGCAATCGCCCTTCCTGGAACGACCTTCGATAGACAATTGAAAAACTCCAAATACTTGTATGCAAATATCTCTGAAACACAATTCAAATCTTTCAAAAAACACAAAGACCTTCTAAGAGCAAACGAACTCAAGGTTTTACAGGAAATACAAGACATAAAGCGCAGGAAGAATGAAAATTGGGGGATGTAAATGAGAACAACACATAGCGCAGGCGGAGTAGTATTAAACGAAAACAAAGTTATTGTTGTGAGCCAAAAAGGTCAAGCCTGGAAAATACCAGGAGGACATGTAAGAGATAAAGAAAGTAATATAGAAGCAGCAAAACGCGAAATCTACGAAGAAACAGGAGTTCAAGACCTCGAGTTAGTAAAAGAATTAGGAACATACCAAAGAGAAAAAATGCCTTCTGAAAGCATTGATGATAAAAGCGAGTTAAAAGTAATAACCATCTTCCTATTCAAAACATCTCAAAACAACCTAAAGTCCCATGATAAAGATAATCCTGCTGTGAAATGGGTAGCAATAAATGATGTTGAAAAAACTCTCACAAATCCAAAAGATAAAGCCTTTTTCAGGAAGATAAAGGAAAAAATAAAGGTTTAAAAACCCCTTTCTCAAATAACTAACATGCCATTCAAACTAAACATATCAGACAAGGGTAAAGCCTGGAAAGTAGAGAGCACTAGCGAGCTCTTAATGGGCAAGTCAATTGGCGAAACCCTCCAAGGCAAAGAAATCTCTCCAGACCTAGAGGGCTATGAACTCAAAATAACCGGCGCATCAGACACTTCGGGATTTCCGCACAAACCAGACGTGGACGGTCCTGACATGAAGCGCGTCCTGCTAACAAAGGGATGGGGAATGTGGAAAAAGCCGCGAAAGGGCGGAAAAAAGAAAACAGAAACTCCTCACGGACTGCGATTAAGAAAAACTGTTCGCGGCAAACAACTCTCAGAAAAAACATCCCAAATAAATTTAATTGTAATTAAAACTGGAAGTAAAAAGCTCGAAGAGCTTTTCCCAGAGCAGAACAAGCCCAAGCCTGCTAAAGAAGCTCCTGCCCAAGAAGCTCAAGCACCTGCACAATCGGCTTCTGTGACAGCTTAATTATAGCAAAGGACATTGAAATTTTACCAGTATGCCTTTGCTATCAAGGGAAAGAAATACTATTTTGGTAAATCATTTATGTCTTTCACTATACCAAGTAATCCCTGCCGTCAATTCTAGAAAAGTTTTTCGAGCAACACGTTCAGCTCTTTCCTGTTCAAGCTCGCCTGGAACAATATCTTATTCCATAATAAAATGTTTATCACCTATAATATCTGTGCAAATTTATAGACAAGCCTAAAGGTTTAAATACCTGAAAAAAGCGTTTTTTAGATGGTTAGATTAATTAGACACAGTTATCATGACAGAACAGAGCCTGGATATAGTGGGAGGCCTCTTGTTGCTAGCATGAACAGTTTAATTAATGGAAGAAAAGAGCAAAACCAGGCAAAAATAGAAAAAATAAAGGAAGGTCTCGTGCAAGTCTACGTAAGGAATATTGTCCATGACCTTATAACTCGAGAAGAAGAGAAAGAAGCAGGAAATCTAGTGGCCCTTGCTGAAACCAATGCTCTTATTGAAAAAAGATATTGCCAGCTAAAGGACCTCGGTCTAGATGTTAGACAGATTACTAACCTAACTTTAGAAGAGGCTGAAAGAACAAAAGATTTATATGAAAAGCGAAGAACCGAGCTGGGGATTCTCATGAGAGGAAACCTAAAATATATTGAGCGTGTCCTCCAAGGCGCCTCAGACGTCCAAACGTTTTAAAACCCCCTCCTCCCTCTACCTCCATGCCAAAAAATTTAGACATAGATGTTACCAGCCTTGAAACAATAAACGTAATAATGGCAGGCCATATTGACCACGGCAAGACTACACTATTGTACAAGCTAACGGGAAAATGGACAGATACACACTCAGAAGAGCTAAAGAGGGGAATCACCATTAAGTTAGGCTATGCAGATCTGATTTTATACAAAGATAAAGACACGTACACGCGAGAAGCGAAAGGAACTCCCGTGAGATACATATCATTCGTAGATGCCCCAGGGCATGAGATGCTCATGGCAACAATGCTTTCAGGGGCGGCGATTGTGGACGCAGCCATCCTCGTAGTCGCAGCAAATGAAGGCATCAAGCCCCAAACCAGAGAACATCTAGTAGCTTTGCAGGCAAAAAAAATTACCCAGGTCATCATAGTTCAAAACAAAATAGACCTTGCCACGAAAGAGCAAACACTAAAGAACTATCAGGAAATAAAAACACTGATAAAGGGAACATTTGCCGAGAACGCCCCTATCATTCCCATATCAGCCCAGCAAGATATCAATCTCGATAAACTTTATCAGGCTTTAGCTGAAATTTCAGTTCCCCAAAGAAACCTCAAAGACAATCCATTGTTTGTTATCGCAAGAAGTTTTGATATCAACCGGCCTGGAACTAATCCCGAAAAACTGCACGGTGCGGTACTGGGAGGAACGTTAAAGCAAGGCACTCTCAAAGTTGGCGATGAAATCGAAATCAAACCAGGTATGATGATCAAGGAAGCAAATCAGATTCACTATCGCACTTTAAAAACAAAAATCGCAAGTTTATACAAAGGCCAGTATAATGTGAAAGAAATTACTCCGGGCGGTTCAGTCGCTATTGAAACAGAACTCGATATGGCTCTAGGAAAAACCGACGCTCTCTCAGGATGCGTTGCCTCAACCTTCGGCCTGCCAGAAATATCATTCGCAATCAAAATGCACTTCAGTTTATTCAAAGAAATCCTTGGCTCACAACAGCAGATGAAAGTCGAGCCCCTTAAAACAAATGAAACTCTAATGTTGAGCGTAAATACTTCTGTAACAGTAGGCATAGTCAAGACAATTAGAGGTCAGGAAGTCGAGTTGAACCTAAAAATCCCTATAGTCCCATTCAAAGGCGAAAACGTGGCCCTCGCACGAAACGTGAATAACCACTGGCGTCTTATTGGTCATGGTGAGATAATCTAATTCTACCAAAAAACAACCCATAACCTCCATATCATTCGCAAACATTAAAAACACATAGTACATAGATAAAATATGAAAAAGAAAAGCGAAATAGACAATATTCGGAAAAAGATAGTGCCGTTGCTAAAAGAAAATAAAGTTACAAAAGCAGGCATTTTTGGCAGCTATGCACGAGGCGAGCAGAAGAAGAAAAGTGATGTAGACATACTAATTGAACTGAATAATGATGTGTCTCTATTAGGATTCATAGATCTTAAATTGTTATTAGAAAAAAAACTCAAAAGAAAAGTTGATTTAGTCGAATATGAAGGCATAAGAAAAGAACTAAAGAAAAGAATACTAAAAGAGGAAATACCAATAATTAGATGAAAAGAGACTATAAATTATATCTCCAAGATATTAAAGAAAGTATAAAACAAATAGAGGAGTATATGCTAAACGTTTCTGAAGAAAATTTTAGAAAAAATAAAGAAAATCGTTGAAATTTCCTACCGAACCGGAGCAAGCTCCGCGGTATTCGGAAATTTCTGATTCACGATTTTCTAATTAGAATTTTTACGACACAGCAAGCTGTGGGGTATTCAACCCAAAAATTCTAATAAACAACTTCAAGATGCAGTTATCAGAAGATTTGAAATTATTGGTGAAGCAAGCAGAAATATACCGAGAGCATTAAAAGAAAAGAATAAGCAAGTTCCTTGGATAAGCATGTCTTTGTTTAGAGATTTAACAGTACACGCCTATTTTGAAGTAAGTATCAATAGAGTTTGGAAAGTCTTTAAAGATGATCTCCAAAAGATAAAAGAAGCCCTTAACAAAGTTTCCTTAGTTTAGTCATATCAATTAAAATATTTCCTAATTCTTAAAAAATATTAAGTATTTATGTAAAGATTATTAACTGATCTTTGGAGAGCATTGTCAGGGGTAAAAGGAATGCCTTCCTTTGATAAGGCAATCACCAGTTTAAAATACTGATCTAGTGCAGTAGGAATATGCTCTACCTGATCCCTGGTTGAAACTGGGCAGAAACGAAGTTCAAGAGTAACAGAACCATCTTGATCAACATAACCAAAAGAACTATTATCTTTCCTAAAATGTCTATAAACTTGAGACTCAAGAGGATTTCCGTTGAGAAGAGGAACGTTTCTTGGTTGACCAGGTTCACGAACACAGATTCCATTTATTTGAGCAAATTCAGAATCAAGAGTGAAACCAGCTGCAACAGCAATCTTCTCAAGTCCAGAGTAATCCATGATAAAAGTCCCAAAAGATAGTATTTAAGATTAATTGCATTGAAGAATAACTAAATCTTTTTAACCTCTGCCTATTTGGTTTGAGCATGGAAGAATATCTAGCAAAATCAAAAGGCCCATGTGTGATTCTTGCAGGAGCAGGCACAGGCAAAACGCGGGCGATTGTTGAGAAAGTCGAGTATCTAATAAAAAACAAGTTATACCCTGCAGAAGAAATTCTCTGTTTGACTTTTTCAAACGAGGCTTCTCGTTCTATGGAATCCCGTATAATGAGCGCGCTCGACAATAACGCTAATACAACAAGCAAACCAACAATAAGAACATTCCACGCTCTCTGTTCAGATATATTAAAAGCACACGGCCTGCTTGTCGGCATCTCGCAGGACTTCCGCATTCTTCAGCCGGAAGACGCAATGATTATGCTGCACAAAAACATGAAAGTCCCAGCGCATGTTTGCAATGACTATGTATCTGCAATTAGTACAGCCAAAGATTTAGGAATTGCAATCGAAGAATATGCCTCTTTTATAGAAGATAGCAAAAAACACCTCCCAAGCGAGATAGAAAAAGAGCTGGAAGTCCTCCAATTTGAACTTCGCACCCTGCACGCAAGAAAAGCAGAGAGAGGAGAAAAATTCTCTCTAGTCAACAAAGTAGAAACCCTAGGTTTATTTTTAAAACGCAGGAAGTTTCTGAATGCCTGGCGCGCGTACGAAAAACTCAAGCTCAAGAAAAATGTTCTAGATTATGCCGACCTGAACAAAAACGCCCTCCAACTTCTAAAAAACCATCCAGACATAATAAAATTCAAATATATTGTCGTAGACGAATTTCAAGATACAAACAAAGTCCAGCTTGAACTGCTGGAATTACTAGCACCCCACAAAAATATAACTATCGTAGGCGACATGAACCAATCTATTTACCGTTTCAGAGGCGCTTATAAGAACAATCTTGAAGAATTCAAAAAAATATTCAACGTAACCAGTAAAGAAATATACACTCTAGCCGATTCATACCGCTCCCCAAACACAGTTCTGCGTGTCTCCCACAGCATTATCGCGCATAACTACGTCTCACCAGAAGAAAATATCACGTTAGTGAATGCAGAGCAAAAAGAAGGAGAAAAAGTCCACGTCTACCAGCTAAAAAATGGAAAAGAAGAAGTCAGAAAGATATTAGAAATTATAAAACATGAGTTATCGAGTGGGCGAAAGCCAGAAGACATCTGCGTCATGTTTCGCACGCATCAGCAATCAAGTTTGTTAAAGAAATCTCTCGACCACGAAGGCATTACCTATCATTCCACCACAAAAAAAACCCTCCTCAAACATCCATTTATCAGGCGTGTGATTAATTACCTCACAATCCTCAATGCACTCGCCTCAAAAGGAAAACCAGTCAACGCATGGTGGGAAGTCCTCCACGAAGCCGAGTTTGCTCAAGAAGACGAACTCTTACTTTCAGATTATCTAAGAAAAAACCGAGAAGAAGAAAAACTAAGTGATGTAATGCTAAAAGCAGCAGACAATCTTGCCCTTTCTCCAGAAGGTAAATTAAAATATCAGGCCATAGTAGCACGTATTGCACACCTCCTTCCCCAAGCGCAAAAAAACATTCCTGAACTTATTGAAGAAATCTATCGGTTTATTGGCCTAGAGGAAATAGAAAAAACAAAATCTGGTAGAGAATCCCTCCTAGCCCTGCAGGAATTCAAAAAGATTATCACCGAGCAGAATAACCATGAGTTCTTTGACCTCTCAACACTCCTGCATCACATCGATATCATGCGCGCTCTTCAGCTTGAGTTAGAGGCGCCGGCAGCTGAAGAAGAAGGAATCAAAATTATGACTGCTCATGCCGCAAAAGGTCTTGAATATCCTATAGTCATACTCGCAAACCTTGCCAATAAAAAATTCCCGATTGAAAGATTTTCCTCAAGACCCCTCATACCTCCAGAGCTAATGCCAGAACTCAAAGAAGAACTAAAAAAAGCCCCCTCTTATGCACACGAGGAACTAGTAAAAGAATACGAACAAGAACAGCAGCTGCGTGACGAACGTCGATTGTGCTACGTGGCACTAACACGCACCATAGACAACCTTTACATTACAACATCCCTTGAGTATAGCGGCAAACCTCATGAACCTTCCCAATTCCTATATGAAGCACATTTCCAGGAAAACCCTAATATCCTATTTGAACAGGACAACGAAGAAAAATATCTCGAGCCCGTAATTATGATAAAGTCAGCATCTGAATACCCCCAGCGCAAAGAGCCAACGTTTTCCCCTTCCTCTCTAAAACTATTCGTTGAATGCCAAAAAAAGTACGAATATAAGTACGTCCTAAACATGCCTGATGAAAAACCCGCATCATGGGAGGCCATCAAATTAGGTTCTTTCGTGCACAAGGCCATTGAACAAGGAATAAAAGAAGGCTTCACGAGTGAGCGTTCCTTTGCCCTATTTGCACGCCAAGAGTCCCTGAAGCCCGAATGGGAAAATCTAGACTTGAATGAAGCCCTTCTCCTGCTTAAAGTATTTTTCGAAAGGAACAAAAACAAATACAATCTCAAGTCTAAATCAGAACAGCATCTTTTCATAAATCTAGATGGACTAAAATTCCACGGCATAGCTGATAGAATAGACTTCCATCCAGATGGCTTGGAAATAATTGATTACAAAACAGGTTACACAAGTATCCCTCCCCAAGAAAGAAACTGGCAGCTAGGCCTATATGTGCTCGGAGCAAGCAAATTCGGCACAGTAAAACGCGTCACGTTAGACATGCTTCGACACGACAGGCCTCTAGAGTTTGATTTATATGAAGACGGCTTTGCAATAGAGCGCAACACCAGAAAGATGTCATTCAGCATATCTGATGTCCAGCAAGAGTTAATAAAAACAGCAAAAACCATAATCCAATCTTACAAATCAGGTTTCAAACCTTGTCCAATAGAAAAAAACTGCCAATTCTGCGACCAGTACGTCTGGGGAAAATAATTAATTTCCTATCTTCCCTTTCTCAAATAAGAAGCAATAGCCCCTGTAACTGCCCCAAGAGTGTTAAACACTAAATCAAGCGAAGTGTTATAATAGCCTCCAACGCCAGTATCTTGCACCCCGACAGCAGCCGCAAATTCAACAAGCTCATTAATCACACTCAAACCCATACTCGCCAGCGCAACTAAAGTGTAAAAGTACAATGGTCTAATTTTAACTTTCCCCTTTAAAAGATGCACGAGCACAAAACTCATAATAAAATAAACATACCAGTGCAAAACTTGGTCAAACTTAAGAATAACAAACTCGCCGAGTGTATCCCCAGCATTATACAATTCTATAGGCACCCATCTGTAAAGCACTTCATCCCCAGGCCACCGCACTCCTCCACCCATCATATGAAGCAAGCCCCAGATGCTCAACATCCACAATATCGTGTAACTGAACTTCACTCGCCTCTGTATTGCAAAAACAAGCACAAAGAGCGCAACAAGCACCCCAATATAAATCATAAACTCATAATTCTTTATAGACAAATAGTAAATAGAAAACCCAATAATGTATGCAAGATTGAAAAGTACAAGCGCCAAATACCCCTTTTTCATTGATAATCAAAGAAAACGAGATTATTAAACCTCACTATAGAAGCTTCAGAATTTCTTCTGCACTTAATGCTCTAGTATAAATCTTCGCGTCATCCATAGCTCCATTAAAGAACCACTGACTCTTGCTTGCGCCAATATAAAATGGATGCATAGATGAATAAGGAACAAGTCCTTGGGCATTGGCTTCGGCATTTAAGTTCCCATCGATATACAAATATAGTTTGCCATTCTCAAGTTTTCCAGTAATATGATACCACTTGCCTTTTTGCAGAATCATATTGGATACAACATAAACCTTTGAGTTTAAATTGTTCGCATAATGAATCTTCAAACTAACCTTGTTGTCTTGTGTCACAAACAACATCGCAGACGGCTGTGCAATTCCAGGAGCCATATCGCCAATAATGGTCTGAACGGGCTGTCCAGTCTCGTTTGTATTCTTATCAACCTTTATTCTCGCAGCAAAAGTAAAATTACTTCCAAGAGAAATGTCTTCTCCTTCAACTTTGACAGAGTCATCATTGACAAATTGCGCCACCTTTCCATAGATACTATTCGCAACATACGCCCCAGTTACACCCCCCTCGCGCTCATGCTGCGAGTAGTCTGCAAATTTACCTTCGTCGATGCTCTCAAACGTATAATAAACTTCAAGGTCAGAATCGGAGTCGTATATTTTTACACTTGTGGGAGCATGCGCTGGCTTTGCTCCATGCAAATATTCTGAAGTCAGGCCGTCTTTGTCAGCCTTAATCATATTGCCAATTTCATCATAAGAGTACGAAAGAACATATCCTCCTAGACCGCTTCTACTGGCCTTCACAAGTCTATTAAGCGAGTCGTAATCAAAGATCTCCACTCCTTTTAGACTATCATTTATAACATTAGTGTTCCCAACAGAATCGTAACTATATCCAAGGTTCTGAATATTTTCTGTCTTGATATTTTTCACACGATAATTTTCAGCATAATACTGATAATTGCTCTGCAAGCCATTTTGATAAGATATCTGCGCAGGTAATCCGACTTCATTGTATTTTATCACAGCAATGTCCTTTACGTTAGCAAGCATAGAGCCCTTATCATAAATATACGACACGTTCTGCTTGTTAGGCAGCTGCTTCAAAACCAGCCTGTCCATCGAGTCATACACGTATATTGTTGGATAAATTTTGTTATCAACGCTAATAACCTTACCTTTCAGTCTAAGCCTCTGGTCATAGACGTAATTAATTTTTATGCCGTCCTTTGTTGCAGAACTCAAAGTCGCATTTAGAGGATTATCGTAAACATATAAAGCGTTACCAAAAGAGGATTTTTTTATTACCCTATTCAACGCATCATAAGAAAGAGTTATGATATTATTTCTCCCGTCTGTCTGCTTCAATAAATTGCCATTAGCATCGTACTCGTAAGTCCACACTCCCAAGTCAGGGTCTGTCATCTTTATTTTCCTGCCTAAGATATCATACTCATACTCAACCTTGTCGCCTTCATTGTTAGCAATCAAGACAACATTATCGCTTGTATCATAAGTGTACTTTGTGCTATAGATTTCATTCCCATTGTATTCCAGAACTTCAACAATATTTCCATAGGCATCAAAAGTTTTGTCAATGCGATGGTTATTCTCATCAAAAGCAAATAATTCATATAGCCCATAATCAAAACTCTTTTGCGTTCCATCTGCATTAGTGATTTTAACTATCCTGCCTTGAGAATCGTATTCCAAAATTAACCTCTCTCCAGAACCTGCACCGCTATAGTTGCTTGAAGGAGAGTAATAAGGAACACTCTGTCCAATAGCTCTAGCCAGTCCATCATAAAACATGTCTGTCGTGATAAAGCCGTCCTCGCTTTCCTTTTTGTCCTGCAATTTATTCCCAAACCCATCATAATACTCATAACTATCAAAGCTCAATGCCGCATCCTTATGTTCGCGCATCTTATTTGTCACGCTAGTTATGCCCTCGTTATTCACATTGTAAGACCATGAAGTAGTCGGGTAAGCAACGCTATCGTAAGGTTTAATTTCCTTAATAATTCTGCCAAATTCATCATACTCGTAAGAAGTGATAAACTCATTGGCATCGGTCTGCTTAATCACATTTCCATCGCTATCATATTCCCTGCTCGTTACATGCCCCAAGGCGTTTATTTCCTTTGCAACATATCTATTAGTGGAGTCATATTTATAATCGGTCTCGCGGTTTAAAGCATCTCTTTCCTTAATGACATTCCCATATGAATCATAGGCATAAGTCGTAATTGGGCTCTGTTCTGTATTAAGCCATTTTTTTACATGAGTCAAATCGCCTTTTGCAGGAGGAGTTCCATAAACTTTCCCGTCATAAGAATAAAAGGTTTCGCCGGTCTTCTCAAAGTTGGAATTCTGCAAGTATTCCCTCTTCTTTTTATCCAATACCCATGAGGCATTATTATACAAATATTCGCTGTTCAAATATCTTTCATCACCCTCGATTTCAATATCGCCAAAATAAGATATCTTTATAATATTCCCATATGAATCATATTTGTAATCAGTGCGTTTTTTCTTTGAAGCTTGACCTTCAAAAGACTCTTCTTCCTGCGAATCTAATTTAACAATATAATACCCGTCACTCAGGCTATCATCGAATACATTTCTCTCATTTAAATAAAGAATCCCCTGTGCATCGCTCATTTCTTTTAAGTGTTCTAAACCTTTCTTTGCATCATCTTGATAGAAATATCGGTTTTCCTTGCTTCCGTCTGGCAACTTGACCTGCACTTTCCCAAACCCTCTAAATTCCTTACTAGCAGAGTTAAAAGAGCCATCAGAATAATTGTATAAATAAACAGACAAAACATTATGCTCTCCAATTAAATTGTTATTCATCTCCACTTTGCTTACAACCCAGCCTGTAAATGCAAGGTCGCTGATACTATCTGGTCCTGTATTGTCAATATCAGAAATTTTTGAGTAATTTATTGAGATGCTCTTGCCAAGAGTGTCTTTTATATTGCTAAGAAGATACCCTTTAATTCCCTTATTGATATATGTCTTATGTGTTCCTTGCTTTGCTATCACAATATCACTCGTGCTCTCTGCGTCTACGTCAGAAATTTGATTGCTTAACTTCGTGAAATCTATGCTCGAATCAGGCGCGTTCCAGCTTGATGAATAACTCCAGCCGTTTCCAAAGTTTACATAAGCCTCACTATAACTATTCTTGGCTTTAAGGAAATCATTAAATCCATCGCTGTTCAAGTCAATAATCTCAATCCCTTCATCTTGCCCGTTAATAACAAAAGAGAGGGGAATACTATAAAGAGAGCTCTGTGTCCAGCCCTTGCCTGTATTAAGCCAGACTTTCTTATTGTTGTCTATTGCTTTTATAATATCAATCAATCCGTCGCCATTAATGTCTGCCATTCTTACGCCAGCATCGCTTCCATCCCAATTATAAAAAGCTGCTTCAGAAGACGGTAGCATCCAAGAAGAATCCTCATTAAAGCTGCTTCCAGTATTTATCCAAGTTTTTCTCTCGTCCTGTTTCCCTTTAAGCACGTCCGTCTTCCCGTCGCCATTAACATCAGCAAGCCTTAAACCATTATCTTTATACAAAGAGCAAACTTGATTCTGATATGTCGAATAGGTATTATACTCCATCACTTTATAAGTACCATACCCAAAGTAATCATTATCGTCTATCTCTGATGGACAGAACCAATTATCATCTAATGCGTCCCACAAGTCATTGTAGACATCTGCATAAACGCCTGCGACAACAAACGGTCTAGTGTTTTCATTAGCGCACCCATAGCCACATCTAGACACGCCCCATGCAGAACATGCATCCTGCGTCGGCGCGCAATGAATTGCTTGAGTCCCTGCTTCATCGCAAATAGCATAATTAAACCCGTCCCAGTCGCCTGCGTTGGAGCCGCTAGTGTCTGGACTGCTATCTTTTTCGTAATAAGAAATATACCTATTCTGCCATGCATTGTTGTCAACATCCCCTATATATCCATAATCATTTCCGTAAGGAAGTGTGCTAAGCCAGCTATTAGAGTTGCTATTTCCCCTGAATCCTATTGCTGCATAAGCATCAATATCATTTCCCTGACAATCCCTTTCATAAGAATTATAATAATTATTGTCAGTGTACAAGTCGTAGCATTCTGAATCGTCGCCATCTGTTTTAGGGCTTCCTGTGAACTCAAACTTATAGCACTTGTTTGGCTGTGGAGTAAAAGATTGCCCGCTATCTCCTTCTTCGTAATCATTATCACTCCAGTAAGGATATTGATTAACCCCGTCTTTCACAGTCATTCCATTGCCATAACAGGTTACTTGGGCACAAATACGGGTGCAGCCCTCCTGATTGCACTGAATACCGTTGTCAGAATACCCATAGGGGCAATAATTTGGAGCGCAGCTTGATTGCTTCTCTGCAAAAAATACTGAAGACGGAACTGAAAAGGAACTGCTAGAAAAACCAGCTCCAGTATTAACAAATAATTTGTTAAAGGATGTTGTGCCTCCAACTGATTGTATAATGTCTGTGCGCGAGTCTCCATTGGCGTCAACAAAACGCACCCCTTGATCGCCTGAATAACTATCAACAAACCCATTTGAAACAACACTATTAAATGAATTTTTCTGTACCCAACTGCTGCTTGCCCCTTCCCAATATTCTATTGCATTGCTGCCCTTTGACCTTAGAATATCTACCCGGCCATCTCCACTGACATCGACTAGCCTAACCCCCTCATCAGTTGTTTCCCCAAAATTAATATTCGCGGGAATTTCCCATAAGCCTCCACTAACTTGCCAGCCAGAATTAGCCAAATTATTATATCCAAACTCTGTTAGGGGAAGAGTTGACTGACCATTGTTGCCAATTTCCTGAATTGAGTTAAGGAATTTTCTATCTCCAAGCAAAACATAACTCAAAGAATATTTTCTTATAAGTTGGCTATCATGATTGACTGAAATAGAGCTCAGCAAGCCAGACTGTGCAATCTTCAAGCCTTGAGAATAATACTGCCTACTCGGCTGCAAACCAAAATTATAATTAAAATCCACCACACTAGAGCCATAAACAATTGAAGATAAATAAGACGTGCCTTCCTCTGAATTAGGGTTCTCATCATAATGATATTTAATCGTATTGCTATGTGTATCATTAACTAAATCCAAGCTCCATCTCACAACATAATTTTCCAGGTTAGAAACCTGCTCGGACTCTAAAAGATATCCAAACCTGTACGTTGTTCCGTCCTTGGCCTTAACAATCCAATAACTTCCCTTCTCATTCTGTCCGCCAGACATCTTCTTAATATAAAGATAACTTTCATGCTCAGTATGATAAACCCCTTCGGATTGCACATAAATCATCTTCGAGTTTACTCCATTCAGATTCAGAATATATTTGTCATCGCTTTCGTCTGTGCGCGTATTACTCACATCACGTGAAATTGCAGGCATGTTTAAATTCCATCCACTTCCCACCGCGCCAGGTATTGACAGAGTGTTATGATGATTGTAGTACAAGGAAACATCAGGCTCTAATCCATTCACCCCGTCAGGAACCTCGACTGAATATGTATAGGAAGCAGACCCTGTAAACAAATCTGTCCTGTATTCCTGCCCGTTAAGCTTCAGCGTGCTGCGCAAATCAGAAACAAGCTTGCTGCCCTGCGTTGCCCCAGGAGAATCTGGACCGCCAACTTCAGTTTTCTCATCCTCATTATCTTTCGGCCTGAAAACGCTGAAGTCAAATGAATCTTTATCCTCTTCCTTATCTTCTTCTAATCTTGGCTCTTCATCCAATTTATCATTATCCTCCATAAGCGCTTTTACTTCATCATATTCTACTTTATCAGAAGATTTCGAAGAATCCTTGTTTGTCGCCTTGCCTAGATGCGTAGCAGAAGCAAAGCTGCTCATGACCATAAATGCTATCAAAACAAGGGCTATTGTTTTATCCGTCATTTTTTATCCACTCCTCCTTATTTTCTTGAGAGCTTTTTCAGCGAAGTATTTTGTTTTTGGATTATCAAATTTATTAGAATAAACTATATTTTCTATGATAGAAGTGCAATTAAAACATTTTAGTTTCGCAGCCATTAAAGCAATAACGCCAAGATTGGCAGATTCAGCATTTTTTTTAGCTATTATGCTTAGCGCATCCTTAAAGAAACTGCAATATCCCTTAATTCTAAGACTTGCTATGTGGTTGCATAAATACAAGATTCTTTCTTCATATTCTGCCTTATCTTTTAAAGCATTTCCACACAGCTCCTTCAAATTGTCATCTTTTATCATAACTCTAACTGCTGTAAGAAAATCTATCAGTGAAATAAAGGTATTAACATCCAAATCCTTTATCTTTAAACTAGATTCAACCAAACCCGAGAGGTTTTTCTTTTTTGTCTCTTTTCTAACAAACTCATAAAGCTCTATAGTTTCGTTAATATCTTTCTTTAGAACAACTCTGCTGAAAATAGCAAGAGTGTTCGTAGTATTAAGAACTCTTCCTTCTAAATTTCTTAGGAATTTATTATAATTTTCTTCAAGTTGTTTATCCATTTTGTTGCAGTTTCCTCCATCTCGCAGAGTCATCCATTTTAGAAACAGATTTTTCCCACCAAAGTTTATCAGTTCGCGCCATATCGTCAAACTGCGCTTTCCAGCGCAAATTTTCAATTGTGGGATAATCTCTTATGATTCTTGCGTTGACATATTTGTCTCCCTTATTAATTGCGCGCATAGTTCGTCCAACTCCATCATCAATCATATATTCATCGCCTATCCTGATTACACTGATAGGGCTACTATCATGAGTGGGAGCTCCCTTCCTAAAGAGGGACTCTGCACTAGTTGTTTCATGTCCATAAAGTTTCGATATTGGTATTTTCTCTACTCCTTTCGTACTTTTCTCCGCTCCTTTCAGCTTAGAAGCAACCTTTCCGCCGCCAAAGAATTTCTCGCCCTTCGCCATCTTGGCGGCTTTTCCAAAGAACTTGGAGCTCTTGGCAAACTTGGCAATTTTCGCGCCTTTAGAAATAACTCCTGCTCCTAAAAAGTTTGAACCCAAAGAAGCATAATTCCATGGATTCTTAGAGTCTTTATAAATATCATAAAGATCCCAAGCAACAAAAGCCGCAAATATCAGGAGAGGCAGAATAAGAATATTCCCGCTAGGGTCCACATATGTCTGCGGGTTGTTGCGCACATAGCTATATCTATTCAACTGCTGCGGGTCGTACAAGTCAGCCAAAATTGTATCTGGCTGTGTGAACCTCATGAAACTCGGGTTGTAATAACGCGCACCGTAATACATCAGCCCAGTATCGTCCTTCTCCTTGCCTGTAAACAAATACCTGTCCTCGCCCACGCTCAATCCGAACGGCTCATAATCAGCATCCTCAACAACTTGCCCGTTAGAATTAGTCACCACATCCGTACTACCCAAATGGTCAGTGTGGTAAAAATAAGTCCCGCTTGAATCCTTTCTCGCAACTAAACTGCCAGCATAATAATAAACGCTATCATAAACTCCAGAACTATTCTCTTCCTGAACAAACTCATCGATATAATAAGTCACGGTTTCACCGCTGTCAGAATAAACTATCTTCTTTGCCCTCTCTCCGTCAGCTCCATAAAAATACTCTTCCAATAAATTGCTGTCCTTGTCTTTAACTTTAGAAAGCTGATTGAACCCATCATACTCATAATAATAGGTTCCATCGAAAAGAATGTTTCCATTTTGATCATATTCAATTTCATAAGAGTACGCAGAAACTTGATAGCTAGATGAAATTATGCTTAATACAAGCAAGGTGGCAAGAAAAAAAGAGGTTAAAACTTGATTTTTCTTATTCAAGCGCATATAAGTGAGAACGCGTGCTATTTAAATATCTTTCGCCCAATTCCAAAAGAGCTAGGTTTGTTTAATACAAAATATATTAAAAACTCCAAATACTCCTAATAATATGGCAAAAACCAAAACAATCATTATTTCTTCAATTTTGATAATCATCGCAATACTTATTATCTTAGCTTCTGTAAGAAACAATCCAAATCCAACACCAAGCCAAAATTATTGCACTAATGAAAGCCGCCAAGGAGAAGTCTGCCCAGAGGTTTATCAGCCAGTCTGCGGCTGGTCCAATGAAAGCATTCAATGCATAAAGTATCCCTGCGTGGCAATGTATGGAAACTCCTGCGAGGCCTGCCATGATGCTAAAGTCGCATATTACACTCCAGGCGCCTGTCCTGCTTAATCTTTTCCAGAAAAGTAAACCATTTCGCCATTCCAAGCCCTAAGCTCGACTCCCGTTCGCCCGTCGATAGCAGATTGCAAAGGCCCTACTCTTCTCCCTTCCAATCCATGCGCATGAATAATATGCATCGCTGCTTCCTCATGCCTTGTTGCAATAAACCCATCATTTCCCATCGGCAATTTTCCATAAGAGCCTTCGGCAGTCAAAGAAGTTAATTTCAAAAACTCTAACTCTTGGTCACATGGGGCAAAAAGCTTATCAATTTTTACAAAGAGACCATGTTTAGCTAGAGGTCTCGCTAACTTGCCATTATAAGCGCCACCACTCATATGATAAACGCTTGTGGCAGCACCCTTAGAAATCAAATCCCTAAAAACACCATACAAAATTGTTGATGGCCTGACAAAATATTCAAGCATCCTTCTTCCTTCAGATGTTGTATGCCACTCCTCTCCACTAACTTTATTCATTGTCTCCCTTCGCAGTGTCGCTCCGTTTGAACGAATATTTGGATTTCCTCTGATGGCAATTAACACGTTTCCTTCCTCTGGCTTTAGAGGATTGCGAATGAATTCTTCATCAATAACACTAACTGCAGTCCC